>ENA-UOJR01001115-UOJR01001115.1-human-gut-metagenome-genome-assembly--contig:-C115P-NODE-1115-length-26524-cov-5.140240_pt1 | contig 26524 bp, 30 predicted proteins | sample MGYA00242354_ERZ723901 | MGnify/ENA metagenome assembly ERZ723901
CTATATCAATCAGGATAGCCACACCCGTAAATCCGCTGGAAAGCAGATTGCTGGGACGCATAAAGGTCTGAATTACAAATACCTGCAGAAGGGCTGATGCCGTTACCGCCGCAATGGTAATCAGCCGTCTTACCATTACATTATGCCTTAATTTCTCTATCATTTCTTTACTCCTCTTATATTCCCCCACACATCAGCGGGCCTACCGGCCCGCTTCCACACTTTCTATTATTTTTCTTACCAGCTCTGCTGATACAACATCATAGCAAAGAGCCTGGTCACCCGGAGCAATGCTGTAGGATACTCCGTTTTTTTCTGTTGTCGGATCCTCCAGCCAGTCCTTGCAGGAGCTGTGCACCTGACTCAGACCTGTCTGATCCATCAGTTCTCTTGCATTTGAGGCATTGACGCCGCTTCCTGCCAGAAACTGAATTCTGCCGCCAAACTCCTGCTGCAGTTTCTTCAGCAGCTCCGCTCCCTCAACAGCCTTTGGTTTTAAACCACTGGTCAGAATCCTGTCTATTCCCATGGAAATCAGCTGTTCTGCCGCTGCAAACGGATCCGCGCTGCAGTCAAAAGCTCTGTGAAACACAGCCTCCCTGTCCATGGATTTAATCAAATCTGTCATTCTCTTCATCTTTTCCTGATCCAGAGATGCATCTTCTCTCAGACAGCCAAAGGCAATTCCGTCCGCGCCGTTTTCCAGAAGCTCCCTGCACTCCGCCTCCATTACCTGAAAATCCTCAGAAGAATAACAGAATCCAGCCCCTCTGGGACGCACCATGGCAATTACCTTCAGCTTCGGAAAATCTCTTTTAACCATTCGCAGGGTTGCCGTTGTCGGCGTCAGCCCCCCAAGCATCAGCGCACTGTTTAATTCAATCCGCTCTGCCCCTCCAAGAGCCGCCTGTTTTGCATCATAATAGCTTCCGCAGCAAATCTCTACTATGGGTTTCATACGTTGTTCCTCTCTTTCTGCCATTCTGAGCCGTCTCATCTGCAGTGATTTCCGACAGCCCCTTCTTATTATAGCATTCCCAGGTAATAAAGAGCCAGTGCGTATATTCTGGCGTTTGCCATCAAATCCTCCACCGTCATCCACTCATTGGGATTGTGTCCGATTCCCTTCTGCCCCGGAAAGCTGGGACCAAACGGTACGATCCCGGGCATTGCCTTGGCATAGGTTCCGCCGGTAGTGGTTACCGGTCTTCCGTCCAATCCTGTCACTGTCTCATACGCCTTCTGCAGAGCTTTTACCATCGGGCTGTCCTTCTCAAATACCACAGGATTATAATTGTGAATCAGGCTGACCTCAAGCTCCCCTGCCTTTTCCCTGATCCGTTTCACAATTTCATCCACACTGATTCCGGCCGGATAACTGAAAGAAGCCTCAAAGCAGGGAATCTCCCCATCCATCATCAGCCGGTAATTGCGCATTTCCATCATTCCGTACTCAGGATGAGAATAATCAATTCCCAGTCTGTCTCCGTTATTTTTCGCACTGATAAAATACTGCGTTACAAAAGCAAAAAACGGTTCCAGCTCATCCTTCCTTCCGGATATCCGAATCACAGCCCGCCCCCGCTCGGCATAAACCACCGGATATTTACAGTCCGGCGTAAACCCGTATACCGGAGGCTTCTCCCTCTCCAGATAATATTTCAAATCCTCAAATCCGCTTTCTTCATCACAGCCAAAAATAATGCGAATCTGATGCTTTGGCTCATATCCCAGCTTTTTCAGGGCATAAAGGCCGTACAGACAGGCCATGACCGGCCCCTTGTTGTCCAGAATTCCCCGACTGTAGATCGTTCCATTTTCCATATAACCAGAAAAGGGAGGCTGCTTCCAGCCATCTCCCGCCGGAACCACATCTACATGGCCAATGGCGCACACATAGCTCTCCCCTGTTCCGTAGGACGCATATCCGATCTGATTATCAAGATTCACTGTTGAAAATCCCAGCCCTTTTCCAAGCTCCAGTGCTTTTTCAAGCGCCGCCTTAACCCCTGCTCCATAAGGAGCTTCCGGCTCTGCCTCACTCTCTGTGCTGTTGATTTTCACCATCTCCAGGATTCCCTGAAGCATTTCCCCGCCAATTTCATTTACCTGGCTGATAATTTTCTGCTCCATTGTCATATCCATCTGTATTTCCAACTCCCCTGCTGCCCTTTTTCTTATTCTTCAATCGGCGCCATTCTGGTTTTCATGTAATTATCCATCCACTCCTGGGATGCCACCTCAAAGGTGCAGTGTCCGTCCGGCTGGCGATTTACCAGATACACCGTCGGCTCCTGACTCTCTGTAGCTACTGCAAAAGAAAATCCCTCAATATTAGTTGCAACGCCCCACTGGCCCTGGTTATTCATGGCAATCAGAGAAAGATCTCCGGCCTCTCCCCGGCGCTCTCTCAGTTCCCGTTCCAGACGGTTTACAGCCTGCTCACAGGCTTCCTGGGGATGAAGTCCTTCTCCCATCAGACGTACAATCTCATAAGAAATACAGCCTTTCATCAGATCCTCGCCCAGTCCGGTAGCGCTGGCGCCGCCGATTTTGCTGTCCGCATAAAATCCGGAGCCTGCAATAGGAGAATCGCCTACACGGCCCTTTTTCTTCATAAACAGACCGCTGGTAGAAGTCGCTGCCGTCATCTTGCCCTGTTCGTCCAGACAGACCATGCCGACTGTATCATGGCCGGAATACGGCTTTAAGGTCTGTGTCATTTCCTTTACCCGTTTCCGGTAATGAGCCTTTGCCCGGTCTGTAAGCATATTTTTCCGTTCAAAGCCTTCTTTATGAGCAAATTTCTCCGCTCCCTCTGCAACCAGAAGACTGTTTACCTTCTCATGGCTCAGCCGTCTGGCAATGGAAACCGGATTGGCAAAATCACGAATTGCAGCTACCGCGCCGATATCCAGGGTATCTCCGTCCATAAAAGCCGCGTCCAGCTCCACTTCCATTTCCTCATTGGGCAGTCCGCCGTAGCCTACAGATTTGTAATACGGAAAATCCTCAACCTCACGAATTGCTGTCTCAATAGCATCTCCTGCATTGCCATGGTTCTTCAGCATTTCTGATCCCTTTGTAATTCCCTCCACAGCCATACGCCATGTCGCAATCATACCCCACATAATTTTCTCCTCCTAGAAACAGATTTCCTTCTTCAGTGACCCGATATCGCTTCCGTCTGCCAGAGCCCTGGCCATCCGGCACATATTTTTCAGAGAATCATTCAATCCCATTCCGCCCTTTTTCGGAGTTTTTACAATTGCAATTTTATCTTTATACTCAGCAATAGTATCTGCATTTTCTTCAGACATTGCTGCAAAAGCCTTTGCCTTTGTGGTCTGATTCATATCCAGGGCCACACGCGCGCACATCCCTGCATAATCTGCATAGTTAAAAGCCGGGCCGCACATAACCACATCCGGCTGCAGCTTGTTTACCATAGCGCAGAGCTTTCTGCTGACCTCATCCGGATCTGCCAGATATGTGCCGTTTCCGCAGCACAGGCAGGCCACCACATGACCGTCAACCTCCTTTAAAAACGGCTGCATCATTACAGCAGGGCCAACCGGCTCCTTCTTTCCTGTTAAAGGCACCATTGTATCATCCTTAGTTCCCAGACCGGACTGAATCTGATCAAAAATCATAATAATCTTCACAGCTTTTTCCTCCTTTTGTTATACTTAATCTGCTGTCCTCGCCCAGCAAACCAGCCATATTCTCAAATCTCCCGGAACGGAATGTTCCGGGAGAGACACTTTACTTTTATTTATCCATTTTTCTTATCCCGGACAGCTCCTACAGATCATCAAAGGACAGGTCATCCAGAGAAATATCATCGTCATCCTCTGTCTCATCGTTCTTCTTGCTTTCGTCTGCCAGATACTGCTTATCCATCATCTTAATAAATGGCATATACAGGAATACACCGAGAATCAAAAGCACCAGCTGAAGTACAGCGCCCTGCCATCCTGTCGCCAGGAAACCGGACAGAATAACCGGCATGGTCCAGGGAATTGCAACACCGGAACATAAGGGTACCAGACCCAGGCTCATGCAGAAGTAGGAAATCACAATATTGATTGTGGGTACCAGCATGAAGGGAATCAGCATCAGCGGGTTTAACAGAATCGGAAGACCGAAAATAATCGGCTCATTGATTCCGAAAATACCGGGAATCAGCGCCAGCTTGCCCAGCTCTCTTACACGTTTGGAACGGCAGAACAGCAGCATGACAATCAGCAGAGACAGGGTGGAACCTGCGCCGCCGAAGGTGGCAAACAGATCCTGGAACTGCTGGGAAATAATATTCGGCAGAGCCTCACCGGCCTGGAAGGCTGCCAGGTTCTCTGCGGACAGAGTCTGCAGAATCGGGTTAAATACAGCGCCTACTACAGAACCGCCATTGACGCCGAAGAACCAGAAAAAGTGCAGGAAAATATAGGCAATCACCATAGCAGGAAGTGTATTTCCCAGCTTCAGCAGAGGAGTCTGCAGAATGGTGAAAATAAAGTTAAATGCATTGCCGTATGGTGTCATTGCAAAAATCACGTTGATTACAAAGAACACCAGAACAGATACGCCTGCAGGAATCAAAGCTGCGAAGGATTTCTCAACTGTCAGCGGAACTCCGTCAGGCATTTTGATAACCCAGCCCTTTTTATCTACCCAGGCATACACATGAACAGACAAAAACGCACAGATGATACCTACGAAAATACCCTTGGAACCAACCCAGCCCAGCGGAATTCCAGATACGACCTGGTCTCCTGCCAGAATTTCATAAGGCATAATCAAGAACCAGCAAACCAGAGAAATGGCTGCGCCAAAGAGCCGGTCTACCTTCATCTGCTCTGCAAAGGAATAGCCGATACCGATAACAGCCAATACCGCCATAATCGAAAAGGTTGCGTCTGTTGGTTTTGAAAAATAGGAAGCCCAGTTTTCACCGAAAAATCTTCCCCAGAACTCCGTCCATCCCGGAATCGGGAAGTTTGCAATCAGCAGGAAAAAGGAACCCACAATCAACAGCGGCATGGATAACAGAAAACCATCACGGATTGCAATCAGATATTTATTTTTACCGATTTTTTCAGCCATGGGCATCAAAACCGTTTCCAACTTGTGTAACATCGTATTTTCCCCCTGTATTTCTTATTTTAAAGTCTATTTTGCAGACTTCATCAGCTTAATAGCTGATTTTAATACCTTTTCACCATTCATCATTCCGTAGTCCGACTGGTCAATCACCTGAATCGGAATTCCTGTGGAGCCGAACTTGTCCACGATTTCCTGATAACGGTATTTTACCTGCGGCCCTAAGAGAATCACATCCGGGTGACGCTCCTCAATAATCTGGCCGATTTTTCCGTCCGGAAATGCCTCTACCTCCATCGGCAGATTGTGGCTGTTGGCAACTGCCTGCATTTTGCTGGCCAGCATACTGGTAGACATTCCTGCGCTGCAGAATAAATATACTTTTTTCATTTTCATACCCTCCTGTTTAGTTGACTTTCTTTTCCAGTTCTGCAATCCGTTTGTAGGCTGCAATCATTTCCTCTGCAATAATCTTAAAGCCCTCTGCGCTCATCAGCTGATCCTCTGCATGTACCAGAATCAGGGAGCCGCCTACCTGCACACCCTGGGCCTCCTTCTGAATCAGCTCAAAATGCGCTTCGTGGCCTTTTAAGAATTCCTGCTGGCCTGCCTCCATGCATGCCTCAGCCCCCTCAAAATCTCCGGCCTTTGCTTTCTGGATTGCTTCAATGTAGCTGGAGCGGGCTGCTCCCACACCGGAAATAATCTGAAAGCATATCATTTCCAAACCTTCCATTCTGTTTCCTCCTTGTCTTGTTTTTCCTGCAGGCTTTTTCTGCCTCATTTCTTATGGCTTTATTATATCCGTATTCTGCCGTAATTTGCAGGAAAGCGATTTCCGTTCTGCACGGAAACCGCTTCCTGATATTTTCCGGATTTTTCTCTGGCAGAGCCTTACCCGGTAACATATTCAATACTGGTTCCTGCATGGAGAATCAGCATGGAAAACAACGCCTCATGAATGGAATAATCATATTCCTCCAGTACATCCACAAAAATATCCTTTACCTGAATCAGATCAAAATTTTTATACAGATGAGCCATTCTGTTTAAATTCAGGAAATTTTCCTGAACCTCTGCCACCAGAAGCTCCCGGTAAAACCGCCTTTTGCTGATTTCGCTGCCCTGAAGAGAAATGCACTCCCTATTTTTCACCAGCTTTAAATCCCCATAGGGCTCGATCATTTTCCGGATCCGCTTTAAATCATTCTGAATAGAATAATCACTGATATAAATCTGATTCTGTAAATCTACGATATTCAGTTCCTTCGCATCAAACAGAAGCTTCTGAATAATATAAACACACCTTGCGCCTGGAGTCTGGGGAATCGCGGTTCCTGTCTGAGGCCCCGGCTCCGCCGTTTTCCCCTGATACGCCCCTGCAATCCTGTATCCCAAACGCACATTGGACTCTATGGGAGAAGCTTCTATTTCCCGGTTAATGGTTTCTATATCAGAACGGATCGTCCGATCCGATACCTTCATCATAGCCGAAAGACTTTTTCCTGTAATCCACTGATTTTTTTCTGATAAAACAGCCAGGATCTGTTCCTGTCTCTTATTCAGCATAGAATTCTCCTTCGTTTCTTCCTGCCTTACAGAAATGCAAACGGTTTCCAGGGCTTTGCATACTGCAGCAGTATCTGTTCATACCCCGGTAAATGTCCAATCACATTCTTCCTTCCGTCATTGGGCATATCCTTTAATACAATGTGAAGTTCTCCTTTGTATCTTCCATAGCCGTCATTGAGAATCACCACGTCTCCGCGAACCATATCCCTGGTGTTTGCCGCCGGAATGGATTCCCCTGCAAATGTAACTCTCGGCCAGGTGGAACGGAGCATGTATTCGCTCATGTCCCCGCGAACCACATGACCTTCTTCAAAATAAAGGATCTTCCTCTCTGTCTCTGTCAATTCCTTCTCCGGTATCATGGAAAATGTAAGAACAGAAGGATTCACCGATGCGCAGGTCTTTAATTCCTCTTCCGAGCCATAGGCATTTGCCAGAATCACATCATCCGCCAGTCCTGTGGCAAACAGATGGCGGGTCTGGAAATCCGCCGGAAGTCCTCTGTGCATCTCCAGGGTGCAAAGTCCCTCATTGACAGGCCAGGGCCCATAAGCCCCCGGCTGATTGCTGGAAATAAAGGCTGCAATATTCAGTCCATGGGAATGGATATACTCTCCGCATTTTGTAAAATGCTCCAGGCTGATTCCCGTATATTTCTGCGGATAAAAATTGTGACAGGTAATCAGTTTTTTCCGATCGGGAAAATGAGACATTACGTCTTCAATATATCCCATCTCCGTACTGGCATTCAGCTCCACCTTCAACCCCTGAGGATTGTAGCTTAAGCGGCTGGTTTTCATGCCGTCAAATCCCTCGTCCAGCCGGATTCCGTCTGCATGCATTTCCGCAAAGGCCTCCAGATTTTCATAAGATGCTCCCAGCTTTGCAAATACAGCCGGATTTACGTCAAGAATCACTTCCATTCCCTGTCTGTGCGCTTCGTCAATACGAAGGCGAAACTCCTCTGTCAGCTCCTCCTTTGTCTTTTCTCCCGCGCTGAGAAGACAGGTGAAAACTCTCTGATAGCCATATTTTCCTGCCATGCGGATATATGACAGATCCTCCTCCAACACCGATTGCTCCGGATAAATCGAAATGCCAAGTCTTGCCATAGGTTCCTTCTCCTTTCAAAAATTGCAGTCACAGCCCCGGACTGCCACGTTTTGTTTTATGTTAAGTATACCGTATAGCCTGGCATTGATACAGCAGGCCCGCTTCCTAACAGTTAGGAAACGGGCCTGTGTCTTTTTTGCTGTCTTTTTATTTTTGCTGCTCTTCCTTTTCCCGTCTTCTGATTCTACGGGTACTTTTCAATAAATTTGCGGATTCCTGCAGCAGCAGTTGCCTCATCCTGCCCGTCTACAAAAAACTGAACTTCCTCTCCGCACCGGGCACCAAGCCCCATCAGGGCCATTACCTGCCTTCCGCTGGCCCATTTTGATCCGCACTGAACCTCCACGACACTGGTATAGCCGGAAATCTCTCTGGAAAGCAAAAGGGCATTTCTGGCATGCAGGCCATTGGGATCCGTGATTGTGTGTTTAAACTGTATCATCTCTTCTCCCCCGTCACAGACTTCTCTCGTCCTGTTTCTCCTTTTCCCCGCATTTGCGGGCTGCTAAAAGAGCCTCTGCCAGAATCAGATCCTCCGGCGTTGTTACCTTGAGATTCTCATAGCTTCCGAAAATCATTTTGATCTGTGTTCCCCTGCACCGCTCCACTACCATGGCGTCATCAGTCACTCCCTGCTGCAGGGTCTCTGATTCCATAAGCTGATCGTAAGCAGCTCTGACCAGCTCATAGGAAAATGCCTGCGGTGTCTGAACCTGCCACAGTCTGGAACGATCCGGAGTTCCTGCTGCAAAGCCTTCCTCATCCGCCATACGAATGGTGTCCTTCACCGGCATGGCTGCCACACAGGCGGAAAACTCCCGGGCTCCTGCCGCTGCCCGCTCAATCATCGCTTCTGTCACTAACGGTCTGGCGCCGTCATGGATCAGCACATAAGCGCAGTCCTTCAGCGCCTTTAAGCCTTCATACACGGAATGATACCGTTCTTTTCCTCCCGCTGTCACAGTTACCGGCTTTTTCAGGTTCATGGATGCCAGAATCTCCCAGCGGACATACTCCTCCTCACCGGCTCCGGTCACCAGCACAATTTCATCTGCGCAGCTGTTTTCAAATGCTTCCAGGGCATAGCAGATCAAGGGCCTGCCCCCCAGAGTCATATACTGCTTCTGTATCCGGCTCTGCATCCGGCTGCCCCGGCCGCCTGCCAGAATCACAGCTCCGACTTTCCCCTCTTTCATACTGTCAGCCGTCCTTTCCGGGATTACCGCTCTCCCAGCTTCAGATTGGGAACCGCATTCAGATCCCATCCGTGGCGTACTCCCTTTTTGTATTCGTAATACGCAGCCGCGCCTATCATAGCCGCATTGTCTGTGCAGAAAATAGGTGACGGACGGTAAAAACGGATTCCCTCTTTTTTGCAGGCCTCTTCCATAGCTGTACGAAGTCCGCTGTTGGAAGCCACTCCTCCGGCAATGGCCAGCTTGTCATATCCATACTCCTTTGCCGCCGCTACTCCCCGGCTTACCAGAGCTTCTACCACCGCATTCTGGAAAGATGCCGCCAAATCTGCAACCGGAATCTCCTGTCCTGTCATATGAGCCTTATTAATATAATTCAGCACCGCTGATTTCAGGCCGCTGAAGCTGAAGTCGTAGGGAGATCCCTCCACCTTTGCCCGCGGAAATTCCACTGCATGGGGATTGCCCTCCTTCGCTGCCTTGTCTACCTTCGGGCCGCCGGGATATCCCAGTCCCACAGCTCTGGCCACCTTGTCAAAGGCTTCGCCTGCTGCATCATCTCTGGTTCGTCCCAGAATTTCAAATTCTCCGTAATCCTTCACCACCACCAGATGCGTATGTCCTCCGGATACAATCAAACACACAAAAGGCGGCTCCAGATCCGGATGTTCAATATAGTTTGCCGAAACATGGCCTTCAATATGATGTACGCCTACCAGCGGCTTCTTTGCCGCCCAGGCAATGGCCTTTGCCTCTGCCACGCCTACCAGAAGCGCTCCTACCAGCCCCGGTCCATAGGTGACACCGATAGCTGTTATATCCTCCAGAGTCACTCCCGCATCTGCAAGAGCCTGCTCTATCACCTGATTAATCTTTTCAATATGCTTTCGTGATGCAATCTCCGGAACCACACCGCCGAACTGGGTGTGAAGGGCAATCTGGGAAGAAATCACATTTGATAAAACTTCCCTTCCGTTTTTTACCACCGATGCCGCTGTCTCATCACAGGAGCTCTCAATGGCAAGAATCAACACATCCTTTTCTTCTGATACTTCCATCCTTCTTCTCTCCGGTTCTCTTTTCTCATCCATCTGAATATCGCTGCTAATCCTCATCAAAAACCAATTCCTTGGTCCAGCCGTCTCTGGCTGCCTTCGCCCGGGGGAAAATACCCCGAACCTTATCCATAAACTCCTCCGGTCTGGTCAGAGAGGGACTGTAATGGGTCAGCCACATTTCCTCCGGCTGCGCCTTATCCGCCAGAGCTGCCGCCTCATACATGGTCATATGCTTATACTCTCTGGCCTTTGCCTCTTTTCCATCCTCGCCGTACATTCCTTCACAGATAAACAAATCTGCACCCTCTGCATACTCGGCAATGACGGGTACCGGTCTGGTATCTGTACAGTAGGCCACCTTCAGCCCCCGTCTGGCCGGCCCCAGCACCATATCCGGTGTGTAGACCGCTCCGTCCATCTCCACCGTTTCCCCCTTCTGCAGACGGCTCCACGCCTTCATGGGTACGTTCTGTGCCTTTGCCCGCTCCAGATCAAACTTTCCCGCCCGGGAAATAGAAACAGCATATCCATAGCATGCCACATTGTGGTTCACCCGGTAGGCATCAATCACATATGGTCCCAGCTTCAGCTGCTGCCGGTTCTCCTGAAGCTCCACAAACCGCAGGGGAAAGGGAAGCTCCGGCGCAATGGTTCTCAGCGCTGTCACCACCCGCTCCAGGCCCTTAGGGCCGACCAGAGTCAACGGCTCTGTCCGTTCCGCATTCCCCATGGTTAAAAGAAGCCCCGGAAGGCCGCTGATGTGATCCGCATGATAATGCGTAAAACAAATCACATCAATGGGCTTCGGGCTCCATCCTTTTTCCTTTAAAGCAACCTGGGTTCCTTCTCCGCAGTCAATCAGCAGGCTGCTTCCGTCACATCTGGCCATCATAGCCGTAAGCCAGCGATAAGGAAGCGGCATCATTCCTCCGGTTCCCAGTAAACAAATATCTAACATAAATGTGTGTTCCTCACTTCTTTTAAGCGTAAGCTAACTATAACACACCCATCAGATGAATTCAACCAGTTCCTCTACATCCGGGCGGATCCGGAACTGTCCTGTCATCCTGTCATAACACTCCTCACAAAGATCCCAGCGGTGAATTTCTCCGTCCTTTTCAGAAAAATAATCCCAGGAATACTCTGCTGAAAAGGCCCCCTCCCTGAGAATCCCGTCCTCCACCACCAGTTTTCTGCCGCAGCCATTGCAAATTACCCGATCCAGCGTTTGATCACTCTTGTATTTTCTCATTCTTATCCTTACCTTTCTTATATCAGCCGTTTTCTCTTTCCCTTCCGCCCCGTGGCAATCCCCGCAGAGCATTTTTGTTTCATGGGTGTGAAACAAAAAGAGGCATCCGCCAAGGCGGATACCCCTACATTATAATCGGAAACAGTTGAAGTTTTAAGTGGTAAATCCTGTATATACCGTCTCACAGATTCCTCTTCCACATGATGACCGCATCCTCAGAAGGATTTCTGTAATACCCCTTCCGGACTGCCTCTGCCGCAAAACCGTAGGATTCATACAGATTTCTGGCCGGACGGTTGCTTTCTCTTACCTCCAGACTGACAGCGGAAACTTTGTTTTCCGCTGCAAAATCTGCCATGGCATCCATCAGTTTCCTTGCCACGCCAAGGCGGCGGAAAGAAGGCAGAACAGCAATCCGCTGAATCTCTCCCTCTCCGGCCAGAACCCGGAGATTGCAGTAGCCGAGAATTTTTTCATCCTGCTCAAAAACGTAATAAACATCATAAGGACTGTGAATCCCCGCTTCCAGAAGCTTCCAGGACCAGGCTTCTGAAAAACAGACCTTTTCCAGCTCTGCCACCTGCTCCAAATCCCTGGGTTCCATTTTGCGGATCATCGCTTTTCCTCCTCCGGCAGGCCTTCCTTCCCGGTATCCGCTCCGTTTCCGGTCTTCCGGCTTTCCGATGCGGTATCCGGCTCACCGGTTCCTACACTGTGTCCCGCTGCCAGCTCCTTTACCTTGCCCTGACGCTTTGCTTCCTCTAACTCTCTCTCTGCCTGGGCCTTTTTCAAATAATCCGGTCTGTGTTCTGCCGCGCTCTCCACTTTTCCTTCTTCCAGATAGCGGGCTCCCAAAGCCGCTACGCTGGCTGCCCGCTGGCGGCTGCACTGGGCCGGCGCAGAGTCCCAGGGCACTGTCATTTCTTCTTCCAGAAACTTCCGGCACACCGGCATTCCGTCTCCCAGGAAAATCACCCGTTCTCCCATCCCGTTCAGCTTCTGAATCAGATCATGAATGTCCATGGCACTGGATTCCATAACAATCTGAAACTCCTTTTCAAACCGGTAGATTCCCGTATAAACCTGATTTCTCCGCGCATCCATAACAGGACAGATCAGCCCGGAGGCCCCGTAAAGATTCCAGGCCATCGCATCCAGCGTGGGAACATGAATCAGAGGCTTTTTCAGAGCCAGTCCCAATCCCTTGGCTGTTGCCGATCCGATTCTCAGTCCGGTAAAGGAGCCCGGTCCTCCCGAAACAGCAATCGCATCCACAGAATCCATGTCCAGCTCAGTCATGGCTGCAATCTGATCAATCATGGGCAGAAGCGTCTGGGAATGTGTCTTTTTAAAATTCACCGTATACTCTGCTACTGTTACGTCATCCTCTGTGACCGCTGCCGACGCCACCAGAGAAGAGCTTTCTATTGCCAGTATTTTCATTTTTCCAGTCCCTCCACTGTAATCTTCCTGTAATCAAAGCCCTGTTCCAAATCCTTCTCAATCCGGATTCGGATTACATGCTCCGGCAGAATTTCCGGAATCAGCTGCGACCACTCAATCAGGCAGACGCCCTCTCCGTAAAAGCAGTCCTCATAGCCAATCTCATCCATCTCGCTGATATCGCCAATCCGGTACACATCAAAATGATACAAAGGCAGCCGTCCCTCTTCATACTGCTGCACAATCGTAAATGTAGGGCTGTTTACCGGCTCCTGAATCCCAAGTCCTTCTGCAAAGCCCTGGGTAAAAACGGTTTTCCCCGTTCCCAGATCCCCATCCAGGCAGTAAACCTGACCGGGGCATGCCTGTCTGCCCAGGCTAAGTCCCAGAGCGCGTGTTTCCTCCGGGCTGTTGGTTATAACTTCCATTCTTTCTTTTTCCTCCAATTGCTCGATTGCATCCCTTCAGCCATGCATCTTCCTGTCCGGATCCTTGCATGGCTGAAGTGTCACATCAGATTCTCCTGCGCCGCTCTTTCGGCAAATGCTTGCGAACCATTTCATAAAATGCTTCTGCATCTTCCCCTAACACACGATTCGGGAGAAGATATGCATGAACCCGATCCATATAGAGAACAGTCAGTCCCCAGGCCTTATCCATTCGTCCCATCTGATCCCAGAGAAAACCTGCCTCCTGTCCATTCTGGCTTACCCAGAGTCCTTCTTCACCAAAAGAAAGAATCATGGGGTTCTTTACCGACGGACTTTTCGCCTGCTTTCTGGCTTTGTTATAAAGAAGCAGCGGCTGCCACACAGTAAACAGCAGCACACATACAATCAGCAGAACACGATACATGGTCGTCACACTGCCCCATTTTGTTATCAGAAGAAACAGAGCCGCCGCCGTGAACAGAAGATTAAAAATCCCCAACAAACCCCCGTTTGCATGGTAAAGGGAAAACATCCACAGCTCTCTGGCGGAAAGCTGCACAGTAAACTCCATGCGCTTTCCTCCCGGTTTCTTTTTCCCGGTTTCCTCTTTCTTTTCCGGTATTTCTGTTTTTTCTTCGTTGATCTTATCTGCAGTTCCAGTTTCCATCATTTTCCTCCGTTTCCGTTACAGCTTCATGGTCAAAGCAATCCGTTTCTTTGCCATGTCCACACTGAGAACCTTTACCTCCACAATATCGCCCACGCTGACCGCTTCCATGGGATGCTTAATGTACCGGTCTGTCATCTGGGAAATATGCACCAGTCCGTCCTGGTGAACGCCAATATCCACAAATGCTCCGAAATCAATAACATTGCGGACCGTTCCCTTTAAAATCATCCCCGGCGTCAGATCCTTCATCTCCAGCACATCGGTTCTGAGCACAGGCCTTGGCATTTCCTCTCTGGGATCTCTTGCCGGCTTTTCAAATTCTTTCACAATATCTCTCAGAGTCAGTTCACCAACCTCCAGTTCCTCTGCCAGCTTTTTATAATCTGAAATCTTCCGGCCAAGGTCACGCAGTCCGCCTCCTGTAATATCCTCCGGACGGTATCCCAGCCTGGAAAGAAGAGCCTGGGCAGCATGGTAGCTTTCCGGATGAACCGAGGTAGTATCCAGGGGATTCTTTCCCCCTGTAATTCTCATAAAACCGGCGCACTGTTCAAATGCCTTCGGCCCCAGCTTGGCAACCTTCAGCAGCTGTTTTCTGTCGGTAAATGCTCCGTTTTCCTCCCGGTAGGCCACAATATTTCTGGCAATGGTTTTCGTAATGCCTGCAATGTATTCCAGGAGAGAGGCAGAAGCTGTATTCAGATCCACACCGACCCGGTTCACACAGTCTTCCACTACCCCCTGAAGAGCCTCGCTTAAATTCTTCTGGTTCATATCGTGCTGATACTGGCCGACTCCGATAGATTTGGGATCAATCTTTACCAGCTCTGCCAGAGGATCCTGAAGACGTCTTGCAATAGAAGCCGCGCTTCTCTGTCCCACATCAAATTCCGGGAATTCCTCTGTAGCCAGCTTGCTGGCCGAATAAACAGATGCCCCTGCCTCATTGACAATCACGTACTGCACACGCTCCGGAATCTCCTTCAGCAAATCCACAATAATCCTCTCCGATTCTCTGGAAGCCGTTCCGTTTCCTACAGAAATCAGAGAAATATGGTATTTTTTGATCATCTGCTTTAAAACTCGCTTCGACTCCTCCACCTTATTTTGGGGAGCTGTGGGATAAATCACTGCCGTATCCAGCACCTTTCCCGTAGGATTCACCACAGCCAGCTTGCATCCTGTCCGGAATGCCGGATCCCATCCAAGCACCACCTGACCGGCAATGGGCGGCTGCATCAGAAGCTGCTGCAGATTCTTTCCGAAAACCTTAATGGCTCCCGCCTCTGCATTCTCTGTCAGTGCGCTGCGCACCTCCCGCTCAATAGCCGGCCCGATAAGACGGTCATAGCTGTCCCGGATCGTCTCCTGCAGAATCGGAACAGTAAAGGGATTGTTCCTGGTAATCACCTGTTTTTCCAGATACCGGATAATATCCTCCTCCGGCGCCTGGATTTTTACCGTCAGAACCTTCTCCTTTTCTCCCCGGTTTAAAGCCAGAACCCGGTGTCCTGCACACCGTTTGATCAGCTCCTCATACTGGTAATACATCTCATATACAGACTGGGCTTCCCCATCCTTTGCAGACGAGGCTATCATTCCCCGATCCATGGTAATCTTCCGGATATAGCTGCGGTAATCTGCCTGATCGGAAATCCGCTCTGCAAGAATATCCCTTGCCCCTGCAACGGCCTCCTCTGCCGAGGGAACCTGTTTTTCCTCCGAAACATACGCCCGGGCCAGCTCTTCTGCCGGCTCCTTAATCTGCTGCAGCCAGATCAGATTGGCCAGCGGCTCCAGTCCTTTCTCCTTTGCAATCATGGCTCTGGTCCGCCGTTTCGGCCGGTAGGGACGATACAGATCCTCTACCGCCACCATGGTCATAGCCTCCAGAATCTGTTTTTCCAGCTCCGGAGTCAGCTTTTCCTGCTCCCGGATTGAAGAAATCACCTGTTCCTTTTTCTCCTCCAGATTCCGCAGATACTTCAGACGTTCATCCAGATTACGCAGTACCTCATCATTCAGAGAGCCTGTGGCCTCTTTCCGGTAACGGGCAATAAAAGGAATGGTATTTCCCTCATCAATCAGGCCCACTGCCGCCTCCGCCTGTTTATATCCAATCTGCAGTTCCTCCTGCAGAACCTTAATAATGTCCATTCTGTCTCCATCCTTGTCTGTTTTTTTCTGCCGGCTCTCTGCAGCCGTCAGGACATGCTACCATTATAATTCATATTGTCCTTATCGGCAAGTTCCTCCTTGTCCCTCACAGAATTTCATGGTATTATCTTCTTTAGTCCGCTGATTCTGCGAAGCCCTGCCATCCGGCAGAAAGCGCCGCTGTCAGACATTTTATATACACCGGAGGATGATTTATGAATCAACAGCCATCTCAGGAGCGGTCCATTTATGACCGGCTGCCCTTTTTCAGTATTCTTGCAGGTATTCTGGGCTTTTTATCCTGCTGCAATCCGCCTTTACAGCTGATCTGCGGTTCCACAGCCCTGATTCTGGCCTGGCTTTCCAAAAAAGAACAGCCCTTAAAGCCTCAGGCCATTGTGGGTATTGTTCTGGGCAGTATCTGTATCCTGTTCAGCTTTTTTATTTTCTTTCAGTATATGTGGGCGATGAATGTAATGGAGGATCCGGCCAATGCCGGCCTGATCAAAGAAATTTACAGACAAACTCAGGAAATGCTGGAAAGCATGGCGCCTGCTGCCCAGTAAACCGGAGAAAACCAGATTTCCCCTGTGGAACTGCTTTCCCGGACAGCACCTGGCTTTCGCCGGAAATAACTGTCCCGGACAGCAGCCTTCTTCCGGCATCTTCTCTAAAGAGGAACCGCCAGAAGATCGATTCCCCAGCATACAAGCAGCAGATTTTTCACAATCCAGTTAATCAGGATAATTGCTGTCCCTATGATCAAAAACAGAGACTCTCTCTTTTTCGAAGCGCGCCTTCTTCGCCCGGAACACACTTTCCCATAAATGGCATCAGCGGCCCACAGGGCCGCTGCAATTACACAATAAAGCACAAAGGGATGATAAATCAGACTGTTTTTCCAATCACCCTGCAGCAGATATTTCACCGCTCTCGTTCCTCCGCATCCGGGACAATAGAGTCCTGTCAGCAGGTGAAAGATACACGGCATATGAAACAGACTGACAAGCAGAGACTTTATGCTCATATCATTCTCCTTCTACAGTTCTGCACGGATCATCTGAAGGATGCCCTTCTTTCCCGAAGCCCGGCATGCCTGATCAAGCTCCGCCGCTTTCTCTTTAAAAGCAGCCTCCGTCATCTTCTCCGTTACAAATGCAAACTCATCCAGATCGTCAAGAACCGTAAACTCCGCCTTTCCAAAGACTGATTCTGCCTTGTTCCGGTTTTCCTCGCAGTTTCCGTCTACACGGACAAAATAACGATAACTGGAAGTATCCATAGGCGCAATGGTCTGACGCTCCCCGCTCCAGCCAATGGCAACATTTCTGTCCTTATGGCGGACTGCAGCAATAATATCAGCAACAACAGCGCTGGCTGTCGGAAGCTTTCCTGCTCCGCTTCCATAAAACATCGTCGTGCCCACCATGTTGCCCTTTACCATAACTCCGTTAAACACATCGCTTACAGAATAAAGCACATGCTCCCGTCCGATCATAACAGGAGCAACCCAGGCATGTACCTGATCCCCGTCTATCCGGCTGGAACCAAACAGCTTAACCGAGGTTCCCAGCTTTTCTGCATACCGGAAATCCACATCAGTAATTTTTGTAATTCCCTCTGTATAAATATCCTCGTAACAAACCTCTCTGCCGGTTGCCATTGCTGTCAGAATCGCAATCTTGCGGCAGGTATCATGCCCCTCAACATCAGCCTCCGGATTGCGCTCCGCATAGCCCATATCCTGGGCTTCCTTTAAAGCAGCTTCAAAAGAAACTCCCGCCCGATCCATTCTGGTAAGAATATAGTTGGTGGTTCCGTTTAAAATACCGGTAATCTCCTCGATGACCTCTCCCTTCAGGCAGCGATAGAGAGGACGGATAATGGGAATTCCGCCGCCTACACTGGCTTCAAACAGAAAATTCACCTGATGCTCTCTGGCAATCGCCAGGAGCTCCGTGCCATGAGCCGCTACCAAAGCCTTATTAGAGGTGATTACATGCTTTCCCGCCATCAGGCAGGCCTTAACAAACGGATAGGCCGGATTTAAGCCGCCCATAGTCTCTACTACCACGGAAACCTCCGCATCCTGCTCAATCACAGAAAAATCGTGAACGATCTTATCCTCCACAGGACTTCCCGGAAAATCTCTCAAATCCAGCACATATTTTAAAACAACCTCCTCTCCGGCTACCTCTGTAATCTGGACACTGTTTCTGTCCAGAATCTCGGCTACGCCGGAACCGATTGTGCCATATCCCATTACTGCTGCATGTACCATATCCATTCCCTCACTTTATGCTTTATTTATAACTCCTCTTACTCCCTTGCCAGGATCTTCACATAGTGAATTCCCTGATGTTCCTCAATTTCCTCTACCATCCGCGACACATTTCCCGTATTGGATTTTACCTCCACAGAAAGAGTCAGGGTTGCCACTCCGTTTACCGGAATACTCTGGTGGATCGTCAGGATATTGGCCTTGTACACTGCCACCACATGAAGCAGATCCGACAAAAGCCCCTGTTCATCATCCATCTGTACCACAAAGGTTACTGTTTTTCCCTTGGTATTATCATAAAACGGGAAAATATCGTCCTTATACTTATAAAAAGAACTGCGGCTGATTCCCACACGATCCGTTGCGTCCTGTACTGTCAGAGCCCGCTCTGACTCCAGCAGCTTTTTTGCTTCCACTACCTTCAGAAGCACCTCCGGAACCGCTTTCTTTTTCACCACAAAATACTTACTTTTTTCCTCTGCCATACCCGGTCCTTCACTTCCTGTTTATACTGTAACACCGCATATGTTCGTACAGCAAAAACATTTGTATTTACTTCGAAGATATTATCACAAAAAATAACAGGATGCAAGCATTTTTTCTGTTTGCATCCTGTTTTCCTCTCTTTTTCACGCTTTCACGCGTTTTTCAGACCTCATAGTCTGCCTTTACCGCATTCTCTGCTGTCTGCCCTAGTCCTCCGCACTGGCCTTTCGATCCGGACATCCCAGACTCAGCCACCGCAGATAAGCGCTGATGAAGGGATCCAGTCCTCCGTCCAGCACATTGGCCACATTTCCCGTTTCCTCGCCGGTACGAAGATCCTTTACCATCGTATAAGGCTGCAGCACATAGGAACGGATCTGGTTGCCCCATCCGATTTCCTTTACATCGCCGCGAATGTCAGAAAGCTTCTCTGCATTTTCCTGCTGCTTTAACATATACAGCTTTGCTTTCAGCATCTGCATTGCCTTATCCTTGTTCTGGAACTGGGAACGTTCATTCTGGCACTGTACCACAATTCCTGTGGGAATATGGGTAATCCGGATAGCCGAAGAGGTCTTGTTAATATGCTGACCGCCGGCTCCGCTGGAACGATAGGTATCAATCCGCAGATCATCCTGATTGATCTCCACATCCAGATCTTCCTCAATATCCGGCATAACATCGCAGGACACAAAGGAGGTCTGCCGTTTTCCTGCCGCATTAAAGGGGGAAATCCGGACCAGGCGGTGTACGCCGCGCTCTGACTTCAGATAGCCAAAGGCATTCTCCCCGTTAATCTGAATTGTAACGGATTTGATTCCCGCCTCATCTCCATCCAGATAATCCAGAACCTCTGTTTTAAAGCCCATCTTGTCTGCCCACCGGCAGTACATCCGGTACAGCATACTGCACCAGTCACAGGACTCCGTTCCTCCGGCTCCGGCATTCAGGCGGAGAATGGCATTGTACTTGTCATATTCTCCGGACAGCAGCGTTTCCAGACGCAGCTTCTCCAGATTCTTCTCAAACTCCTGAAGCATTTCCTCAATTTCCGGAATCAGAGAGGGATCATTTTCTTCATATCCCATCTCAATCATCACCTGGATATCCTCGTACTCCTGCTCCAGACCACGATAGAGCTCAACCGTATCCTTCAGATGCTTCGCCTCCTGCACCAGCTTGGTGGACTTCTCCGCATCGTCCCAGAATCCCGGCTCCTCCATGGATTTGTCTAATTCATCGATTCGTCTGACCTTGTTATCCAGGTCAAAGTGAATCCCTCACTTCCACTAATGGTTTTTCAAAGGTCGATAACGTATACTTGAACTGATCTAATTCTACCACTGTGTCACCCTCTTTCATATGATAATCGCCATTTTCAACTGCTTTGACGCAATTATCATACCATCTTCTCCGACTTCCGTCAATCCGACGCCTGTTCCTCTTAAAATCGGATTTTCCAGCTTACCCGAATCTCCTGCCTTCCATCTTCATCCATAACTCCGGTCCACCTTGCCTGACTTTTATTTGCACCGTGAGGTGTTCCAAATGAATCCTCCGGCTTCTGATAATCCTTCATTCCGGCCAGACTCAGATCAACTGCCTGCTCCATCTGACCGGCTCCAGAACCGGTTTCCACGCGGAAGGCCTCACAGCAGTCATAGCCCTCTGCCTCTGCCTCATATACAGGACCTTTTTTAAAGCTTACCCGGCATCCGTTTACAGACGGTTCTTCCGAAAACGTATCAAAACACAGGCTGATTTTCTCTATCCGCTTCGCGCTGTCCTCTATCAAAAATACATCTTCCCTCTCAATTTCCTGTTTACCGAACCGATACGTCGTCACAGCACGGATTCCCTCCCAGGGTACCGGACTGTTCTCTCCAATCCGGCACAAATGATCCAAATAAACGCGAACCGTATTTTCCTCCTCCAATTCAATAGAACGATAGAAGCAAACAGGCATAATCTCCGTTCCATCCTCTAATGTCAGGCATGGAACCAGCGCGCCATGAGTCACATCAGGAACAGCCTCCAAAACACCATTTTCTCTGGGTACCGGAAGGTATGCATCTTTATTGTAATAAGGCGTCCCTCCGCTGATGAAAGGCAGAGACCATACATGACCATTGCTTCTGAAAATCACCAGTCCTCTGTCATATTCATTTTTTGCAAATCTGGTAAAATAAAGACCATCCCTTTTCCTGTCTGCCAAATCCATTTCCTCAAATTCCTGACAAACATCATATCCCCGGCCTTTCCACTGTTCAATCACATCAATTACCTGCATAGACAGGCTTAAATTTTCTCCCAGAATTCTGTTTTTATTTCGATATCCATCTGTTCTTCTGCCCTTTTCCCACATATTAATTGACTGCATTTGTTCATCATACCAGAACAGAATCATAGAGCGAATACAACGAAGGCTGTAGCTGTAAGCCAGATGTTCCTCCTCCGGACTCAAAATTCCGCCCAGAGAAACTGCTGTTCCCAGAATCTGAAGAACTGCAGTCTCTCCATATGCGCCGATACTTCTTCCATAGGAAATTCCCCACCCTTTCTGGTTCGCCATCTGAAGAATAATCCGCGCACTCTCTCTCAGCATATTACGGATCAATTCCGGTTCCTTCCACCCCGTCTTTAAAACCAGTTCTGTAATTTCTGCCGGAATCAGAAGGCTGTACCGGTCAAACCTTCCCTCTCCCTGTGTTTCATCCATAAATCCGTATTCCCCGGAGTATCTGGAAATATGTTCTAAAAGGTGTTCCAGAAGAATCTCGCTTTTTCCAACCGGATCCCATCCCATAAGTTCCCGGAATCGTGCAATGCCAAAAGCCACCCCATAATAATTCGTTGGCTTGTGAATCAGCGCATAATCCTTCTCCTCATCCACAAAAGTATGCCAGTCCATAATTCGTTTCAGTATTTCATCTGTCTGTCTGCTTACGACGCTGCCGTAGACACCTGCTTCCTTCATCCGGTACAGACCTGTCAATCCATTTAAGATTCCCCAGGTTTCCATTTTCATCCCGGCACACATATCCAGAATCCCGCCCAGTTCTCCCAGCATCTTATTCCGTTCATCCTCATCCCCTGCAAAATTCAGAGCCACATAGGTGCACAGATTGATTACCTTACCGCCTGCAAACTGAGCTTTTTCGTTGTATCCCGGCACACCGTCCACAGTAACCGCTTCTCTTTCTTCTGCGATTTTCCAGAACAGGCTGCACATTCTCTGTCTTAGCAGATCCATACATTCTCTGTTTGTCACCATATATTCGTCCATATTTTCCTTTTCCTCACCAGATCAAAAAACTTTTGTTTAAAAGCCGAAGTACTGCCTCCGTATAAAAATAATCTCCGTAGATAATGGATGCATGCATATCTTCTTTCCTTCCATATGCAGCCGTACTCATCTGCAGAATTCCATCAGATTCCGGATCAAAATCACAATGCTCTGTCAGGGCCTGCAGCATACGCTCTGCATGACGGTAATAAAGCTTTTTCTCCCCTTCTGCTACACATTCTGCTATTTCCAGCAGACCACAGACCGCACAGGCTGCTGCACTCATATCCCAGCAAACCGGCTCCTCCGGCGCACGAAAATCGCTCAGGGAGCAGTCCCCGCTTAAAGTTGTATTGGCAATAAAATAATGAGCTGTCCGCTTCGCAGCATTTAAGTACTCTGTCTTTCCTGTATGAGCAAAAGCAAGCGCAAATCCATAGATTGCCCATGCCTGCCCTCTGGACCAGGATGATCCCTCTGCATATCCCTGGCCTGCCGGAAGCTTTTCCACTTCTCCGGTCATCGGATTTAAAATTGCAATATGATTGCAGGATCCATCCAGCCGCTGAAGCACCTTCATAGCAATATCTGCATGGCGGTTTGCAATCTCAGAGAATCTCGGATCAGAAAGCTCCTCTGCCGCAAAATACAGAAGAGGCAGATTCATCAGACAGTCAATGATAATCCATCCCGTCATATCATTCCCGTTCTTTTTGTTCCAGGCCCGTATAAAGCCTCCCGCCGGATTAAATCTTCCCGCCAGCAATGCAGCCGCATGAAGCGCCTGGATTCTGGCTTTCTCATTTCCTGTCATCCTGTAATTTGCCGCAGAAGTCAATAAAAACTGAAATCCCACATCGTGATGCAGTCCCGTAAATCCTTCCAGCGCCCTGGCCATAACCTCCTCTGACTGCTCAGCGCACTCCCGAAATACAGAATTTTCCCCTGCATGGTACATCTGCCACAGCATCCCTGCCCAGAAACCATTGGTCCACCAGAATGGATCTTCCTCCACCATGTTATGATAACTTCCGTTTTTTACAATATAGGGGATTTTATTTCCCATCCGCCTGCATTCCGCCTCCAGCTTTTTTTCTAATTTCTCATAAATCTCTTCCCAGTTCATCTGTCCCTCCTTCTTTCAATCACCTTTTCTGTTCTCTCATCCGCTGTCTCTGCAATTCCATTATTCCTTCACCGCGCCGACCATAGTTCCCTTTGTAAAATATTTCTGTACAAACGGGTATACACAAAGAATCGGAACCGTAGCTACCATAATGGTTGCATACTTAATAGACATGGCAATGGATTCTGCATCTGTTGCAGCTGCGCCGGAGCTCATGGCTGATACGTCATTCTGAAGCAGAATTTCCCTGAGGATTACCTGCAGCGGGTACAGCTCTCTTTCCCTTAAAATTGCAGATGCCCAGAACCATGAATTCCAGGTACTTACTCCGTAATACAGAACCATAACTGCAATAATGGCCTTAGAAAGAGGAAGTACAATAGACACCAGAATTTTCCAGTGACTTGCTCCGTCAATCTGCGCTGCTTCAATCAGACTGTCCGGAATAGACTCAAAGGAGGTCTTCATAATTACCATGTTATAGGTATTAATCATAAAAGGAATAATCAAGCCCCACAGAGTATTTGTCAGATGCAGATCCTTTAAGTTCAAATAAAACGGAATCATTCCTCCTGAGAAAAACATGGTAAACATAATTGCTATCATAATAGGCTTCTGAAACATCACTCGTTTTCTGGAGAGGAAATAAGCTCCCAGGGATGTCATAATAATATTAATCGGTACCCCCACAAACAGCAGAAACAGTGTATTCAAATATCCCCTCGGAATCATGGGATTATCAAAAACCTTTGAATAAGCACTCAGATTAAATCCCTTGGGCAAAATCAAAAGCCCGCTGTGCTGCATCAGCTCATTGGAATCCGATACAGAGGCCATTGCCACATACCATACCGGATAAATACATAAAATAATCACAGCAGTCAGAAAGATATAATTAAAAACTGTAAAAATCCGTTCCCCTTTCGAACGCTTTACCTTCATTGCTTTTTTTGTCTTCGCCATAGTATCTCTTCCCTCTTTTCCGTCATTACCAAAGACTTGTTTCGCTAAACTTCTTAGACAGCTTGTTTGCCAGAATCAGCAGAACAAAATTGATTACAGAGTTAAACAGACCGATTGCCGTAGAATAACTCCAGTCCTGTTCCAGAAGACCGATTCGGTAAACATATGAAGAAATAATATCTGCTGTCTCAAATGTTGACGGATTATATAACAGAATTGTCTTCTCATATCCCATACTCATCAGCTTGCCGATTTTCAGAATAAACATGGTAATGATAGTAGGAGCAATTCCCGGAAGCGTTACATGCAGAGTTTGTTTCCATTTTGTCGCTCCGTCAATCTCCGCTGCCTCATACAGCTGGCTGTCCACTCCTGCCAGAGCAGAAAGATAAATAATGGTTCCCCATCCTACCTGCTGCCAGATACCGGACGCAATATAAATAGTCCTATACAGTTTCGGATCCTGCAAAAGAGGATGACGTTCCCCGCCGAAAAATTCAATAATATCATTGAACAGTCCTGTAGAAAGGCTGAAATCTGTCAGCATGCCGCACACAACAATCATGGAAATGAAGTGAGGCAGATAGGTAATTGTCTGAGTCACATTTTTGAAAAACTTATTGTGAATCTCGTTTAAAAGCAAAGCCAGAATAATCGGTGCCGGAAAACCGAACAAAATATCATAAACACTCAAAAGCAGCGTGTTCTTCATCAGTCTTCCAAAATAAATATCAGAAAAGAATCTCTTAAAATTAGCCAGCCCTACCCATTCGCTTCCGGAAATTCCCAGCCTGGGCACATAGTCCTGAAATGCGATAATCGCGCCATAGATCGGCTTGTAATTGAATAAAATATAAAACATAACAACCGGAAGAACCAGAACATATAATGAGCGGTTTCTTACCCAGTCCGCTCTGAGTTTTTTCTTAAAATCCTTCATACCTTTATTCTCCTGTAAGATAAATGAAGCAGGGCTGCTATTCCCACAGCCCCGCCTCTTAAATACACTCAAAAACTATCTTGCTTTATATCTGTCATAAGCAGCGTTCTGAATCTCCAGTGCGCGGGCAAGTCCCATTTTTTCAATATTGCCGACATATTCATCAAACTGAGCCAGGTCTGCATCACCAAATATAAACTTCAGAGTCATTTCATCACGATACGTATTGATCTGGTTGATAATCGTGGAAAATTCCTTACTTTCATCTGAGGTAGGAGTAATCGGAGGCATTACATGAGCAGCTCCGTTACTGCTTCCGGCACCCCATACGTTGGGGGTCTTCTTGTTCTGTTCCATGGTTTAGTAGTGTTCCAGATACCGGGAATCCTGTACAAACGGTCCATTGTAGCAGCCGCGGATATATGCGCTCATTGCCTGAGATACCGGCCATCCTTCCGGATTCTTTAAAATTTCATCCGTATAAACCGGTTTGTCCCCATCCATAGTATAGCTGACGCCCTCTGTACCAAAGTTATAGTACATATGTCCTTCGTCACTGTAAGCCCAGTCCAGAAGGCGGGCAGCCCGCTCTACATCCTCACAGCTTGTGGTAATACATGCACTGGATCTTCCGGAATAAGCCACCTCAACATGACCAAATTCTGCTTTTTTACCTTTTTCTGTAGATGGCTGAGGTGCTGCTACCAGATCATATTCCGGATTCGTTTTCTGCGCTGCAGCCAGCCAGGTTCCCATTCTGGAACCGGCCTGTCCCATAGATGCGCCTGCTGCTCCATTGGTAATCTTAGCTGCTACCTGATCGTTTTTCATAGTTGCAATATCTGCATCAATCAGACCTTCCTCATACCACTGATGCATCGTTTCCAGATATTTCTTATAACCCTCTTCTGTTGCTCCGAAATGAACCTTGTCATCGCTTCCAATATAGAAGGAATAGCTGGTATCAAATGCTGCTACAAAGGGATTTGCTCCCAGATACTGGTTATTGGTATACTCAAAGGTATATGGTGCGGAAGCACCCTTCTTCTCTTTGAATTCTGTCAGAACAGTATGCCACTCATCCACCGTCTCCGGAACCTCTAAATTAAGCTCCTTCAGCCAGTCAGCCCGAAGCATCAGACCAATGGTATTTCTCAGTTCTGCCTCTCCTCTTACAAACGGGAAGCAGTAATAGTTTCCGTCATCCGTTTTTACTGCCCGGTCAATCTCAGGATTCTCAGCCAGATACTGTTTTAAATTAGGACAGTACTGATCAATTACATCATTCAACGGAATAATCACGCCATCACGGATAGCCTTTTCCGGTCCGCCCGGATAATCAGATATCCAGTTGTATTCCATAATGTCAGGAAGATCACCGTCTGCGATAATCAGGCTGAACTGTTCTTTTCCCTGTCCCTGAGGCGGCTGCAGAACTTCTACATCG
>ENA-UOJR01001135-UOJR01001135.1-human-gut-metagenome-genome-assembly--contig:-C115P-NODE-1135-length-26079-cov-7.436213_pt1 | contig 26079 bp, 20 predicted proteins | sample MGYA00242354_ERZ723901 | MGnify/ENA metagenome assembly ERZ723901
ATGCGGCATGCCCCTTGCGGGTACACAAAGTATTCCTGCACTTTTCAAACCTTGTCTCGACAAAAATCTCTCGCCGAATGCTCTGGCTGAATTGTGCAGTGCCGCCAAAAAATGGAGGAGGACCGATCGGTCTTCCTCCACATTAATTCTCAATTTACGTTACAGATATTGCTGCATGACGCGCAGGTAGTCGCGCCTGCCGTGGAAAATGGCCATGATATAGACCCGACCCTCTGCCCTTTCGTACCGGTAGAACAGCAGATAGTCCTTGTACGTCAGAAAACGGAAGCCGCTGCTCTTCAGCATCCGGTCCTGCGGGAATGCGCCGGATTCCGGGAACTGCGCCAGGATCGCCGTCTGCTCCTGCAGCTCCCGGACAAAGCGGACGGCAAGCTCCCGGCTGCCGGACCGTTTTGCAAGATGAACGGCGATCTCCCGGAGATCGTTTTTCGCCGTCCCGGTGAACACGACCTGCGTGCTCATTCCTGAGGAGCCTCCAGCTCCCCGAGAAGCTCGTCAAAGACAGCGTCTGCGGACTGCACCCGGCCCAGCCGGATGTCGTCCATCGCCTGGGCAAGGTGAGCGTACATGGACAGCTTTGCCTCCAGTTCGCTGATGCGGAGCAGCTGCTCCTGATACTCTTCGTGGCTGAGAAGGACGGTGTCCTCCTTGCCGTTGACAGTGATCGCGACTGGATTCTGCCGGGTCAGGGCAGAGATCTGCGCATAATTCGTGCGGATATCCTTAGACGGCCGGATGGAAATGCCATGGTTCATAGCAACACCTCCTATTGATGGTAGTCATATTATATCCTGATTCTGCTACTATGTCAAGAAAATGATCGAGGAGGACCGTTAGGTCCTCCTCCAAGTATTTATCGGACGTTTTCCTCGTTTTTGCAGAATTCGCGGCGGCCGGTCCACTCATAGAGCTTCTGATCGATCGGCAGGCGCTGCTCCACGGGGAGCATGGGGTGGAAGGGCTTGTGCGGCTCCGTCTGGTACCAGTAGGCCGTGGTAGACCAGTCGTCGCTGCGGTTGTTGTTGTGGCCGTGCTCGAACGTCACGCGGATGTGCCTGTCGAACATGATAGGGTCCAGAATATGGAACCGGTAATAGGACGCCATGCCCTTGTAGTTATCCATGGGCGAGAGCGTGCAGCCATTGTAGGGCGCGTGGTATTCCTGCGTCGGGCACCACGCAAGGCCGAGATAGTCCTCCATGCCTGTGCCGTGCAGACGGGGCGGCCACGGCTCATCGTCGATCAGGATGGCATCGTCGCCCTCCCCGAACCAGTCCCACTCGCTGCTGTTTTCCAGATTATGGATGTTGATGTTGCAGCCGACATACTGGCCGCTGCCCTCGGCGTCCAGCAGAACGTAGTTGCCCTCTGCGGAGAGGTGCTTGTCCTGCTCACCGCCCATGATCCACTCAAGATGCCGGGAACGTGCCGAGGAAGGGACGCCGTCCGTCGGGCATTCGCGGTTCCAGAGCGCATGGAAGTACAGCGTGTTTTCCGGCAGGGACTCGACCTGCTCGTAATCGACGTAGAAATAGAAGTGCAGCGGGCTGCAGCATTCGTTCTTCACGGTGAAGCGGGCGCGCCTGCGGAACGGCATCGGAAACCAGCAGTTGAAGCCGCGGCCGTCCTCCGGTGTGATCTGCAGGGGAGCACTGGCAAAGCTCTTTGTGATGCCGTGGCCCATGCCGAAAAAGTCGCCGAGAGGCGCCTGGATGCTCGGCTCCGTTTCGTCGTCCCAGTAGACATTCAGCACGACCTTGCGGACGTTGAATTCCTCCGTGCCGATGCCGCATTCCGGGCGGCGTTTGTTCGGGTTGCCGATGGTGCAGAAAAAGTGCGTGACGATACCGGGACCCTGCAGGTCGGCGAAGAGATACGTCTCGCCGGAGGGAATGAGGACATTGTCGTTATTGCCGCCCGTCGGGTCACAGGAGGCGACGCGCATGCGCTTGCCTGCGCGCTTGACAAAGAGATTTTCAAGATTTGCCGGTTGATATTCGCTCATGATCGATGATTTTCCTTCCTGAAAAATAAAACGCAGTGCGCTTAAAGCTGCGCAATGCTGTGCTGCTCGTGGATGATCGTCTCGACGACGTCCTTGCGCGGTATGCGTTTTGCCGGATTGGCGACCATTTCCAGCAGGCGCTCCGCTGCGACCTTGGCCATTTTGCGGCGCGGGGAGAAAACCGAGGTGATGGCTGTTGGGGCCAGCGGAGTGATCAGCTCATCGAAGCTGACGAGCGAGATATCACGGCCGGGGGCAAGGGAGAGGTCCATACACGCGCGCACCGCGCCGGTGCAGAGCTCCTCGCTGCAGCACACGATGGCCGTTGGCGGGTCCGGCATGGTCATCATCAGCCGCGTCTGGGTATAGCCGTCCACGGCAGCCGCCGCGCAGCAGCGCACCAGTGCGGGGTCCTGCTCCACGCCGGCCTCGCGCAGGGCGCGCAGGCAGCCTGCCAGCCGGTCCGCGCCGATGTTCATGGGGCTGTTGAGCACCAAAAGACCGATGCGGCGGTGGCCCTTTTCCGTCAGGCGGCGCGTCAGCTCATAGCAGGCAGGCTCGTTGTCAAACGAGATGCTGCTGAACGAGCTGCCCGGCATGTCGCGGTCGACGAGCAGCAGCGGCTTGTCAAAGGACTCGAGGTCCTTCAGGCGCGCGGCCGTCGGCACGAGGAGCACGCCGTCGAGCATGTGGTAGAAGCGCTGCAGGAAGGCGGCGGGGTCTGCGACCGGGTCCTCGCCGCTGGCAGAGACGATGGTGAGATAGCCATGCTTGCGGAACACATGCTCTGCCGTCTGTGCGATGAAGCCGAAGAAGTCGTGCGTGAAGTTCGGCACGATAATGCCGAGGATCTTGGACTGCCCCGTGACCATGGAGGCGGCGAAATTATTTGGTACATAGGACAGCTCGCGGGCAGCCTGTTCGACACGCCGGCGCGTTTCTTCGCTGACGCGGTCCAGCCCGTTCAGCACGCGCGAGACAGTCGAAACTGCTACACCGGCCCGCTCGGCAACGTCGCGAATGGTCACGGATTGATAAGCGCGCTTTTGGCGGCCCATGGTGCATCCCTCCCGGAAAGACCTGAAATAATCATATGTTCGTAAACAAAACCTTAGATTGACCCCGTGAAATAAGCATGTCTTTACACAATACTATTATACAGGCCATTCTACGGCTGTCAAGCATGATTTGTGATGTGCGCTTTCTTGCGCTATTATGTAACAAAATAAAACGCCTGTTAAGAGCGATATGCATTCCGGGCGGCGACATCAGCCGGAAAAAATCGTCAGAATGCACAATTCGCAAAGGAAATTTTTGTGAAAACGTTTCGATTGACACGGCGTAAAAAAGTGGTATTCTCTTGTACGAGCCATTGAGGGAGCCGTTCACCCGACCGCGTGCAGCTGTTCCCTGAGCGCCTGTTCCTTCGAAATCATCGGAATTGGTAAACTCTGCTCCGATCCGGCTCATGAGGTATGCATGAAACAAAACGCAAAATCCGCCATTTTCACCCGTGAGAACGGCAAGCGCCTGCTGCGGCAGCTGCTCCTGCTGCTCCCGGCCTGGATCGTCCTGGCACTCGGTATCGCCATGAGCGTGTTCTCGGGCGTTGGCTCCGATACGAACACCTCGTTCCAGCAGGGGCTGGGCCGCATGCTCGGCCTGCAGACCGGAACGGTCACACTGATCTTCAACTGCACCGTTCTCGCGATTTTCATCTTCGCGAATCGCTCCCTTGTGGGCCTCGGCTCCCTTGTCATCGGCTTCGGCCTCGGGCCGCTGCTGAACCTGTACCTTGACCTGCTGGGGAAGATTTTTCCGACCATGCCGCCGATGTGGGCACGCATCGCCCTTTGCACCCTCGGCGTTGTTATCACCTGCATCGCGCTCGGCTGGTATGTACAGCTCGACGCCGGTGTGCAGCCCATGGACATGCTCATCCTGACCGTGGCAAAGCTCATCCGTAAGAGCTACGGTACGGCGATGTATGTGTACTGCGGCTTCATGCTGCTGACCACCTGGCTGACGGGCGGTGACATCGGCGTCGGCACGTTCATCAATCTGCTGCTGGGCGGCAAGCTGTGCGATGTGTTCGCCGCCATGTGGCGGCCGCTCATCCGCCGCCTTGGCGTGGGATCTAAGAAGGAGGAAACAACATGAACATCCCTGAGCTTATCCATAAGGCCATCGCGGCAAGAGAATTTGCCTATGCACCTTACTCCAATTTCTGCGTCGGTGCAGCCCTCCTGACGAAGAGCGGCAAGATCTACACCGGCTGCAATGTGGAAAATGCCGGCTACAGCGCCACGAACTGCGCCGAGCGCACGGCCTTCTTCAAGGCGGTCAGCGAGGGCGAGCGCGAGTTTGCGGCCATCGCCATCGTCGGCGGCCCGCGCGGCCCGCTGACGGAGTACTGCTCTCCCTGCGGTGTGTGCCGTCAGGTCATGGCCGAGTTCTGCGATCCGGACGAATTCCTCGTTATCCACGGCAAGACACCGGAGGATTATAAGCAGTTCACCCTGCGCGAGATGCTGCCGGAGGGCGGCTTCCCCGCCGCGAACAAGGGCTTCTTTGCCAAACCCCAGGCTTAAAAAGTCGCCCCTGAATCAATCCTCTGCTGCGGATGCCGGATCTTTTCCGCCGATCCATCGGTTCGGAAAGCTTGACGTACACAAAGTACGCCTGCACTTTCCAAACCTCGACTCGACGAAAAATTCCTCGCCGTCCGCTCTTGAGAATTGAATCAGCGGCTCCCTGATTCACAAAATAACATGACATTTAGTCTGACAGCAGACTGAATAACAACGGTATTTGGTCCGCTTGCGGACTGAGTATAAAAATGTATTACATTTAGGAGGCAACATGAAAAAGAGAATCTTTTGTCTGATTCTCGCGCTTGTCATGGTCCTGTCCCTGGCCGCTTGCGCCGGCTCCGGCAATGACAACACCGAGAACACCAAGGACACCACGACCAACACTGAGGGCAGCGAAGCTACCACTCCGGTTTCCGGCGGCGAGGCTGAGCTGGCCCTGATCACCGATGCCAACTCTATCGACGACCGCGGCTTCAACCAGTTCTCCTGGGAAGGCCTGAAGCAGTACGCCGAAGAGAACGGCAAGACCTACACCTACTACACCCCGATCGACCAGTCCACGCAGAGCTACCTCTCCGCCATTGAGGGCGCTGTCAACAACGGTGCGAAGCTCATCGTGACCCCGGGCTTCCTGTTCGGCGAAGCCATCTACAAGGCTCAGACCATGTATCCGGACGTCCACTTCGTTCTGGTCGACGCCACCCCGACCCTTGATGACGACACCGTCATCGCAGACAACACCTGCAGCATCTTCTTTGCGGAAGAGCAGTCCGGCTTCCTGGCGGGCTATGCTGCTGTCAAGGAAGGCTATCGCAAGCTCGGCTTCTTCGGCGCTCTGGCTGTTCCTGCTGTCGTTCGTTACGGCTACGGCTTCGTGGACGGCGCGGAATACGCTGCCAAGGAGCTCGGCCTTGAGGCTGGCTCCATTGAGATGAAGTACACCTATACCGGCGCTTTCGGCAACTCTCCTGACTTCCAGGCGAAGGCTGCTGCATGGTATCAGTCCGGCACCGAGTGCATCTTCGGCTGCGGCGGCCCGGACAACGTCTTCGCGGCCTGCGAGGCCACCGGCGGCGACTGCGTCTCCATCGGCGTTGATACCGACATGTCCCAGATCACCGAGACCTGCCTGACCTCCGCCATGAAGATGCTCGTTCCGGCTGTTTACGGCGCGATTAAGGCTTACTACAATGACACGTTCCCCGGCGGCACGAGCGAGACTCTGACCATCAACGATGATGCTGTTGGTCTTCCCATGGAGACCTCCCGCTTCAAGAACTTCACGCAGGCTGACTATGATGCCATCGTCGAAGTCCTGAAGGCTGACAAGGACGGCGTTACCTCCAGCATCCACCGCGATGTCGATGCGGATGGCAACACGGTCACCATCGAGGATGTTGCAGCGACCCTGCAGTATGTGACGGTTCAGGTCGTCGAGTAAACGACTATGAGATAAGGCGGACCCGGCAGGGAGCGCTGTGGCGTTTCCCTGCCGGGTTTACCAACTAGGGGGATCATTTTATGGACAACTATGCGATCGAGCTGCTGCACATCACGAAGGTGTTTCCTGGCATCGTCGCGAATGACGACATCACCCTGCGCGTCCGCTATGGCGAGATACACGCCCTTCTGGGCGAGAACGGCGCCGGTAAATCGACGCTGATGAGCGTCTTGTTCGGCCTTTATCAGCCGGAAGAGGGCGAGATCCTCGTGAACGGCAAAAAGGCAGAGATCAAAAATCCGCGCACGGCCAATGCGCTGGGTATCGGCATGGTTCATCAGCACTTCATGCTGGTGCAGAACTTCACCGTGCTCGAGAACATCGTCCTCGGCGTCGAGACCGCAAAGCACGGCGTCCTGCAGATGGAGGATGCGCGCAAGAAGGTGCTTGCCCTGAGCGAGCGCTATGGCCTGAATATCGACTGCGATGCCAGAGTCTCTGACATCACCGTGGGTATGCAGCAGAGAGTAGAGATCCTGAAGATGCTCTACAAGGACAACAACATCCTGATCTTCGACGAGCCGACGGCTGCCCTGACGCCGCAGGAGATCGACGAACTGATGATCATCATGCAGAACCTCAAGCGCGAGGGCAAGGCGATCATCTTTATCACCCATAAGCTCAATGAGATCAAGGCAGTTTCGGACTACTGCACGGTCCTGCGCCGCGGCAAGTGCATCGGCACCTGCGACGTTTCGACCGCCAGCGTCGAGGATCTTTCCGAAATGATGGTCGGCCGTAAGATCGACTTCCATCTGGAGAAGGCTCCCGAGCATGCAGGCGATGCTGTCCTGACGCTTGAAAATGTAACGCTCAAGTCGGAGCGCAACCCGAACAAGAATATTCTGAATCAGGTCTCGTTCTCCGTCCACAAGGGCGAGATCCTCTGCGTGGCCGGTATCGAAGGCAACGGCCAGAGCGAGCTCGTCCGCGTGATCGTCGGCCTGCTGAAACAGAACAGCGGCAAGATCCTGCTCAACGGCGAGGATGTCAGCCATGCCCCCATCCGCTACCGCAATGTGCACGGTCTGGCCCATGTGCCGGAGGACCGCCACAAGTACGGCCTGATCCTGGACAATACGCTGGAAGAAAATCTGGCAATGCGCAAGTATTTCCGCAAGGAATTCCAGAACCACGGCTTCATCCGCTTCCATAAGCGCCGCGAGCTGGCGGAGGAGCTCATCGAAGAGTTCGATATCCGCAGCAGCGAGGGCGCGAAGAGCACGGCCCGCAGCATGTCCGGCGGCAACCAGCAGAAGGCGATCATCGCCCGCGAGATCGACTCGGATGAGAACGTCATTCTTGCCATGCAGCCGACACGCGGTCTGGATGTCGGCGCGATCGAGAACATCCATAAGAACCTGCTCCGCCAGCGCGACGCTGGCAAGGCTGTTCTCCTCGTTTCGTTCGACCTGGAAGAGGTCATGAACATCAGCGACCGCATCATCGTCTTCTACGAGGGTGAGATCGTTGCCGATGTCCGTCCGGAAGAGGTTACGGTCAATGAGCTGGGCCTCTACATGTCCGGCAGCAAGCGGAAAGGAGCGGTAAAATGAAAAATCAGACAAGTCCCCTTGCTCCGCGCCGCCAGAGAGACTACGCGGGCGTGCTTTCCTCCATTCTGGCCATTCTGGCCGGTCTGCTCGTCGGCCTCATTGTTTTGCTGGCGACGAATCCCTCGAATGCATTCCCGGCCTTCAGTGCGCTCATCACGGGCGGCTTCTACAGCGGCATGAAGACCTTCGGCAACGTGCTGTATTATGCCGTGCCGATCATCATGACCGGCCTTGGCGTCGGCTTCGGCTTCAAGGCAAGCATCTTCAACATCGGCGGCGCCGGCCAGTTCATCGTGGGCGCCTTCTGCGGCGTCTATACTGCCAGCATCTGGAATCTCCCCGGAGCACTCGGATGGATCGTTCCGCTGCTGGCCAGCATGATCGGCGGCGCCCTGTGGGCCCTGCTTCCCGGCCTGCTGCACGCCTATCGCCGCGTGAATATCGTCATTGCGACGATCATGATGAACTACATCGGCATGTATCTTGTGAACTATCTCATCAAGATCGCCCCGATCTATGACAATGTGAAGAACCAGACCCGCCCCGTGCCGGCGGCTCACCGCCTCCCGACGGCCGGCCTGGATAAGCTCTTCCCGGACAGCTCCGCGAATATCGGCATCTTCATCGTTATTGTTGTGGCCATCATCGTGTTCATCCTGCTGGAGAAGACGAATTTCGGCTTCGAGCTGAAGGCCTGCGGCAAGAACCGCGACGCCAGCATCGGCTTCGGCGTCGATGCCAAGCGTATGATCATGACCGCCATGCTCATCTCCGGTGCTCTCATCGGCCTCGGCGGTGCGCTGCTGTACCTTTCCTCCGCCGGTAAGTACATCAAGGTCGAGGACGTACAGGCGGCAGAGGGCATGAACGGCATTCCGGTCGCCCTGCTTGCCATGAACCACCCGATCGGCATCATATTCACCGGTATTTTCATCGCGTATATGCAGGTCTCAGGCTTCTACATGCAGACCTACGGCTTCACGACGGAGATCGTCGACATCATCGTTTCCGTGATCGTCTACTTCAGCGCATTCTCCTTCATCATCCGCGAAGGCATCCGCAGATGGCAGCTTCGCCAGAGGACGGATGTGCACCACACCGGGAAAGGAGCGGAGAAATAAATGAATCTGTTTATCTTTATTTGCCAGCAGACGCTGATCTTCCTCGTCCCGCTGCTTCTCGTCGGCCTCGGCGACCTGTTCTCCGAGCGCAGCGGCGTTCTGAACATCGCACTTGAGGGCATCATGGTCTTCGGCGCGTTCGCGGGCATCATGTTCATCCGCTCGGCAAGTGCCGCCATGCCCTCATGGCTCGTTCTGCTGATCGCGATCCTGATCTCGATCCTTGCCGGTATACTCCTGAGCGCCCTGCACGCCTTTGCCTCCATCCACCTGAAGGCGGAGCAGACCATCAGCTCGACGGCCATCATCACGTTTGCTACGGCGTTCTGCATCTTCTATGCCCGCGTCATGCTCGGCACGGAGCAGGTCGTCTTCCGCAACACGTTCCGTATCGACGCCGTCCCGCTGCTCAGCAAGATCCCGGTCCTCGGCCCGATCCTGTTCCAGAAGGCCTATGTCACGACGTATCTCGGCATCCTCGTCCTGATCGTCACGGCCTTCATCCTCAAGCGCACCCGCTTCGGCCTGCGCCTGCGCAGCTGCGGCGAAAACCCGCAGGCAGCCGACAGTGTCGGCATCAGCGTCTATAAGATGCGCTATTCCGGCGTCCTGATTTCCGGCGCTCTGGCCGGTCTCGGCGGCCTCGTGTTCATCCTGCCGACGACCACGACCTATACCGCCAGCGTCAGCGGCTATGGCTTCCTCGCCATGTCCGTCGTCGTGTTCGGCCAGTGGAAGCCGATGGGTATCGCGCTCGGCGCACTGTTCTTTGGCCTGACGAAGACCATTGCCGCGTCGTATTCCGTTATCCCGTTCCTGTATAACCTCGGCATCCCGGAGGCCTTCTTCAAGATGCTTCCCTATGTGGCGACGCTGATCGTTCTGGCGTTCTCCACGAAGCGTTCCAATGCGCCCGGCGTCATTGGCGTTCCCTATGATAAGAGCAAGAGATAATATTTGGAGGTAAATTACCATGGCTGTTTTTACGGATGAGGGCAAGACCTATCACGTTCGCGTGGGCAAGGGCGACATCGGCCGCTATGTCCTGCTTCCCGGCGATCCGTTCCGCACGGACCTGATCGCATCCTATTTTGATGATGCAAAGCTCGTCGCGCACAACCGCGAGCATAAGACCTGGACCGGCACGCTCAACGGCGTTCCCGTCTCCGTCGTCTCCACCGGCATGGGCTGCCCGTCCACCGCGATCTGCCTGGAAGAGCTGATCGCCTGCGGTGCGGACACCTTCATCCGCGTCGGCACGGCCGGCCGCGTCTGCGACCGCGCGTTCGACCCGACGCTCGACGGCGTCATCAACACTGCCGCTGTCCGCGATGAGGGCACGACGAAGCACTACATCCCCATCGAGTACCCGGCCGTCGCCGACCGCCACGTTGTCGCCGCTCTGGCCGACTCCGCCAAGCAGCTCGGCTACAACTTCATCGAGGGCATCACCCAGTCCAAGGACTCCTTCTACGGCCAGCACGAGCCGGAGAACATGCCCGCCGAGCCGTGGCTGAAGGCCCGTTGGGAAGCATGGCGCCGTGGCAATGTCATCAGCTCCGAGATGGAGTCTGCCGCGATCTTTGTCATCTCCTCCATCCGCGGCTGCCGCGCCTCCTCCGTCATGGCCTATACCGAGATGCCGAAGAGCGTCGAGGTCGCCGTCGGTGCGCTGCGCATCCTCATCGAGCAGGATAAGGCTGCCGAAAAGTAATTCTGCAATGCAGCGACTCCCCGTGCCGAAAACGGTGCGGGGAGCTTTGCATTTTTGGACAAAATACGATTGACATTCTGAATCCGGGACGATATAATCAAGGATGGTCCGGCTGGTGCCGGACCATAAAATTGAATCACACGACTCGCAGAGACCGCGTGGCCGCAACGGCGGAGAATCCGTCAGGCGCGTTGGTAAACAAGGGAATGGGGATAGTACCCCGAGAAGGCAGCTGCCTTCTGGATGACCGTCGCTGTGAGCGCTGAGGCTGCTGTCCGTCGGCGAAAGCCGGTCATTGGGAAACTGAGAAGGCAGGGCGGCAGACGTGGCGGATGCTCCGCCGGAGGCGCAACTCAGAAGACCTACTGGGAGATTTCCATAGCCCGAATCGGTTGAGGGGATAGGTATGCTATCCCTTCAGCCGTTTTTTGTTTTCCGAAGGGAAAACAAAGCGCCCCCTGCAGCTCAGCTGTGGCGGGGCTGAACCCTGCTTCTGCCGCTCCGGCGGCTGCCGATACACATTATCAGTAAAAGGAGAGATCGCTTATGCAAACGAAACCCGCAGCGTGCGGAAAGCGCCTGCTGGCGCTCGTGCTGGCCATTGTGATGGCCTGCTCGCTGCTGCCCGTCAGTGCGTTCGCAGCAGAGCCCGACTATGAGCTGCGCGTCCTCACGTTCGAGGATGCCGACTATAAGGGCGGAACGAACTTCGCAGGCGGAAACAACTGGACGAGTCTCATTGACAGCCCGCAGTACGGCGGCAAGCTGCTCTACGGAGAGAGCGGCGGCGGTGTCGATTCCGTCGACGCTGCCTACAAGTGGACGGATAAGAACAATACCTGGCTCAGCAACACCCTGTCCGAGGGCTATGGCTCCTGGTGCTACTGGAGCGGCGGTCATGCCGTTTCCAACTATGTTTCCGGTGAGATCAGCAAGTACGGCGGCTTCGAGAGTCAGCTTACCGTTTATAAAAAGGACGTTTCCGGTCTGGAGCGGACCGGCGGCGGCCACAACGGCTCGAATAACTTCGCCGTGCATTACGGTTATGCCGATAATTCCGGCTATGGCCTGACCGAGGCCTCCCTGCCGACTCTGACCTTTGCCGACGGCACCGCCCGTGTCATTGACCATATGTATGTCAACAACATGGACTATGCGCTCAACTGCTACATCGACGGCAACGGTCTGACTGCCAAGATCGGCGACGACGATTGGGTCAAGCTGGTCGCAACGGGCTATAACGCGGCAGGGGAGAAGACCGGAACGGCCAGCATCTACCTCTGCAACGGTCCGAAGAACATCATGATGGACTGGACAAAGTGGGACCTGTCCGGCCTTGGTAAGGTCCTGAAGGTCACGTTCAATGTGACCGGCTCCAGCGATAACGGCTATGGCTTCTCGCAGCCCGCCTACTTCGCCTATGACGATGTGGCAGTCCGCTTTGAAAAGGCGGCTGCGGTCGTCCCGGCGACCGGCGTGACGCTCGACAAGACCACGCTGAATCTGATGACGGGCGAAACTGCCGTTCTGACGGCAGCGGCACAGCCGGAAAACACCACGGATACCTTGACCTGGACGACCGGGAATGAGGCGGTCGCTACGGTCGCGGACGGTGTTGTGACTGCGGTCGGCGCGGGCAGCACCGTCATTACGGCAACGTGCGGCAGCGTGAAGGCCGAGTGCACCGTCACGGTCACGGCCAGCCCGCTCACGGTCAGCGTCGGCGGCAAGACCAGCCCCCTTTCCCGCGTTGGCGGCGAGGGCGAGACGAAGTACCGTGCCGTGCTGCCCTACGGCAGTGATGTGACGATCCATGTGGCGGATGCGAGCTTCCTGCTCGTGACGGACAAGAAGAGCAATTATCTCAACGAGGCTGGCGCGAATCCCTTCACCCTGAAGGCTGCGGAGCTGGAAACGGCCCTGCTGACGGACAAGGATGAAAAGCCCTTCACGCCTGCGGAAAACAGCAAGGTCGCCTATCTGAGCATTATGGATGTCATGGCGGGCACGACGTATGAGCTGTATCTCGAGCTGACCCGCGAGGTCACTCCGGCGACCGGCGTGACGCTGGACCAGACGGAGCTGACGCTGACGGCGGGAAAGACCGCTTCCCTGAAGGCCACGGTCCAGCCGGAGAACACGACGGATACCATTGTCTGGAGCTCCTCGAAGGAAGAGGTCGCAACGGTGGAAAACGGGATCGTTACGGCGAAGGCGGCTGGCGAGACTGTCATCACTGCGACGTGCGGCACCGTGAAGGCAGAATGTGCCGTTACGGTCACGCCCCCGGTCATGGCCTCGGCTGTAACGCTGGATAAGACCGAGCTGAACCTGTATACCGGCGACACGGCGACCCTGACCGCTGCGATCCAGCCGGAGGATACGACGGATCCGACCATTGCCTGGACGACGACGGATGCAGAGGTCGCTTCCGTGCAGAACGGCGTCGTGACTGCCGGAAAGACCGGTACGGCCACGATCACGGCCAGCTGCGGCGAGGCAAAGGCACAGTGTGCTGTGACGGTCAAGGCTCCTGCGGAGCCTGCGCAGAAGGACGGCGTGTATCAGATCGGCAATGCCGACGAGCTTGTCTGGTTTGTCAAGAAGGTCAACGGCGGTGAGAATGCGATCTCTGCCGTTCTGGCGAAGGATATCGATCTGGCCGACGTGATCTGGACGCCGATCGGCAATGGCAGTGTAGCTTTTGCGGGAAGCCTTGACGGCGCGAACCACACCATTTCCAACCTGCATGTGGACTATGCCACGGCGGCCTCCGGCGAGAGACTGTATCTCGGCCTGTTTGGTCAGGTCGAGGGCACGCCCGAAAAACATGCGGTCATTCAGAACCTGACGGTCACGGGCAGCGTGAACGCGGCAAGCGAATTCTCCGTTTATTCGGGCTATGTCGCAGGCGTGGTCGGCTCTGCTCGGAATGCGGAGCTTTCCAATGTCATTTCCCGCGTGAATGTGACCGCTGATGAAAAGGTCGGCAATGTAGCCTCCGTTGGCGGTCTGGCCGGTGCCATGATCGACACGACTGTGACGAACTGCGGCAATGAAGGCGATGTCACCGGCGTGAACAACCTCGGCGGCCTGTGCTATGAGCTCTATTCCGGCACGATGACCGGCTGCTATAACACTGGCAGGATCACGGCGACCGGTACCTATGTCGGCGGTCTGATGGGCTATGCCAAGCAGGCGACCATCACCAATGCCTACAGCACCGGCGATGTGACCACCGAAAAGACGCTCATGGGCGGTCTGATCGGCGTCATGGAGAAGTCCTCCCTGACAAATGCCTATGTGTCCGGCAAGGTCACGACGGCTGTGGCCAGCGGCGCGATCGGCGCAGCCGTGGGCAGTGCGGATCAGGTCTCCAATGTGTATTACCTCGGCGGCGCTTCCGCGATTGGCGACGAGAACGCCACGGCGAAGACCGCAGAGGAGCTGAAGGCGCTGGCACCGACGCTCGGCAGCAGCTTCAAGGAGAATACCGGCTGCGGCGGCTATCCGCTGCTGGTATGGCAGGAGGCCCGCGCACATCAGTATGAAAACGGCGTCTGCACCGTCTGCGGCGCGAAGGATCCTGCAGCGCCCTATCTGCTCGACGGTGTGACCGATGCCGCTGCGGAAGTTCAGACCGGCAAGAGCTATCAGCTCGACGATCTGATGGACGGCAAGATCTTCGGCGTGAAAAACGGCACGCTGACCTACAAGAACTACTTCTACACCATGTCCTCCGATGGCGGTGCGACGTGGAGCGGGGAGCAGCACTTTGAGGAAGCAATGTTCGGCGGCGTGAACAAGAGCCTGGTCCAGAGCAAGGCAGGCACATATATCTATAAGTTCCGCGCAAAGAACGACGCCGGCTACTCCGCCGATACCTGGACGCTGACGCTGACCTTCGTCGATGTCGTCGAAGCGAATATCAACTTCTACGTCGGCCGTGACCAGAACTACAGCACAAACGGCAATAAGTACCCGATCCTCAAGATGTACAAGACCGCGGGCATCGACGAAAATCAGTTTGACTATGTCGGCTGGTTTACCGATGCCGAGGGCAAGACCGTGTACGTCTACAACCCCGCCGATTACACCATCATCGACGGCGAAGAGAAGGACTATGTCGAGATCGACGGCACAAAGTACGAGCTGCACGACTACGAGGAGGTCCGGTTCACCAACAGCGCCTTTGACGCAGCCGACGAAACGGCGACGGCCAGCAACACGGTCGTGAACAATTACAACATGTTCTACGCCACCCTGAGCACCGGCCGCTACTCCACGCGCGGCTACGGCTGGAACACTGCGACCGAGGCCTATGACATCTATCTTGGCGGTCAGAGCCTGCCTCTGCCGATGGAGAAGGACATCTACGGCGGCGGCGGCAACGACATCCATCTCGGCGTTGTCAGCGTCTATGCTACGACCAGGAACGAGAAGAACGAGTACTTCGGCACGGACGACTACCATGTCGAGATGATCATGCCCGTTACCGGCAGCATGATCCACTCCGGTACACACTATACCTACACCCGCTACGGCAGCGACTACACTGCCTTCCCCTTCCTGTCGTGGGAGGCGCAGAACGCTTCGCTGTACAACATCTATGCTTATCCGACGAACACGGAAAAGTATATGTTCAATCAGCAGATCAACCAGACCACGGCGCCTTCCTACAACGTCGTAACGAAGAACATCACGATCGCCAACGCCGTGGAGCTGGATATCACTGCGCCCACGACGGCGGAGTTCACCCTGTTCTTCCAGTACAACAACTTCAACACCAGAGCGGTCGAGCCGTACAAGACTGCGAAGGACGACGCGACCGGCATGACCACCTATTCCTACCGCGTTTCTGAGCGCAACAACAACTACACATGGCGTCTGGTCGATGAGACCGGTACCTATGTGACCAAGGCCGGCTGGCTGTCCAGCCTCAACCAAAAGACGGAAAAGACAATCACCTTTGACTCCGGCGCGCCGACCGACAGGAAGTCTCACAGCTTCAAGGACCTCGGCACGACGGTATCCTCCCGCGACGAAGCCGACCTGCAGGTGTTCCTGAGTCACAGCGGCTTTATGAGCGTGAGCGACACCTACCGCATCCGCGCGTACCGTATGTGGGAGCTAATCAATAACGATGCAGGCAACATCATGGTCGAGCCGAGCTTCAACATTCAGGTGCTGCAGGGCAATCCGGCGGACGTTACGCAGGTCAGCGGCGGCAACGCCGTAGGCAACTGGCTCGACGTGACGCCCACCGGCACGGACATCGTGGCCGTCACCTACGACGCCATCGACCTGTACAACGACAAGGACGTTGCCGGAACCCACGGCGGTCTCTTCCCGGCAACCGCCCCCGAGCGCACCGGTGTGTTCGTTATCACGAACAAGGCAGCCGGCAAGGCTGACGCCGTCATCCGCTTTAACGGCGGCACGACCAGCCCCCGCGGTGCGGAGTGGGACTACAACTACGACACGTGGTACTACCTTGACACCGACGAAGCCCCCACGCTGGACTTTACTACCACCAAGGGCGCGACGGCCAGCTACGCCGTCGTCACCACCGACGCTGCCCTGAACAGCACCCTGTCCGGCTGGACGGAGCTTACGGCGGACGAGAACGGCATGTTCCACGCCTCCCTCCTGCCCTTCCGCACGGCAAAGACGCTCGGCGGCACCGTCATCCTGAAGCTGACCGATTCCACCGGCACGTCCTACCGTCTGGCGCGCGTGGCGCAGATGAGCGTCACCGTGAAGAATGCCTCGAATGACGGCGAGCCCATCATGCCCGGCGATAAGGTCACGCTCTCCTTCGACGGCCTGTATCGCGGCATGGATAAGGTTTCCGGTATCTTCAACCCCACGTTGCTATATCTGAACTACAGCGCGGAGGAAGAGGAGTCCAAGGGCCAGCTGACTCAGTACTGGCAGATGGACAGAGCCTCCGTCACCGTGGAGATGCCCACAGACATCACCTTCCCCGAAGGCTCAGACAAAACGACCGTTATGGTCACCGACGGTTATATCTCCGGCGGCATGTACTCCGCCGCCAGCCCGTTTGATACGCTGTACAATATGACCGACACCGGCGTCGGCACGAACTTCTCCGCGGTCACCACCAGCTTTGTTGCCAGCCGTCTGGCAGATGTTTCCGTCGAGGTCAACACGAAGGTCACCTACAACGTCAAGCTCGTCCCCGTGGACGAAAACGGCAACGCGATCGACGACCTCACCCCCACGTTCACCGACCGTGACAACAAGGCAGTGACCGCCGAGGCCGACGGCACCTTTAAGCTCGGCTATGGCCCGTATTCCTACGCCGTCGAGCAGCTCGGCTATGTCCGCACCACCGGCTCCTTCAAGCTCGGCTCTGCTGACGCAGCAAAGGTCGAAAACGGCGTCCTGACCATCAAGTTCACCGTCCGCAAGGCGGCCGAGAACGCTTGGGACGGCAAGACCACCACGGAACCTGCCACCGACGAAAACGGCGTTTACCTCATCGGCACCGGCGCAGAGCTGGCATGGTTCGCCCAGAAGGTCAACGGCGGCAGCGCCAAGCTCTCCGGCATCCTGACGGCCGATATCGACCTCGCCGGTTACGAGTGGACGCCCATCGGCACCGCTTCCAAGAAGTTTGCCGGTACCTTCAACGGCCGGAATCACACCATTGATCATCTTTCCATCAACTACAGCAGCAAGACCCCGATATCGCTCTATCGCGGCCTGTTCGGCTGGGTCTCCGGCGCCAACGCCACCAACCGCGCGAAGATTGAGAACCTGACGGTCAACGGCACCGTTGTCGCCGGTTCCAACAAGCCTGTTAACGATGCTTACGTCGGCGGTATCGTTGGCCGTGCGGACTATGCCGACCTGACGAATCTCCATTCGAATGTCGATGTTTCCATCAAGCGCACGGCCGGTAACTACTGGCAGAGCGTCGGCGGCGTTGTCGGCGGTGCTTACTACAGCCTGAATGTTACCAACTGTTCCAACAGCGGCAATGTCACCGGCTGGCGCTACTGCGCAGGTATCGTTGGCAACATTTCCAGCGGCAACCAGCCCAGTACCATCACCGGCTGCGTCAACACCGGCAGCATCACCGCCCCCAGCACCTGCGCAGCGGGCATTGTTTCCAATCTGCCGAACGGCTGTAAGGTCACGGCCTGCTACAACACCGGTACGATCAAGGCCGGCGGCAATTATCCCGCCGGTATCGTCGGCTACTGCGCGAACTCCGAGGTCCACAGCTGCTTCAACCTCGGCACGGTCACCTGCAACACAACCTTTACCTATGGCTCTGTCATTGGCACGGTGAGCAGCGCAGATGCCGTCATCAAAAACCTCTACTACCTCGAGGGCACCTGTGAAAAGGGCGGCATCGGCGCCGTGAAAAATGCCGAGACCCAGACTGCCGCTGTCAGGACTGCAGAGGAAATTGCGAACGCGGAGTTCGTTTCCACGATGAACGCCGATCTGGCAGAGGCTGCCTTCACGAGCGGCTGCACCGCGACGAAGCATCCGATCCTCCTGTGGCAGGCCGACGCGGAGCATACCTTCGCGAACACTGCCTCTGATGTCATCAAGTCGGAAGCTACCTGCACCGAAGCCGCGGTCTACTATGTCAAGTGTGACAACTGCGATGCGGTCAGCAATACGCTGACGGTCAAGGTCGGTGAGCCGCTTGGCCACGATCTGACTGTGACGGTCGTGGAACCGACCTGTGAGAAGGACGGCTACACCGAGTCCGTCTGCGCGCGCTGCGGCCTCAGCTACCGCACGAACTATGTGGCAGCAAAGGGCCACAGCTATGTGGATGTCGTGACGGCTCCGACCTGCGAGTCCGCCGGTTACACGACGCACACCTGCTCCGTCTGCGGCGACAGCTATGTCGACGCGATGCTCCCGGCCACGGGCCACAGCTATGAGGACGTTGTGACGGCTCCGACCTGCGAAAAGGGCGGCTACACGACGCACACCTGCTCCGTCTGCGGCAGCAGCTATGTCGATACCATGACCGATGCGCTCGGCCATGATTATCAGGCCGTTGTGACAGCTCCGACCTGCGACGCCATGGGCTATACGACGCATACCTGCACGCGCTGCGGCAACAGCTACGTCGACAGCTATACGCAGGCAGCGGATCACAGCTACACGAGCGAGGTGACGAAGCAGCCGACCTGTACGGAGGAGGGCGTTCGTACCTTCACCTGCACGAACTGCAGCAAGAGCTATACCGAGTCAATCCCGATGATCGCCCACAGCTATGAGGCGGTCAGGACGGATCCGGACTGCACGCATATGGGCTACACGACCTATACCTGCTCTGCCTGCGGCGACAGCTACAAGGCTGATTTCGTGGATGCTACGGGCCATGACTGCGAGGCGACGGTAGTCGCCCCGACCTGCGAGGGCTACGGCTACACGGAGAATCACTGCAAGCACTGCGACTACACCTATATCAGCGAGATCCGCCAGCCGCTTGGCCATGACGACAAGCTGACCGGCGCGAAGGAAGCCACCTGCACGGAGCCGGGCTACACGGGCGACATGGTCTGCACGCGCTGCGGCGAGGTGCACAGCAAGGGCGAGGAAATCCCTGCTCTGGGCCACGACTACGGCGACTGGACGACGGTGAAGGAAGCCGATTGCTTCCACACTGGTCTGGAAGAGCGCAAGTGCGGCCGCTGCGGCGAGACTGAGCAGCGTGAGACTACGGCAGAGACCTGCCCGAGCGAAGCCTACACGGATCTCGACCGGAATGGTTGGTATCACGAGTACGTTGACTGGGTGCTGAAAAACGGCGTGATGAACGGCGTCGGCGGCGGCCTGTTCGAGCCGAACGGCGAGACGACCCGCGCAATGCTGGTCATGGTGCTTTACCGTATGGCGGGCGCGCCGGACATGGCGGGCCGTGAGAGCAGCTTCACGGACGTGTCTGCCGACAGCTGGTATGGCGCGGCGGTGATCTGGGCCTCGGAGAACGGCATCGTTAACGGTGTCGGCGGCGGACTGTTTGATCCGGATGCTTCCCTCACGCGCGAGCAGATGGCTATGATGCTCTATCGCTTTGCGGGCTATCTCGGCAGCAATACCGAGAAGCGCGCCGACCTGAGCGCCTACGGCGATGCCGATGCTGTCAGCGCATTTGCGCAGGATGCCATGGCATGGGCCGTTGCAGAGGGCCTTGTCAATGGCCACAGCGCAGCGGAGCTTGCGCCAAAGGCCGGTGCAACGCGCGCGGAGCTGGCGACGATTCTGTTCCGCTTTGCGGCGCTGCAGAACGCCTGAAGCAAATTACGCATAAGCAGCGAACGAGTGCCCCGGGGAGACCCGGGGCACTTTGTATGCGGCACATAGAAAAATCGGAAAAAGGCCTTGATAAAGGGGCCGACAGTCCCTATAATAGAAAGTAACCGAACGGTTACATAAACAGCCAGACGCAAAGACGCAGTGCTGATCGCGGTTCCGATCATGCGCTGCGTCTGTTTTTTGAGAGGAAGATTTTATGAACGCAATTCGTTATCCCACGAGCACCGCAGCACTGCGCGTTATGCGCGGCAGCGCCGTGGGTATCCATGGGCGTCCTGCTGGCGGCCGTCACCGGCGAATCGTCGAGAACGCAATGAAAGAAGGGGGGAAATATCCATGAAGCTGTATTTTGGAAACGCCGTCACAACGGCAACGACGCTGATGATCCTTGCCCTGCTGGGCTACATCGGCGTTTCCGTCTGGAACCGCGGCAATATCGCCTGCTGGGGCAGGAGAACGCTGCTCCTGCTGGTGTTCGGTCTGGTCGTCTGCTGCTTTGCGGCGGCGCGGGACGGGTGGACAAGACCATCCAGCACACCATCGACGGCAGCTGCGCACCGGGCGTGTTTCCGCTCGTCAGCGTTCCGACCGTCGTCGGCTGTGCCGGTGCGCTGCTGATCGTCGTCGCCGCGATCGCCACACCGATCGCCAGAACGCAGAAAATGCGGGAGCTCTGGTTCTATGTGATGTCCGGCGGCGCGGTCCTGAAGATCGCCACCATGGAGATCGCGCGGCTCGTGCTCTGAGACCGCGCGGAGAATTCTTGGACTGTCAAAAAAGGTCCGTAAAGACTTTTTGACGAGCTGCATTCTGGCGGGAGACCTCCCGCCGTATGATCGGAAAGGAGAAGAAGCAGGGAAAAGAAGAACGCATTTACGATCACGCGAGCCCGGCCGGAGGATGCCGCGGCGCTGCTGGACTACCTGAAGATCGTGGGCGGCGAGACGGACAACCTCAGCTTCGGCGCAGAGGGCGTGCCGCTTGCGCCGGAGGAGGAGCAGGCCTATCTGCGCACACAGGTCGATTCGCCGGACCATGTGCAGTATCTTGCCAGGGTGGGAGGCGAGCTCATCGGCACGGCCAGCCTGAACCGCAAGCCCGGCCGGATGCGCCACCGCGGCGTGTTCGGCATCAGCCTGAAGCGGGCGTGGTGGGGCTGCGGTGCGGCCTCGGCCCTGACGGAGGCCGTCCTTGCCTTTGCGCGGGAAAACGGCTTTGCCCAGCTCGATATCGAGGTGCGCAGTGACAATGTCCGCGCCATCCGGCTGTATGAAAAATTCGGCTTCCGGAAGCTGTGCACCTTCCCGGCCTTCTTCCGCATCGGCGGGCAGGACATTGATTTTGATGTGATGCTCCTGCAGCTGCCTCAAATCTGGCTGCAGCGGCGTGCCCTTTCCGGGCGGTGACCCCGTGGAGACAGGCAGCGTTTGCGGCATAACTTCAGTGGTGCAAGGCAATCTCGCAGTACTCGGCTGGATAACAGGAAAACCATGGCGAATCCGTAAGTTGCTGCAGAAGATTGCACCCCAGGGGAACTTCCACGCGCTTCGCGCTCAGGGCGCCGCATCGGCCTTTGGCCTCCGTGCAATGACATGTCAGGGTGGTGCGACGGTTCACCAGTGCCCTTCTGTCGTTGAATTGTCCTGTACAGGGCGCTCACTGAGCGCCGCTACATTTTCTCTCGCACAGTGGCCTTGTGCGGCGAGCGCCGCTATGGGCCAGACAGGCAGAATTGCGCAGAGAACGATGCAGCTGCTGTTGACGGAACCTGCTAAAGTTGAAATTACTGACTTCCAATAGCTGTTTCCGACTGGCAGAACAGACGAAACTCCTGCGAAAAAGCGACAAAGCCCGATTCATTGTCCCTTCCATCCGAAAAATACAGATACAGCGAAAACCCGGATGTGTCCAGATGATATTTTTGACACAGGTACTGCCGGAACCGCTGCTCGAATGTGATCCGGTAACCCGCCAAATCAAAGACTGCGACGATGTAACCGGTCATCAGGTCCAGCAGTCTGTCCAGAGACGGTTGACCGAGATAACCTCCGGGCCGTTCCAGAATAACGGACAGCGTGGAAAGAAATTTTGCTTCATAGACCTGCGTAGATTCTGGCATAGAGGAATCTACTTTCCTCCTGATGGGGCTGTAGGCCCAGTCATACCATTTTTCTTCCATGCTTGCTTCTCCTTATGCGGCGTGTCCCCCCCTGCAGCGGGCTCGGGATGAGTCAGAGGGGGAGCTTTTCCTTTCACAGGTTTCCTGCACTTGCTCGTTACGGATTATATCGCGATTCAATATTATAACTTTGGTAGTATTGACCTACACAGTCTACCATCAAATGGAATATAATGTGTGTACAAGCACAGCTTACACTCCGTATTAAAAAACGGATACCTTGCTCTTCTCCACAACGGATCTTCTTCCAACAGAGTGATATGTGGCTTCTCTCCGCGGCACAAGCCCCAATCAAATGCACACCACATTTTGGTCACGCCACCAGTATCTATTGACACGAATTCCAAGTCCTTCACAATAGAGACATCCGGTATTTGATCACCCCACCAACCGTATAGGCCAATGCACATGGTTTCATCATAGCGCTCCGTCGGGGCAAGCCGTACAACTGGTTCCCGCCAGATATCGACCACACGAAGGATGACATACTTCTGGTAGTATGGAGAATCTTTCATCTTCGGACTTAAAATCTGATAAGCCAGCAGGCTACCTTCGCGCCACGGACACTTGCGCGCATACGGCTTACTGATCTTTTTGGCCTCCGGCAGGGGCGAAAGCAGCATTTCCTGCGTTTCCCGGAAAAACTGCAGCATGTCCGACAGCCGCTCATTCGGCCCTGCGGCCAAACGCTGCTCGACCGTCTCCTGATATAGCGAAAGGCAGTAGAGCGCCTCCTCCTTCGTCCGGAGCGTCAGTCGGCCGGTCTCCCATTCGCAGATGCCGAGGGAGAGCCAAAACGTGGGCGTGAACAGCAGGTCTCCTTCTTTCGGGCAGTAGGCCCGCAGCAGCAGGTCCTCCGTTTCCTCAACGCTCTTCCCGATGGAGATCAAGCTGCGATAGTCCGCCCGGATGTCGCAATAGTCGTCACCTTGTTTGAATTGCTTGCGGAAATTTGACATGGTCGTTCCCTCCGTCAGGTCAGATACCGCGTGATTTGGTCATAAACATGATCCAGAGCGTCGCTTTCGCAGGGAAATCCGACCGGATCGTGTCCTATAGTTCCTTGACATTTAATAAGATATACTGCTGCGGGGCCTACTGCTCGATGTGTTCCGCAAAATAACCGTTCAAAACGTGCAGCACCTCTTCCGGAGCAAATGCCGCGAGGAGATCGTGAAGCAGCTCACAATTTTCGGCCTCGACCCCGTTTACAAAAATGCTGTTGGCTTCGCCTCCGAGCGTCAGCTGCAGGACCTGCCCGGCATAATCTGATTCAAAGATACAGCACAGACGTGCATTCAATGCAGAAGGGTTCGAAACCGGCGTCAGTTCCTCTGCATTTATCGTTTTCAGCAGCTCGATGTGCTGCAGAAGCTGTGCATTGTCCACTTCAAATTTTTGAACCGACTCGAACGAAAGCAGTTGTTCCTCCGTCAGCGGGGAACGCGTAAGGATGGACGGGTCGATATAATACACGCTGAGCCGCAGACCGTCCAGTCCATCGGTTTTGAGGACCTTTTCATAATCTGCAAGCGCATCCTGGAGCGGCGCAGGTTGCGCGCGGCAGCCGCTCAGGGCTAGAACTGCAATGACGGTGATCATAGCCACGGTGAGAAATACACGGCAAAGCCTTGATTGACGCATAAACAGCACTTCCTTTTCCAGTGGATTTCATTTTTTGGGAGCAGGGCAGCATCGGCGCATCCGGCTGCATCAGATTGAGGAGCGGCCTGCCTCCCGCAGCTGCACTGCCGTATGGAAAGCCTCCAGCAATTCTTCGTAGCTGATATCATGCCGGAATGAGCCGGACACTTTCACATTCTCCGTACCGCTGCACGGTTTCGTCGATCAGGCTCGTTACACAGATACCGCGGATGACTTCGTTTTCACATTCCAGTGTGATCAGCTTTGCATTCTCTGTCAGGTAGGCGGGGATATAGCGCCCGCTTCCGAGATCGAATTCTGTTGCGGATAGTGTCTCGGGTGCGTGTTCTGCCTCCGTGCCGATCAATTGGGTCAGCTCTGCGTTGGAGGATGCCAGAGCGAGGCCACTGCAGCGGCGCATGGCACCGGTGCCGCTGTCAAACAGGGCGAAATGCTCTGCCGTTGTTCCGCTTGTGCTGACGACCGCGATCGTATCGCCGATCTGTACGATGCAGCAGGTCGGGGCGTCGAGCAGAATCTTATCGGCAGCTTCTTTCAGCTCCGCGAGCGGCATGCCCTGCCGGACAATGGCTGCGTCCTCCGTGCTGCATCCTCCGAAAAGACAAGCGGACAGGAGGACGGCGGCGAACATCCGGAGAAGGGAACGACGGAATATCGCTGCATGGTTGTTTCGCATATGATGTATCTCCTTTTCTGTTGTGTGCTTGCCAAGAATAAAGACTTCAGTATTCTCCTGCCTACTTTTTCAGCCCAAGCCCGCAGGCTCATCCGCCATCACAGAAATATGCAGATCGGGCACAAAAGGGCACCAGACTGGTACTTTGGCATACGCTTTCTCCAGAAGAGTGCAGACTCTGCTGGCTGGAATAGAAATATTTTGGAAATCCATCTCCGTACTGGGGCTGTCAGTCAAATAGACTTCTGCCGACTGAGCATAGGGCAGGCATAGCGAAATGGCATGCCGCAAAATCACAAAGCAGGAGCGAAGCGGAATCCTGGACGGCTGATTTTCGCAAGACGGTGATTCAAGGCTCATAAAAGTTCCCATATTTGTTGTGTCATGGCCATCGAAAATCTCAAAGGCAAGGTCTTCGCTTCCAACAGAGACAAACGGCAACTCCAGAAGGGCATTCGCGCAATCGAAGTTCACGCGGCAATACTCATCTCTCATATTCTCCGTATAAAAGCTCCGGCATGTGCATTTCGCATGATCACAAGGCTTGTCGTACACAAAGCAGCTCTACCACCTTTCCGGTTTCGTTAGCTTCGTAATACATTCCGCGCTGCCGCCAGATAGCACAGACGTTTGCCCGGCTTCAGCTCCTCGTGTGTGGTCGCCATGGCCCACGACAGGGAATCATCAAAGAAATAGCAGTCCTCCGGCAGCGTTTGCAGCGTGTCCGGAATTTCGTCAGGCGCAGCGCGCAGAACAGCGTCGATCGGATATTTCCAATAATTCGGAATAAAAATCCTGTCGCAGGAATGGATGTCCCAAAAGACGTAGAACGGTCCTGTCAACGCCTGCAGTTGACTGATGAGATAGTGACAGGAGACCGGTTCCCGATCGAGCATGCAATCCCACAGGTAACCCGTGTAGCGAAGCCCGTCGGAGAACTGCCTCATGTGCGCGATCCGGTCCTGAAAATAATCGCAGGATGTGTCAACGAATGTGCATAGAAAGAACTGACGAAGGCTGCTTGCCTCTTCGCCGGACAGGATGTCCATGGATACCACCTCTTTTCAGGCCGGTCAATGGCCCCTCTACTCCTATATTTCACCAGAAACGCAAAACGGACAGCTTTTTCCCAAAATGTCGAAAAAAACGCCGGAAGTCCGAATCTCTGCAAACAGAATAAACGATTCTGCGCCGGATGTCAATCCGGAGTTTGGGGCACGTGTTTTGCCTGCCGCATTGCAGTTTTGCCGCTGCGGCGGGTTATGGAACGCGAAAGGACACCCTGACGGTTTCCCTTCACACGATCCTTCCCTCCGTAATTTCCGCCTGGGCAGGTTTTTCGACAGTCTGATTCCTGTCCATTTTTTCGGCCGGATGATCAGCCGGTCAAACAGGAACAGCAGCCCCGGCAGAACGAACAGCACAATATTGCGACGACTTCCAACATCTATACGCACTTGCATTTCACCTCGAAAGTGGCATCCGCCAATGCGATCATGGGTGTGTACCCCTCGCTGTAATGGTTGAACATCCCTCCAATGTCCCTCCGAAAAACAGCCGAAAACTGACCCGAAATGGCCGGTTTTCGGCTGTGAGAGGAATCGATACATAAGGCTGAAAACGCAATAGAAAAAGCCCGCAAACCCAGTCATATCAAGGGTTTGCGAGCCTTTAAGGGGTGGTGCCGGTGGCGGGGGTCGAACCCGCACGGGTTATTAGCCCAACGGATTTT
>ENA-UOJR01001141-UOJR01001141.1-human-gut-metagenome-genome-assembly--contig:-C115P-NODE-1141-length-25990-cov-24.022865_pt1 | contig 25990 bp, 23 predicted proteins | sample MGYA00242354_ERZ723901 | MGnify/ENA metagenome assembly ERZ723901
TGGATAATCTCTGCAATGCAAGTGAGAAAGTGATCCCCAGAGTAGAAGCCATCACAGGCAAGAAGGTTCCTTTCTATAAGGCAGACATTCTGGACCGTGAAGCTCTGGAAGAGATCTTCAGCAAGGAACAGATTGACGCAGTCATTCATTTTGCAGGACTGAAGGCAGTCGGTGAGTCCGTACAGAAGCCCTGGGAATATTATGAGAACAATATTGCCGGTACCCTGACCCTGGTAGATGTCATGAGAAAACATGGTGTGAAGAGCATTATCTTCTCTTCCAGCGCTACCGTATACGGCAACCCCGCATTTGTTCCCATTACGGAGGAATGCCCCAAGGGACAGTGCACCAACCCTTACGGCTGGACGAAATCTATGCTGGAGCAGATCCTGACGGATATCCAGAAGGCAGATCCCGAATGGAATGTGATCCTGCTTCGTTACTTCAACCCTATCGGAGCTCACAAGAGCGGTACCATTGGCGAGAATCCCAACGGTATCCCCAACAACCTGATGCCTTATATCACACAGGTAGCAGTCGGCAAGCTGAAAGAGCTGGGTGTCTTCGGTGATGATTACGATACCCCCGACGGAACCGGTGTACGTGACTACATCCATGTCGTTGATCTGGCAAAGGGCCACGTAAAGGCTCTGAAGAAGATTGAGGAGAATGCAGGACTGAAGATCTACAATCTGGGAACTGGTGTGGGCTACAGTGTTCTGGACATCGTGAAGAACTTCGAAGCAGCTACCGGCGTGAAGATTCCTTACGTGATCAAACCCCGCCGTGCAGGCGATATCGCCACCTGCTATTCCGATGCTTCTCTGGCAGAGAAGGAACTTGGCTGGAAGGCTGAGAACGGCATCAAAGAGATGTGCGAAGACTCCTGGAGATGGCAGAAGAACAATCCGAATGGATATGAAGAATAATAAAACAATATTGAAACATACAAAGGGACATGGCCGGTGGGTCATGTCCTTTTGTGATTCTTAACGGTGAAAAATCTGAAGCGCCCGGAATACCTGCTCTACGGTATCCGCCATATTGGTCATGGCATTGTCGGTATGCATAGCCTCATCCAGGGATACCACGTTCCGCAGAATCGGGAAAAAGGCATCGATGCCCTCTGCGTTGCAGGCAACGGCCTCTTTGGCCACGCAGCCGGAAAAAGCAAGTACCGGTTTTTCATATTTTTTGGCAATCTTGGCAACACCGATGGGAGTTTTTCCCATAACCGTCTGACCGTCAAGGCGGCCTTCCCCGGTGATCACGACATCTGCATCCCGGATATATTTTTCCAGATGGGTTTCTTCCAGAATGATCTTAATACCGGATTCCAGTGTGGCATTGCAGAAGGTAAGAAAAGCAAACCCCATACCGCCAGCAGCACCGGCACCGGGATATTTGGCATCGGCATGAGGAAACTGTTCTCTGGCCAGAGCGGCATAATAAGCCAGCCATTTGTCCATCTGCAGGATCATAGTGGAAGTAGCGCCCTTTTGCGGTCCGTAGATGGCGGAACATCCCTGCTCTCCGCAGAGCGGGTTGGAGACATCGCAGGCTATGCGGAAAGTACATTCCTTGAGTTCGGGAAGCACATGATCCGTAGTGATGGATTCCAGATCCTCCAGTCCTTTGGCTCCGAAGCGGATCTGATTTCCGTTTTTATCCAGAAAGCCAAAGCCAAGTGCCTGCAGCATTCCGACACCGCCGTCATTGGTGGCACTGCCACCGATACCGACAATAAAATGCCGGCAGCCGTTCTGGATTGCATCTTTGATGACTTCGCCTACACCGTAAGTGGTGGTGTTCAGAGGATTCTTTTCCTCTCCGCTGACCTGGGTAATCCCGGCGGCACCGGACATTTCAATGATTGCGGTATGGGTCTCGTCGACGATGCCGTAAGGACAGACAACGGGGTGCCCGGAAGGGCCTGTGACCTGCACCTGTGTCATACGGCCGTCACAGCCGTTTACCAGAGCATCGACGGTGCCCTCCCCGCCGTCTGCCAGAGGACGGACGGTAATATGTGCATCTTTATAAACACGTTTGATCCCCGTGGCGGCGCTCAAACCTGCCTGCATGGAGGTCATACTTCCTTTGAAGGAATCGATAGCTATTACTACATTCATAAGGTTCCTTTCCGCTGCCGCCGGAATTCGGCCGACAACTGTCGTTTTCGTATAGATTTTCGGAAAATGGCATAATTTCTGAGGATATTATAGCAACACCGGAACAAAAGAGGAATGGTTCCCGGAGAAAAATAAAATTTAGCGTGGTACAGTGGCAAAAACATCTTATAAGATCATTGCATCTGAGAAAACAATCCAGTATAATGAAAGAAGTGCACATTTAGATGCACATTACGCATAAGAAGTGGAATAACAGGAGGACGAGCATGATTCAGTTAACACAGGGCGGCGCTTACCTGGTAAACGGTACAGATATTGTAGCAGATACCCCGGAAGCAGCAAGAGAGATACAGGCGAAGACCGGCATTACGATCTCCAGAGAAGAAGCAGCGAAAAACACCATGGCATATGGTATCCTGCGGGAGCATAATACTTCCGGCAATATGGACAAGCTTAAGATCCGCTTCGATAAGCTTACCAGCCATGATATTACCTTTGTAGGTATCATTCAGACCGCAAGAGCATCCGGACTGCAGAAGTTCCCCATGCCCTATGTACTGACCAACTGTCATAACTCCCTGTGTGCCGTAGGCGGCACCATCAACGAGGATGACCACATGTTTGGTCTGACCTGTGCGAAAAAATACGGCGGAGTCTATGTACCCCCTCATCAGGCAGTTATCCATCAGTTTGCCAGAGAGATGTTAGCCGGCGGTGGCAAGATGATCCTGGGTTCCGATTCCCATACCCGTTACGGTGCACTGGGTACCATGGCTATGGGCGAGGGTGGTCCCGAGCTGGTAAAACAGCTGTTGAACCAGACCTATGATATCAACATGCCCGGCGTGGTAGCCGTATACTTAAAGGGTGCTCCCGTGAAGGGTGTAGGTCCTCAGGACGTGGCACTGGCTATCATTGGCGCAGTATTCAAGAATGGCTATGTAAAAAATAAAGTAATGGAATTCGTAGGTCCCGGCGTGGCTTCCCTGAGTGCTGATTTCCGTATCGGCATTGACGTAATGACCACAGAGACCACCTGTCTGTCCTCCATCTGGAAGACCGATGACCAGATCCGTGAGTTCTATGAGATCCACGGACGTACCGAAGACTATAAGGAACTGAATCCCGGCCAGGTGGCATACTATGATGGATTGATCGAGGTGGATCTGGACAAGATCCGTCCTATGATCGCCATGCCGTTCCATCCCAGCAATACTTACACCATCGAAGAGCTGAATGCGAACCTGATGGATATTCTGGATGAGACGGAAAAGCGTGCGAAAGTAAGTCTGGACGGTGCGGTAGACTTCACTCTGAAAAATAAAGTAAAGAACGGCAAGTTCATTGTAGATCAGGGTATCATCGCAGGCTGTGCCGGCGGCGGATTCGAGAATATCTGTGCGGCTGCCGACATTCTGAAGGGCAGATACATCGGTGCGGATGAGTTTACTTTAAGCGTATATCCCGCATCCATGCCCATATACATGGAGCTGATCCGCAACGGCTGTGCGGCTACCATCTTAGAGACCGGTGCAGTCATGAAGACTGCGTTCTGTGGTCCCTGCTTTGGTGCCGGTGACACACCTGCCAATAACGCATTCAGTATCCGTCACTCTACCAGAAATTTCCCGAACCGTGAAGGCTCCAAGCTGCAGAACGGCCAGATCGCTTCCGTAGCTCTGATGGATGCAAGATCTATCGCAGCTACCGCAGCTAACAAGGGCGTGCTGACTCCCGCAACAGAGTTCGACGGTGACTTCGGAAAATATAAATATCATTTCGACAGCAATATTTACAAGAACCGTGTATTCGATTCCCACGGTGTGGCAGATGAGAGCGTAGAGATCCAGTTCGGCCCCAATATCAAGGACTGGCCCGCTATGGGTGCCCTGCCTGAGAATCTGGTACTGCAGGTAGTATCCGAGATCCACGATCCCGTAACTACTACCGATGAGCTGATTCCATCCGGTGAGACCTCTTCCTACCGCTCCAATCCTCTGGGACTGGCAGAGTTCACTTTAAGCCGTAAGGATCCGCAGTATGTAGGACGTGCCAAGGAGATCCAGAAGGCAGAGAAAGAGCGTATGAACGGCGGACATCCCTGTCAGGCAGTTCCGGTACTGAAGGATGTTATGGGTGAAGTAAAGAAACAGTATCCCGATGCAAGTCGCGAGAACACTGGATTCGGTTCCACTATTTTCGCAGTGAAGCCCGGAGACGGTTCTGCCCGTGAGCAGGCTGCTTCCTGCCAGAAGGTATTAGGCGGCTGGGCAAATATTGCCAACGAGTATGCCACCAAGCGTTATCGTTCCAACCTGATCAACTGGGGCATGCTTCCTTTCCTGATCCAGCCCGGAGACCTGCCTTTCAAGAATCTGGATTACCTGTTCATTCCTGGTATTAAGAAAGCCGTGGAAGACAAGGCCGAGGAAATTAAGGCATATGTGGTAACAACCGGAGAAGGCATGAAGGAATTCACCCTGAAGCTGGGAGAGTTGACCGACGAAGAACGTCAGATCATCCTGAAGGGATGCCTGATCAACTATAACCGAGTGTAACTATTCAGAGACATGTGACTAACCATCGCAGATGCGTTTCGCAAAGAGAGGCTGAATAGTTACAATGAGAAGTAAGGAGAAAAAATATGGAATTTAACAAACCGGTATCCAACCCCATGATGGTGGGATCCATTGAATTATTAAAAGCAGAGGACACCCCGGAACACAGACAGATGTTCCTGGATGAACTGCAGAAAGCAAAGTTCCTGTCTCCGGTCGTGATCGATCCGGTGCCTGTGCCCGATGAAAACGGCCGGGTGACCATCGCAAGAGATGCCAAAGTACAGTTCCCGATGCTGTCCACCGAGGACGGTCGGAAGTTCTTCATGGCGTTCACTGACTGGACAGAGCTAAAAAGGTGGAGAGATGAGGAGAATCAGCAGACTTTCGCCATGAACTTTGACGATTATGCGGGAATGCTGCTGCGCAAAGATGCACAGGGCAATATCAGCCCGGCGCTGGGATTCGTGATCAATCCCTTCGGTGGCAACATCGTGGTGACCAGAGAAATGGTAGCCAGCATGATCGCAGCAAAGCTGAAAGCAGCCGGCAGACCGGTGCCTCCCGCACCCGGAACCCCTGGTGCTCCCACTCAGCCCAAACAGCAGTAAATTAACACTAAATAAAATGTCCATAGCGGACGATATAAGTAGTAGAGAGGTGACAAGGCCAGTCACTTCCTGCTACTTATTTTTTACAGTTTGATAATGACACCACGGATGGTAATCAGACAGAGGCATATTATATGTATTCTGTTTCTTTACCATCTTTTTTTAGTTTAACAGTTCAGCCATGCAATATCATATGTTCCGCGTGGGTGCTGGCACACAAAGCAGAACATATGATATTGCATGAGCGGAGCGCCGCATGTATGAAATAAAAGATGAACCGCTTAGCGGCGTCGACTGCGGAGCAGGCGCTTTTATGAATACATGCTGCGGTGAACTGTTAAACGTTACAGGAAGCGCGCCCTGTTGGTTCGTGGTGAGGTCGGGGAAAGGAGAAAATTACAGATTTGAGAATTGATTCCGCAAGCATAGGAATGGATTCCGTCAGAAGCTATCACGCTTCTAAGACAAGCGTCAGACGATTTGAGATAACGGATTATCAGGCAGGTCTGACAGATGTATCCACTAAGGGACAGAAGACACCGAATGGTGAGGATACCACACAGAACACGGAGGAACAGGAGAACACTGCAGAGAACACCACGATGACAGCCAAAGACTGGCAGAGTCGTTTTCTGGTATCTTCTGCCAGATGGGATATGCGAAGCAGTGCCAGTGAACAGACATTGTCTACCATCCGGGAATATACGGTGCGTTATATTTTTGATTTATTATTCCCGTCCAGGAACAGCACTTTGCGGGACTGGATGCAGGAAAACGGATGGAGCAGCGGTAATCAGACCGGAAACAGCTGGAATACAGGGAATAGCGTAAATAATACCCAGACGAATTCCGGCAGCACACAGGGAACCGCAACACCTGCATCAGACGTGTTCAATCTGGTCACGTCCCGTGTGAAAATATTGAACTATGTGAGCGAGACCTGGAACATAGAACAGGAGGATACCAGTTTTTCCACCGTGGGAAGCGTGCGGACCAAGGATGGCAGAGAAATCAATTTTAATGTAAATGTAAATATGAGCCGCAGATGCGAGGAATACTACAAAGAGCAACTCAATGTAGCAGAATTCACGCTCCATGATCCGCTGGTGATCAACCTGGATACTGATGTGGCAGAAGTGTCGGATCAGACCTTTTATTTTGATCTGGATGCCGATGGCAAGGAAGAAGAGATCTCCGTGCTGAATGGCAGCGGCTATCTGGCACTGGACAAGAACGGTGACGGCACTATCAACGACGGCAGTGAGCTGTTCGGCACCCGGAATGGGGATGGCTTTGCAGATCTGGCGCAGTATGATGAGGATGGCAACGGCTGGATCGATGAGAACGATTCCATCTGGTCAAAATTAAAAATCTGGTGCAAGGATGAAAACGGCAACGACGTACTGTACAAACTTTCTGACAAGGGTGTCGGTGCTATCTGTCTGCAAAACGTTTCTACGGATTTTACCCTGCAGGGAGACCGTAAGGCTCAGGACGGCACTACCAATGCCAATGCGACCAATGCTGTGGTCCGCAAGACCGGTATTTTCTTATACGAAAACGGAAATGTGGGTACGGTACAGCACGTGGATATGGCTGCCTATGCCGCACAGGCATAGAATAAATATAACTATTCAGTTACTTCGCCCTATAAATAGCATCAAATGTTCTTACGAATGCAAACATTCGACGCTATTTACATGGCTCTGAATAGTTCCAAATAAATGCAAATTTCATATCGAAGACATTCTGAATAAAACCCATGAATCGGGCAAGACTATAGGATAAACCAGGGAAAGTGGTTGAAACGATTGTATAGCAGGCAGTTGACTCAGGGAACAGGAAGGATGCGGATAGGATATGAGAAGAAATAAAAAGAGCGGTATTAACAAAGAACGTATTATAATGTTAGCCTCTTCAGCCTTTGTACTGGCAGCATTGACCATGACAGGGGTCTATATGAAGGGGCAGAATGTGGAGTCCAGGGATGATGGTTATACCTTGGACTTCACTGCGCTTCCCAACAATGCGGATGACAAATTACAGGAGATCACGGAGAATAACGACGAACATCTTCTGAAGGAGGACGAGAACATCCCCGGACTGACGGCAAATAATACAGCGGGAAATGAGATCGCGGGAACTCCTGTCACCGAGGATGATCTGGACTATATGCCCCAGGAGGTAGGCTCCGGCAACGTAGAGATTCCGGGGTTGACGGATCAGGAGACCCTGCTGGAGGCCGCACAGAAAGAGCAGCAGAATTCCGATGCCGACCGACAAAAGGAAGAGACCGGGGGAAAGCAGACAGCAGGTGGGGATGTGGTCGTTGAGAAGACACTGCACTTTGCAGAAAGCGACGGATTACAGCAACCGGTGCAGAGTGATATTCTGATGCATTACTCTATGGACAAGAGCACTTATTTTGCTACACTGGATCAGTATAAATACAATCCCGCCACCATTTTTTCCGCGGAAGAAGGTACGGCAGTGACCGCCTGTGCGCAGGGAAAAGTGACTTCGATCTTCGAAAATGAGGAGATCGGCAAGGCGCTGACCCTGGATCTGGGTGACGGCTATGAGGCCACTTATGGACAGCTGACGGAGATCACAGTGAAAGAGAATTCCTATGTGAATCCCGGCGACACCATCGGCAGTGTGGCAGCGCCCACGAAATACTACAGCACCGAAGGAAGCAACGTATACTTTGCTCTGACCCACAACGGGGAACCGGTGAACGGGGAGGCATTGTTCCGCTGATGTATATTGTAGGAGGCAGGATCCTGACCATGGCGGGCAGAGAGATCCCCGAAGGGATCCTGCAGATAAGAAACGGGAAAATTGCACAGGTAGGTGCCAGAGGTGAGGTGAAGTTACAGCCGGAAGAAGGAGAGCAGGTAGTGATCGCGAAAAATGCGCTGATCATGCCGGGCATCATTGAGGCACACTGCCATATGGGTATCATGGAAGAAAAAAAGAGCACGGAAGGGGATGACTGTAATGAGACAGTGGATCCCCTGACACCGGCTCTGCGGGCTATCGATGGTATTAATCCCATGGATGCAGCCTTTGATGATGCGGTGCGGGCCGGAATTACTGCAGCCATGATCGGACCCGGAAGCTCTAATGTGGTGGGCGGCCAGTTTGCCATGGTAAAGACTAAGGGACGCCGGATCGACGACCTGATCCTGAAATCACCGGCGGCCATGAAGGTGGCCTTTGGAGAGAACCCCAAGGTCAATTATTCCGGGCAGAACAAAAGTCCTGTCACCCGTATGGCCATCGCCGCCATGCTGCGCAGGGAACTCTGGGAGAGCAGAGAATATCTGCGGCAAAAGCAGGAAGCGGCGGAGAAGGGAGAGTATTTTGCACCGGATTTTGAAAAAGAGTGCTATCTTCCGGTACTGCGGGGAGACATCCCGTTAAAAGCCCATGTCCACCGGGTGGACGATATTTTCACAGCAATCCGCATTGCAAAAGAATTCGGTATAAAAATGACGATGGATCATTGCTCGGAAGGTCATCTGGTGGCGGAAGAACTGGCGAAGGAAGGATTTCCGGCCATTGTGGGACCGGATCTTACCAGCCGGAACAAGATCGAGGTGCAGAACATGTCTTTTAAGACCGCCGGAGTGCTGAACCGGGCCGGTGTGATGGTCGCCATCACCACGGATCATCCGGTGTCACAGATCCAGACACTGCCGTTGTGTGCCGGACTTGCGGTAAAAGCGGGACTTCCAATGGAGGAAGGTTTCCGGGCCATCACCATTTATCCTGCGAAAATCTGTGGCGTGGCAGACCGCATTGGCAGCCTGGAAGTGGGGAAAGATGCAGACATTGCCATTTTCGACGGAAATCCTATGGAAATTTTCACACGAACCCTTTATACTATTATCAACGGGGAGATCGTGTACTGTAATGTCCCCAGGGAATGACCGGAGGAATATTTTGAGATACAGCAGGAAAAGTGCAGGGATCCTGTCCCTGCTATTACTATTTAACAGTATAGGTATGACCGCCTGCGGGCAGGCAACGGCAGAGACAGGGCATGTAAGCATAAGTATGACCGGCATGGAAAACACACCGGTCATCAACTATACAGTGCCTACACTGACACCCAATGTGCTGGTGGATCAGCAGGGGTATGCCGCGGTCGGTGAAAAACAGGCAGTGGTGAAGGGCAGACAGTCGGTAGAGACTTTCCGGCTGGTGGACCGGGAGACCGGAGAGACGGTCTATGAAGGCACGGTAAAGCAGACTGATTACAACGGGGAGCTGTCTCTGTACATCGGAACAGCGGATTTCACGGACTATACCGGGGAAGGTGAGTTCTATCTGGAGTGTGACAATGTGGGAAGATCCCTGACGTTTTCTCTGAAAGAAGACCACTATCAGGAACTGTTGGAAGCGTTGTGCACGAATGTTCATGACAGATGTCAGGATCGCAGTATTACCGAGGATGAGATCATCACTTTGCTAGAGGCCTGTGAGTGGTATCCGCAGGTGCTTGCGGATGATAATGGCAATGATATCCCGGATCTGCTGGAATCTATTGCCGACTGGCTGGAAAAAACGGCCAACGACACAGAAAAGCCGGAACCGGAGAACATGTGTTACGTGGCGGTGATGGCAAAATTCAGTTATCTGTACCAGAAATATGATGTGCAATATGCCACACAATGTCTGCAGCATGCGTCGTCGGTGTACACCAAGCTGATGTCGACATCCGGCAGAGATGCGGAGAAATTCATGGCGCTGACGGAGCTTTACCGGGCGGCGGGACTATACACTTACCGCAATCAGATCCTGGAGTATAAGGACTTTTTCGAGGACAATACCAGTTATCTGGAAGAAACGGCCTATCTGTATGGCTCCATGACGTATCTGGCCACCAGACAGCCGGTGGATGTGGACCTGTGCACTGTATTCATGGAAAGCATCCGGAATCGGGGCGAGGAGCTGGCCAAACGTTCCCATAACATGATCGATGCCGTAATGAATGTCAACAATGGAACCGAGGATCTGCTGAAGCGGGCAGAAGAATTGTCCTGTGCTAATTATGTGTTATACAGTTATCAGTACACGGAGATTTTAGAGGATTTTCTGCATTACCTGATGGGACGGAACCGGGATTCGGTGAGTTATTATCCCGAAGAGGGAGACGCTGCGGATTATCTGTTACTGATAGCCCAGCAGGTCTCCCTCGCGGATAGACATTAGAAAGATCAGATCAGTTCTTTGTTTTTGAAATAAGTTTCGGAGATAATATTCTGTACATAGGTGCCCATGCTCTTGCGAGTCTCCTTGTCCAGTTCCTTCGGATAAATAGGCTTACCGTATTCAATGACTACGGTGGCCTTTTTTATTTTCGGAAAATGATCTTCAAATACCGCAGCGGAATTCACAATAGTCATGGGGATAATGGGAACATTTGCTTTCTCTGCGATCTTGAAACTGCCCTCGTGGAAGGGAAGGAAGGTATCCTGGGTCTTGTTGCGGGTGCCCTCCGGGAAGATGCAGATGGAAATCCCGTTTTTGGCTTTCTCAATGGCCTGCAGAATGGTTTTCAGTCCTGCCTTGATGTCCTGGCGATCCAGAAAGAGACAGTGAAGATCTTTCATCCAGATGTTAAGCAGGGGCCATTTTAACATTTCTTTTTTCGCAATATAACCGGTAGGTCTGGGAACACGGACATAGGTCAGCACCACATCGAAAAAGCTGCGATGATTGCCGACGTACAGCACAGCAGTGTCGGTGGGAATGTTCTCTTCCCCGATGGCAATGACTTTCGTGCCGGAAAGACGGATGACCCAGCGGAAGGCCCAGTTTACAATGGCCAGGGAACTGCGGTCCTTAAGACCGGGGTTAAATTTGCCGATGATCCATTCCACCAGCATTAACGGCGTGGACAGGATCAGGAATAATACTACAAATAATACGACGAATATAAAACGGATCATAATAATACCAATGCCTTTCAGTAACCTGCAAACTTTCAGGTGCCTTGGCACCTTGTGCAGGCACAAATTTGCGTGTGAAAAATTAATTTTTCACACGAAACTCCTTCGGATTTTTTATTTAGCAATGAAAAGTACGCCTAACGTGCCGGGACCACAATGGCTGGAGATTACACCGCCTGCTCTGGTTTCCAGAATCTCGTCAAAGATTCCCAGACTTTCCAGATAGGAACGAACCGCTTCCACAATCTCCCGGTCGCAGCCGGAGTGGGTGATGAAGACTCTGTCGGGAACGGCATTCTTCAGATCCTCTTCCATGTCTCTGGTGTAAGAGAGGATGACAGAACTTAATTTTCCACGGTATTTTTTGGAGGCATCCATGGCACCATCCACCACGACGATCCGGGGATGAAGCTTTAACATACCACCGGCCAGAGCCGCTACCGCGCTGCATCTGCCACCGCGGTGAAGGTAGGTCAGGGTATCTACGACGAAGCTGGCCCGGACTTTGGGACGGATGGCTTCGATGGCAGTAGTGATCTCTGTGGCTGTTTTCCCTTCAGAAGCCAGAATGGCAGCCTGTATTACCTGCAGACCGATGCCGGTGGACAGGTTTGCGGAGTTGATGACGGTGACTTTGTCGGAAGCTTCCAGTTCTTCTGCAGCAAGCCGCATAACGTTGCCGGAGGTGGACATGCTGTCGGAGATGGAGAAACAGATGATCTCCCGGCCTTCTTCCACAAAAGGCTGCATGACTTCCATGGCCTCGGTCAGAGAAGGAGCAGAGGTCTTGGGCGTGGTCTTGTTTTCATCGGACCACCGGAAAATTTCTTCCGGCGTAATATCCACGCCATCGCGGTATTCATCCTCGCCCAGCAGAATGTGCAGAGGCAGGATGGTAATGTCATACTTTTCCACTAATTCCTTTGACAGATCACAGGTACTGTCAGAGATGATCTTAACTGTCTGTGCCATAGAATCTACCTTCCTTTTTATTAGTAATTATTCCCCTTTGGCGATCTGCCTTGCGACATAGACACCGCTGGCGGATGCATGGGACAGGGAATGAGTCACACCGCTGCCGTCACCGATGATGTACAGGCCCTTGTGACAGCTTTCCAGATGTTCGTCCAGTTCCACTTCCATATTATAGAATTTGACTTCCACACCGTAGAGCAGGGTATCGTCATTGGCGGTACCGGGTGCGATCTTGTCCAGTGCGTAGATCATTTCGATGATACCGTCTAAGATACGCTTGGGCAGTACCAGGCTTAAATCACCGGGAGTTGCGGACAGGGTAGGCTCTACCATGCCCTCGGCAATACGCTTCGCATTACTGCGGCGTCCTCTCACCAGATCGCCGAAACGCTGTACGATAACACCGCCGCCCAGCATGTTGGAGAGACGGGCGATACTTTCACCGTAGCCGTTGCTGTCCTTGAAGGGCTCGGAGAAATGCTTCGCTACCAGCAGTGCAAAGTTGGTGTTCTCTGTCTGCTTGTCGGCTCCTTCGTAGCTGTGGCCGTTTACGGTGACGATGCCGTTGGTGTTCTCATTTACGACGATACCGTGGGGATTCATACAGAAGGTACGCACGGAATCCTCGAATTTTTCAGTGCGGTATACGATCTTGCTCTCATAGAGTTCATCGGTCAGATGAGAGAAGATGACTGCGGGCAGTTCCACCCGGACACCGATATCCACGCGGTTGGACTTGGTGTTGATGTCCAGATCTTTACAGATCTGCTCCATCCATTTGCTGCCGCTGCGGCCTACGGAAATAATGCACTTGTCGCAGTCGTAAGAAGCGTTTTCGCAGCAGATACGGTAACCGTCACCACCAGTCTCCACCGTTTTCACCGGGGTGTCGAAATAGAAAGTCACTTTATCCTTCAGTTCTGCGTACAGATTTTCCAGCACGATGAAGTTGATATCTGTACCCAGGTGACGTACGGAAGCGTCTAACAGGTTCAGCTTGTTCTGCATGCAGATCTTTTTGAAAGAGGTACCAGCAGTGGAATACAGCTTCGTGCCTTCACCGCCGAACTTCATGTTGATGTCATCCACATATTTCATCAGGTCGATGGCCTGACTTTTGCCGATATACTCGTAGAGAGTGCCACCGAAAGCATTGGTGATATTGTATTTTCCATCAGAAAAAGCACCGGCACCACCGAAACCGCTCATGATGGAACAGCTCTTACAGTTGATGCAACTCTTGATCTTGTCACCGTCGATAGGACAGTGGCGCTTCTCCAGAGGGTGACCGGATTCGAAAACGGCAATTTTCAGGTCGGGATTCTGTTGCACCAGTTCATAAGCGGAGAAGATACCCCCGGGACCGGCACCGATAATGATTACGTCATATTTCATAGGGATAAGTTTCCTTTCTCTTTGTTCTCTTGTAAGGATTTGTGGGATGTATACTCATTTTGAACCCCCAAAAACATTCAAAATATAGTATATCATATTTTCAGCTAAAATGGGGAATAGAAATATAGCAAAATATGTGATAAAATCATAAGTTATAGCGGTTCTTCTGCAGATGCGGATGAGCGGTGCGGGAAAATAACGGGATTTGGAAGAGAATTGCAGGAAATGAAATTATGGAAGCAACACAGAAGAAAAACAAATATGAAATAGATATGTGCAACGGCACGATTATGGACAAGCTGATCTCCTTTGCACTGCCCCTGATGGTGTCCAGCATTTTGCAGCTGCTGTTCAATGCAGTGGATATCATTGTGGTGGGACGGTTCACCGGAAGTCAGGCGCTGGCGGCTGTAGGTTCCACCACGGCATTGATCAATATGTTCGTCAATCTGTTTATCGGCGTTTCTCTGGGAGCCAATGTATTGTCCGCCAGATTCTATGCTGCCGGGAAAGAGCGGGAGATGAGCGAGACAGTACATACAGCTATGACCTTTGCATTGATCAGCGGTATTGTCATGGTATTCGTAGGGCTGTTCTGCACCCGGGGGGCGTTGGAACTGATGGATACCCCGGCGGATGTTATTGATCAGGCGGCATTATATATGAAAATTTATTTCTGCAGCATGCCCTTTTTCATGCTGTACAATTACGGAGCTGCAGTTCTGCGGGCAGTGGGAGACACGAAGCGTCCGCTGTTGTTCCTGATCATATCCGGAGCCATCAATGCGGTATTGAACCTGTTTCTGGTCATTGCTTTTTCCATGGGTGTGGCGGGGGTAGCCATTGCTACAGTGATCTCTCAGGTGATCTCCTGTGTGCTGGTATTATGGTGCCTGTTTACTACGGACAGCTGTTACCGGCTGCAGATTTCAAAGCTGGGAATAAAAGGGGAGTATCTGCTGCAGATCTTTCAGGTGGGGGTTCCGGCGGGGATCCAGAGCGTTGTCATCAATTTCTCCAATGTTCTGCTGCAGTCCTCGGTGAATTCCTTCGGCTCCATCGCCATGGCAGGCTATACGGCAGCCAATAATATCTTTGGATTCCTGTTCGTGTCGGTGAATTCCATTACCCAGGCGTGTATGAGCTTCACCAGTCAGAACTACGGTGCCGGGAAGAAAAAACGTATGGACAGGGTACTGATCGATTGTATGATCCTGTCGGTGATCGTAGCGGTAACGCTGGGTGGAAGCGCCAATCTCTTCGGTCCGCAGCTGCTTCACATTTACACAACGGATGCGGACGTTATTGCCTGTGGAACGGAGATTCTGCTGTATACGACGTTGACTTACTTTTTATGCGGCATCATGGATCTGATTCCGGGAGCATTGCGGGGCATGGGACATTCGGCGGTACCTATGATATTGTCCATTATCGGTACGGTGGGAACGAGAATCTTCTGGATCTACGGAGTATTCCCAACGCACCGGTCGTTGATGGTACTGTTTTTATCTTATCCGGCCTCCTGGCTGGCAACGATCCTGCTGCAGGCGGTATGTTTCTATTTTGTCAGAAAGAAAGTACACAGCACCATGCCGCAGGAAGAACCGTTATAAGCGGTCGGTTTTCGGGAGTGAAAGTCCCGGGATGATCGAGCGTATGTAGGGATTATTTAGAAAATTGAGGGAAATTATGTTAGCAAAATTTAAGAAAAAATATATTGGAGACTGGGATTTTTACCAGAAGTATCTTTTACTGGCTATTCCCATGATCCTGCAGAATGCCATTACCAATCTGGTAAGCTTTCTGGATAACATCATGGTGGGACAGCTGGGAACGGAGCAGATGTCCGGCGTTGCCATTGTGAATCAGCTGATCTTTGTATACAATCTGGCAATCTTCGGAGCTGTGTCAGCTGCCAGCATCTTCGGTGCCCAGTATTTCGGAAAGGGCAATCATAAGGGACATATGTATTCCTTTCGGTTTAAGCTGTATGCCACGCTGTTGGTGACAGGCGGAGCGATCCTTCTGTTCCTGACGAAAGGTTCCGCACTGATCTCCCTGTATCTGACGGATACGGTGGGGAACGGGGCCACGGACTTGGCACTGCAGTACGGACTGGAATATCTGGCCATCATGATGGTGGGACTGATCCCTTTTGCGGTGAACCAGTCCTACGCGACAAATATAAAAGAGACCGGGCAGACCTTTATCCCGATGCTGGCCAGCTTTGTGGCGGTGGGTACTAATGCGATTCTGGACTATCTGATGATCTTCGGCATCGGTCCTTTCCCGGAGCTGGGAGTGCAGGGGGCGGCGCTGGCTACCGTTATTGCCCGTTACATTGAGGCACTGATCGTGGTGATCTGGGCACACATCCATCGGGGAAAAAACCGCTATCTGGAGGGAGCTTACACCGGCTTTGGTATTCCGCTTGCGGAATTGAAGGCGATCCTGATCAAGGGATTTCCGCTGATGATGAACGAGGTGCTGTGGGCAGCGGGCATGACAACGGTGACCCAGTGCTATTCTGTCAGAGGTCTGGACGTGGTGGCGGGACTGAACATTGCCTCCACCATCACGAATCTGTTCAATATTGTCTATCTTCAGCTGGGTTCCTGTATCAGTATTGTGGTGGGACAGTATCTGGGTGCAGGTAAATTGGAGGATGCCAAGGATGCAGACAACAAGATGATCGTATTCAGCGTCTTCTGCTGTGTGATCATGGCGGCATTGATGTTCGTGGTAGGAGGATTTTTCCCGGGTATTTACAATACCACGGAGGAGATCAGGGAACTGGCTACCAGTTTTATTGCGGTATCGGCCATCATCATGCCCTTCTGCGCCTTCAGCCATGCGTCGTATTTTACCCTGCGTTCCGGTGGTAAGACGGTGGTGACTTTCCTGTTTGATTCCGTATTTACCTGGGTGATCGTGGTGCCGGCGGCATATCTGCTGGCGCATTTCACCGGCCTGGGGATCGTGAGCATCTATTTTCTGGTGCAGGGTACGGAACTGATCAAGGTGATCATTGGTTACCTCATGGTGAAGAGTAATGTCTGGGTGGTCCAGATGGTATAAATTACTATTTGTGCCGCCAGCCGAAGGCTGCTGGATGGAGATTGGCATGAAAAATAGGAGAAGGGCGGGAAACTGACATGAAAATGAACATGGCTCAGAAAGTTTTACTGATCATAGGAGGCGCATTTGCGGGGATCGGCGCAGTGCTGACAATGATATTCGGAAGCATCGGCATGGTGTTCCGGCCCATGAGGGCATTTCTGGCATTGCCGCTGTTTTTCCTGATACTGGGCATTTGTTTTATCGCAGCAGTATTATTCGGGCAGCATAAAAAGTCACTCATCGTAAAAAACGGAATCAGATATGCCGCCAAGATCTACGGTTACGTGGAGAATACGGCGTATATGGTAAACGGCAGATTCCCGGTGAATGTGATCGTGCATTATTTTGACAAGAATCAGATCGAGCGGGAGGCAGTGATTCCCACTGCGTTTGAAAAGGGCGCTTCGACCTATCCCATCGGTATGACCATGGATATCTACGAATATCAGGGAAAATACGGTTGGGATCCGGATTCCGTCCGGGATGAGATTCTGCCGGGAGAGCAGGAACTGATGGACGATAAGCCCGTGGATCCTTCCAAGCTTCGCATGACCGCCGTGCAGTGTCCGAACTGCGGTGCTTCCTATCAGGCGGCAGCAGGATATACCGGACGCTGCCCGTATTGCGGAAGCTATCATAATGTAGAATAGCAGAATAGTTGAGCTGGGGTGGATCAGTGGATCGTTTCCTGCAAATACCGCAGCATCGTCTGTGACACCACGGAGTTGGCGGTCTTGGAGAAAGCCAGTCCCAGCGTACGGTGACAACTGGGAGATAAGGGTCTGGAGACCACACCCCGTGCGAAAGCTTTTAATACAAGTTCCTGAGAGATGGTGACACCGAGACCGTTCCGGACGAAGGACATGATCAGGGTATCGTCCCGGAAGCTGTAAGAGATCTTTGGGCGGACAGGGCATTTGGTCAGCAGATGCTGGATGTCGTTGTCACAGCCGGGGGTCTCGATGATCAGAGGATATTCGAACAGTTCCGGCAGGGTGACGCTGTTTTTGGCAGCCAGCGGATGTCCCTCGGGGAAAACAGCGCACAGCGGATCATTCAACAGTGGATAAAAGGTCAGATCATCCGCCACGATGGAGGATAAAAATCCACAATCCACCTGCCCGTGAATGATCCAGTCCCGGATCTCATCATAATTGCCGTCAAAAATTTCTACATCCACTTTCGGATAATTTTCCCGGAAAAAATGAACTACATCCGGCATCCACAGAGCAGTGATGCTGGAAAAACTACCGACCCGCAGTTTCCCCTCAATCTTATTGTTGATATTGAAGGCGGCCTGGCGCAGCTTGTCTTTCTGGTTGACCATTTCCTGAATGTAAGGGATGAGGCGGGCACCGTTGTCGGTGAGGCTGACACCCCGTTTAACCCGGGCAAAAAGCTGCACACCCAGTTCTTCCTCCAGTCCCGCCATCATCTGGCTGATGCCGGACTGGGTATAATTCAGTGCTTCCGCCGCCTTGGAGAAGCTTCCCGTTTCACATACTTTTAAAAATATCTCGTAACGGTCTTTTTGTTCTTTCATGATCTTCACCCCGTAAATTTATGAATTTCAAATTCATTGTTCACCAATTATGCGAGCAGATTGGCTTTCTTGCACTTATTGCATTACAAATACTTATGCATACAAGTAAAAACATTCGTTTTACTGATAGTATAGCATATGCTATCCTCATGTCACAAGTGTTTTAAGGAGCGTGAATCATATGGAAAAGAAAACAAGTAATTTTTCCGGGCAGATCGGTTTCGTGCTGGCGGCGGCCGGAAGCGCGGTGGGTGTGGGCAATCTGTGGAGATTCCCTTATCTGGCGGCCAAGGATGGCGGCTGTCGTGAGACAAGGATGCGATTCTTTCGGTAAGATTAGAGTATCCTACGATGCGGGGGCTCTGAAATCTGCATCCAGCTCAATACAGTTGGACTGCCTTTGTTCCAACAGGGGCAGTTTCTCCTGAGTTGCAGGTTGAGTTTGTTCTGGCAAGATCGGAATATCCTGAGTCACAGGTGCACCGAAATCCGTATCCAGCTCGATACAGTTGGACTGTCTTTCTTCTAACAAGGGCAACTTGTCTTGGGGAGCGAATTGCGTTTCTTCTGGCAAGGGCGGAATGTCTGGAGTCGTTGACTGCGTTTCTTCCGGCAAGATCAGAATATCCTGCGTCACAGGAGCTTCGAAACTTGTATATTGAAGCTGGATGGTTTCGAGGATGCGGTTGAAATCTGTTTCCAGAGTGTACCAGTCTGTTAACGGAATAGTGGCTTCCAGCTGTAAGGTATTTCCCTGTAAAGGGACATCGGGATTGGATAATGTAATGTAAATCCAGTATTTTTGTTCTGTCTGGTAAATCTCGGTATTTTTCCAGCCGTTTAAGTTGCTGTCGGGCAGAGTGATCTCCTCGCTGGTGACGCCGGTGCCGCAGATTCCCGGGACGGGAGCATAGATAAGCGTAAAGGTATCCTCCGGGTATGCGATGTTCCAGAAGATGATAGCATCGGTCGTGGTGGTACCTGCGAAAGTTAAATTGCGGATCTCATAGTCCCAGGTCTCCGGAAGGGACAGGGAGAACTGCACCGGTCCCAGATCACAGATAGCTTCATTCCCCATGGATATCGCCAGATCGTCGGCAGGCCCGTTTTCCGGGCATTCTGTAGGAACGAGGCTTTCCGCGATGACCGGGGCGATTGGCCCGGTGGGGGCCGTGGAATTTTGTACCCCTACAGAATCCTCCAGGCCCCCGGTAGAACCACATCCTGCCAAGGAAAGCGTAAGAATCGTTGTCAGTGTTGATAGTAAAATAGCCTTCTTCATAAAGATACCCTCCCAAAATCGTGAAGTGTTATGGTGATCACATTATAATAAGACGAATATTGGGCGGGAAAGTTTCGGTAAATGGAAAGTTAGTTTGGTGTAAAAAGCCCCAAAACAACGAATTCCGTACAAAAAAGTTCCGAAATCAGGATTTTTTGTACGGAATTTCTTTATTTTGCTTGTGTAGCGAAAATAGAGACTTTTTACATAGCAAAATCTTATGTTTTTGTATTTTTTTCGTAGAAATTGGCGTTTTGAATACAAACAGAACTCCCGAAGTGGCAGAAAGCCCTCAGGCAGATGTCTGTCGGAGACCGATATCTGCCTGAGGGCTTTCTGCCGCTCTGGGAGTTCGTCCGGTCTAAGGCTCCCTCCGCTACGAACCATGCCTATTCATAAGATTGTCAGCAAGGAACGCTGTCAATCTTATTTCATAGACGGCTGTCAAGTGCGTCCGATAAGGCGGGACGCACGGTATAAAAATAGAGTGAACCAGCCTCGCTTGTGCGCAAGCGCCCATCGAGGTGTTCCACTCTATTTTTGCATGGCTCGTAGCTATGCTACATATAAATACATAAAAATGAAATGACATACGCTTCCGCCCATGACGAAGAGGTGGAACACTTCGTGGGAACCGAAGAACTTATGTTTCGCATTGAAGATCGGCAGCTTCAGGGCATAGATGACACCGCCCACGGTGTAGATGATGCCGCCGGCCAACAGCCAGAGAAAAGCGGGCGTGGACAGAGTTTTCAGCAGAGGCCCGAATACCAGGACACATACCCAGCCCATGGCAATGTAGATCACAGAGGAAAACCACTTGGGACAGGTGATCCAGCAGGCTTTTACGATCATGCCGACAGCGGCAATGCCCCAGACAAGAGCCAGCAGTGTATATCCCAGCTTACCGCCCAACACAATGAGACACACCGGTGTGTAAGAACCGGCGATCAATACAAAGATCATCATATGATCCAGCTTCCGGAAGACCCGGAGACTTTTACCGGTGAGGTCCACGGAATGATAAGTGGCGCTGGCACCGTATAACAGGATCATGCTGCCCATGAAAATGGCCATGGCCAGGAAATTCTCCTGCCCGGACTGTACACCGGCTTTCACTAACAGTGGCACAGCTGCGAACACTGCCATCATCATGGCAATGAAATGGGTAATGGCACTTCCCGGCTCTCTTATGGTAATCTGCATAATAACTCCTCCTTTTCCCGACAGCAGCTGCCGTCTGCAAATCGAATCTATTTAAGATCATTTTATCCGACAATAGTATTTACTATTCCAAATAACAACACGTATTCTGAAATACTTTTATATGTGGTTTTAAAAACTACATCTGACAATGCAAATACTACTGCACAAAAAAGGAAAAGTCAATAGTCATTCAGATATTTGGGAGAAAAGTATCAATAAGGATTGGCAGGAAGTCTGTAGATCAACAGTCCTTCATCATCAACCAGTAACTCCGCATTCTCTACCAGACGGGCATTTACTTCCGGATTTGTTGCAATGTAGCCTTCAGAACCTTTATCCCATACAATATATTCAGGCACTTTGTCTGGATAGAGCGTCCAGTATTGGAATAAGCGCTCATCGATGGTCGGAGTGCTGATGGTGGAATAGTTGCAGATCACGTAATCGCCTTGCAAGTACATAATAGTTTTGTTACTGACTAGTAAAAGATTACTTCTTTCTGGGATATACGTGTGTAGCAACTGATTCCGAAGATTATATTCGTGTCCATCAGAATAGCGGCCGTAGATTCCAGCCATGGGACCGTCTTCAGCCTTTTGCCGGGAAACAAATATCGTATCATGTCCATATAGATAGGACACGTAGAAACCTTTGTGAAGAATGGCAGTTCCTATAATGGCAAAGATCACAACTTTCCAAAGACAGCGGTTTCTCTTTTGCTCTTTGTCAAGAAAATACAGAAAAACAACGATGCCAATAGTAACGTAACCAATGGACTCATACAATTGTGTGTTACTGGCAAGGAAACCAGCCGCCAGAAGAAACAGCGAAGCAATGCTTCCAAACCAGAAAAGGGCATAAGATATAGTAGTTCTGTCTTTCACTTCTGACCTATGCAGATGATAATACCGGAAAGCAAGAAAAAGCAAAAAGTAGGAAAGGAGTCCGGGATAATTCAACCGTTTTTGCATAAAGTACCAAACCAAAATCTGTTCCACTGCAAGCAATATAATTAAGATAAGAGAATAGGCATATCGTTTCTTTGAAATAACATTTAAAAATTTCCATAAAACAAATGAACAAAGAGCCGCAGCAAGAAATAGGGGAAGAATATCATAAATATAGCTAAAAAGGCCTCTCAATTTGCTTGCAAATGTATCAGAGTGAGAACCGTCGGAGAACATGGCGGATACACCTGCGACAAAACGAGAAAAGGACATATGAAAAAGAAAATAAGACAACCAACTAATACCACAAAAGGCACAGGTGAACAAGTAACACATAAGATTACACCATCTGTTTTTAAAGGTTGAAACACAGCAGATTCCTATGCTGACAGGCACTACGACAAACAGGCAGGTGGGATAGGAAAGAACGAGTGCCGAAGTAGACAGCCCACTCATAATAAGACAGAAATATTTTCCAGGTATCTCATTGTTCTCCGCAAGAAAAAAGTACAGGAGGCAGAGAAACAGAAGCATACTGAACCACAGAAGCATATTGGAAAAATCGGGAACGGTACTGTTCTTGGGAATGATATTGTAGTAAAAAACAGCAATGACAAAAGCAGTATTCTCAGTTACAAACTTACGGAAAGTCCGGTAGGTCAGAATACTGATGAGCAACTGTGTAACGACACCTACGATTCGCAGAAAGAGACGGAGTATTTTAAGGTGTGAAACAACTGCATATACAGCCATAAAAAGGCAGCAGAAAAGAATGCGGAAGTCTGATGAGGCTCCCACATTTCCAGAAACATTCTGTCTCCCTGTACCAGACGGTAAGCCATAGATACGGCATACTGCTCGTCAATGTCGAATCCGAAGAAAATAATCTTGACGGTAGCAACTATAGATGCGGCAAGCAACAGATATTTCCACAGATTATGCAGCAATGCGGTTGCAAAATTTTTCTCTTGTGCGGAATAATTGCTGTTCATCTTAATCCTCCTCAATGATCTGGATCTCCAGATAGTCAAAATCGATGGACTCTACAAAACTGTCCTGGGTAAAACGGGTCTTGTTGTGACGTTTAAAGTCTGCAATATTCATATCCAGCCAGATGGGCGTACCGAGATCAAACTGATGGCAGACTTCGTCCAGAGAGTGAAAAACTTTATGGGTACGGGTATCGTCACTGCCGTCCTCGATGCAGGTGTCTTTCAGCATATGATTATTTTTAAAAATTTTGGCCCACATACGGAACATAGAAAATCTCCTTACGCAAAAAATCAGACATATTGGTCGTTAATAATAAATTATAATAGGAAGAGGTTTCCCCTGCAAGCAAAAAAAAGTCACACAACCATCAGATCCATCTTATATTGTATATGGGATAGCTTTCGTCCGCCGAATCGGCACGTTTGCGAAAGCGTACTATAAAACTGCCCAATCAATCTTAAAAAATAATAAAGGTTTTGTTAAAATTATACATTTTTAAAAGGAGGTATGCTATAATTATCATAAATACAACGTACGAATGCAGAATTTCCGTAACGAAAAAGCGTCTACGGAAGTAACAAATATGAAAAATGGTCGCAGAGCCTTCTGTGACAGAAGAGATTGAGAGGTAATATGGAGTTTAAGGTAGAAAACGGGGATGGAATCGACAGCTGGAAGGAGGTCACGCTGATATACAGCGCCGCACTGCGTCAGATGGAGACAAAGATGCAGATTCTGAACGACGAGTTTCAGCATGTACACCAGTACAACCCCATCGAACACATCAAGGCACGGATCAAGACCCCGGAAAGCATTGTGAAAAAGCTCAAACGCTATGGGCAGGAATCCACCATAGATAACATGGTAAAATACATAAACGATATTGCTGGCATCCGCATCATCTGTTCCTTTACATCGGACATTTACCGCATTGCGGATATGATCCGGGATCAGAAGGATATTCAGGTGATCGCGGTGAAGGATTACATTACGTATCCCAAAGCCAGTGGCTATAAAAGCTATCATATGATCGTCAGTATTCCGGTCTATCTGTCGGACCGCACGGTGGATACGAAGGTGGAGATACAGATCCGGACGGTTGCCATGGACTTCTGGGCCAGCCTGGAGCATAAGATCCATTACAAATTCGAGGGCGATGCTCCGGAGAGCATTAAAAATGAACTGGTGGAGTGTGCGAGAATGGTGTCTGATCTGGATGCGAGGATGCTGTCTCTGAACGAAGAGATACTAGCCATCAGCCAAAAGAGAGAAGAGGAAAAACAATTAAATAGCGTAACATCCAAATAATCCAAAAGCTTCTGCCGGTGTAATACAAACGACAGAAGCATTTTTAATTCATAGGAAATTTCTTCCTATGAATTAAAAATGCTCCGCAGGGATCGCACTGCGGCGGTTATGAAATATGTCGCAAAAGCGACCCGCCGCAGGCGGAGAATCTCGCAAGCGAGATTCTTTTTTATGGTCAAAACAGTAATGGGATGACAGGAAAATCCCCATAAAATGAGGAGTGCCCAGACACCTTTCGGCGCCTGGGCTATTATGAAAAAATTTATCTTATATGCTTTGTTATCCGGAAGTCTTATCTCTTCCTTGACTGTATTTAAAGTATACCAACCAATTATGAACAAATTATGAACATGATGTGAAAACTTGGTGAATTTTACGAAAAAGTACAGAAACCAAAAAAGAAACTGTACAAATTGCATAAAAATGCGCAAACCATGAAAACACAGTATTCATGGGGTTTTGGTTGTAACCGGGGAATAAACATGGTAAAATAGGGACAGTTGAAAAGGGAAACTGCTCACATGAGGGACGAAATATGTTTGGAGGAAGATGGATGGATACTTTTATGGATAAACTTGCACAAAAGCTGAATGCCCAGGAAATGATCAAGGCGAATTCCGCGGCTGATGCCGAAGAGATGGATCAGCTGAAAAGCCAGCTGCGGGAATACGACGAGTGCCTGGCACAGATGCAGCAGGTCAATAAGGAACTGAAAGCGATCAATCAGGAGATGGAGAAGCTGATGTCCGAGACCATTGCTCCGGAAGTGACGAAGCTTTCCGAGGAAGGCGTGGCTGCCCTGCAGAAGCTGCAGCAGGAGAACACAGAGAAGCTGGAAGCTCTGGGACAGCAGTATACTGCCAAACTGGAAGAACTGCAGCAGAGTACCGAGGTGTTGGACGAGCTTCAGAAGCATGTGGATGAGAAACTGAGCACTACGGAAGAGAATGTACATAAGGAATGCGTAAAGGTATACCGTAATGTACAGGCGGTTGTGGTAGAAGAGAACGAGAAGCAGACCGAAGCCATCGCAGCAAAAGTAAAGGAAAACCTTGGCGGTAAATTGAACGGTGTGCTGGGAGTATCCATTGCGGCAGTAGTTCTGACGGTTGCGGATATTGTTCTTCATGTATTGAGCATTTTGCACATTTTCTAAAAAGGCAGATAAAGTATTCATTTAAGAATGCTGAAATTGATAAGAAAGTAACGGAAATGAGGTTTTACGGAAATGGGAAAACAACTTTGGAAGCCGGGAAATATGCTGTATCCCCTGCCGGTGGTCATGGTGAGCCTGGCTGACCGGGACGGCCGCCCCAATATTATCACGCTGGCCTGGGTAGGAACCGTATGTACCAATCCGCCCATGGTGTCGATCTCCGTACGCCCCGAGAGATATTCCTATCCGATCCTGAAGGAGACCGGAGAATTCGTGATCAATCTGACCACGAAGGAGCTGGCATTTGCCACAGATTACTGTGGCGTGAAAAGCGGACGGGACGTGGATAAATTCAAAGAAATGGGACTGACTCCCATTCCGGCATCTGAGGTGAAAGCACCGATGATAAAAGAGAGTCCGGTGAACATTGAATGTAAGGTGCGACAGATCCTGCCGCTGGGATCCCATGATATGTTCCTGGCGGATGTGGTGGCAGTACATGCCGATGAAAAATATATGGATGAGAAGCACAAATTCCACCTGGAGCAGGCGGAACCCATCATCTATTCCCACGGTTCCTATTTCGGCTGTGGCGAATTGCTGGGAACCTTCGGATATAGTGTAAAGAAGCGATGAGTAACACAGGTAAAAAATTACTTGACGTTTGCCTTCCGTTTCGGTATCATAAGTCATAAATAAGAACATGGTAAATTTTACTACGAAGAAGTAGCATCAGACGGGAGTCTGATGCTCAGACTGTAGACAAAGCTCCTTCCTGTGAGGGAGCTTTTCTTGTGTCATGAC
>ENA-UOJR01001145-UOJR01001145.1-human-gut-metagenome-genome-assembly--contig:-C115P-NODE-1145-length-25913-cov-7.248743_pt1 | contig 25913 bp, 24 predicted proteins | sample MGYA00242354_ERZ723901 | MGnify/ENA metagenome assembly ERZ723901
CTGACCAGCATTGCGATTCCTGACTCCGTAACATCCATCGGGGAATACGCATTCTACGACTGCAGAAGTCTGACCAGCATTGCGATTCCTGACTCCGTAACATCCATCGGGAAATCCGCATTCGAAGACTGCAGAAGTCTGACCAGCATTGCGATTCCTGACTCCGTAACATCCATCGGGGAATACGCATTCTCCGGCTGCAGCGGCCTGACCAGCATTGCGATTCCTGACTCCGTAACATCCATCTGGGAATACGCATTCTACGGCTGCAGAAGTCTGACCAGCATTGCGATTCCTGACTCCGTAACATCCATCTGGGAATCCGCATTCGAAGACTGCAGCAGCCTGACCGGAATTGCGATTCCTGACTCTGTCACATCTATCGGGGATAACGCATTCAGGGGCTGCCCGAAACTGTCAATTCACGCATCCGTCGGCAGCTGCGCCGAAGCCTATGCAAGGGAAAACAACCTCCCTTTCGCAGCGGAATAAATGTAAAATTTAGGGAACCTCTGATTTACTTTGCGCTACCATAGAGGTTCCCTAAGCTGAACAATGATTCTTTTAATGAAGAAATCGCAAAATGTATGTACAGGCAGCTGATTTGGGATGCTCCTCATTCGAATATACAACTAAATTGCAACAGCGCCGTGCCGCTTGGCAAAAGCCTTGCAGTACGGCGCTGTTTCGCTTTATCCAAACAGGTAGCGATAGTCATTATCCGTTTCAATATGCTTTCTCATTTTCTCCATAGCTGCATAGAAGGTCCGCTCGGACGCTTTATCTGACTTGCGGCTGGCGGAATGGGAGATTTCTTCAAATGGCATGGGCTTTATAGGCTTGTACTCGACCTCGCCGTTTATCCGAACCACCTTCTTTGTGGACCAGCAGTTGTCGCAGAAGCCCAGATGTTTGGCGACCGTGCGCTGCTCTCGGTAGGTAAGGTTGTCGTAGGCTTCATACAGGGCGGCATACAGCACCGCCCGAAAATACAGCTTGTCTGGCTGAGAGGCGGCGTCCACCGTCACATCCTCACCCGTTTCCTCACCGTCCTCATCGAATTGCGGGTAGAAATCCGCCCGCCGCTCGTTCAGGGTCCCTATTGTAATGTATCGGTTTGCGGTCCTGGCATCCATTCCGACTTCATCGGCAATTCGCCGAATGCTGTCGTCCGTGGCGTTATCGTCGCCTTGGTGGTAGATAGCCATAATGCGTTTTAACACCGGATAGGTGTCCGCCGTCATGATAACCGCGCCGCTCTGCGCCGTGCGGATGTAGTCCTCGATACTATCCGAAATATACTGCTTCTGAAAGGCGGCAAACGGAACGCCTATGGACGGATCGTACTTTTGCAGGGCAGCCAAAATCCCGCACACCGCCGCCTGCTTGATGTCCGCAAAATGCTCCGGCAGCCCGTAACGCTGGCAGGCATCCTGCGCCAGCTTGTTCAGCATCGGCTCCCGGTCGTGCAGATACCACGACAGATACTTGTCCTCATTTTCGGCAAAAAATAGCTCGATATATTCCTGCGGCGGCAGCTTGGGCGGCACAGGATCAAGGTGGTACATCCGGTGCTCCAAAAGTGCTTGCTGCTTTCTGCGAGTTTCGTTCAGTTCTTCGGTCACCGGCTGCACCTCCTGTCATTTCATTCTTTTGCCCGTGTCAGCGTACAGCTTGGCACGCTCCAAATCCGCATAATAATTTGTCTTGGCATAGGCATCGTCCTCCTCCGCCTGTTCCAAGCGCCGCTTCGCCATGGCCTGTGCCGCCGCTGCAAATTCCGCTGTTATCGTTCCACGGCTCTTTTCGGAGCGGATGGCGGCGCGGCGTTTTTCGTAAGTAGCCTTGAGGGGATTATCCTTCGCTCGCTCCGCCTTGCCCTGAATGACGGCGTACCGACGGCAGGAAATTTTCTCACCATGGTATCGCTCCGGTACTGTGCCGTAGGAGCAGTATTTCTGCCGCCGGGCGCTTTGCATCAGAAAATACTGTCCGCAAACCTCACACTTCCTTGGGTAATGCCCGTAGTGCAGTCCCTCAAAGAAGTCAGTCAGTACAAAGCTGTAATAGCTTTCAAAGGTCATCCTCCGGGCAGTCACCAGAATCCGGCTGTTCCGCCGCTTTGGGAGGGCGATATATTCCGTGTTCAGCGGGAAGATAGCTTTCCCGAATATCTCCGCCGCAAGGGGCAGCAGGTGCTGTTCATCGAAGCGTTCTGCCTCGTCCAGACGGGAAACAAATTGCCGGAGCTGTGTGAAGGCCCTGTGCATATCCTCCGGGATGGCATCGTAAAAGCAGAGGGTTTGCAAGACTGTTGCGCACAGTGTTTCGCCCTTTCTGAAAAGGGGCTTATCATATTCCGGTGGAAGGATTCCTAAGCTGATTGCTCCCTGATCCTGCTGCGCAGCCGCCGCCCTTCGGCGGAAGTACTCCTGTATGGCAGGGGCGTTCTCTTGGATAAATAATTCTGAAACGCGCTGCTTCTCTGCGGCAATGTCCAGCGAGGAAAAGGGCTTCAGCTTCGGCAGGGTTTTCAGGATTGTCAGGATTTCTTCCCCGGCCTTGAGAAAATCCGTTTCGTTCAGGTATCCGGCGGCAAGCTGTTCCTGCACATTCCAGTTGTGCTGCCGGAATACGGCAATCCGGGCAGCGGTATCATTTTTGTAGTACAGGTTCAGCAGATGCACCGCAAAAGTTCCCGCCCCATAGCTCTTGCCGCCGATATGCACCCGCCCATCCCGGTAGACGGCGGTTAAAAGGCCCATACCATCGTTCATACACTCACCTTCCTCATGAATTCTATCAAACAATCTGTCCCATAAGCAGGACAGAATCCTTTTTCACTTTTTTCAAGAAATATTTTTACTGCTCACCGTATATAGAACATTCGTTCCATATAACTATATCAGAAAAGGTCCGTATTTTCAAGGCTTTTCCCAATGTTGCGGTCATTACTTTTGCCGTGTTGCTGAATCCATGCCTTTTTTCGCCATTTCCCCCATTCAATATATAGAAGGCAGTCATTGAGCCGCTGGGGTCATCCCCGGCAGCTTTTTTGCTGCCCGAAAAAAATAAAAAGGAGAAATGCAAAATGAAAACAATGAACAACACCAAAATCATCGGCATCGACCACGGCTATGGGAATATGAAAACCGCAAACTGTTGTTTTCCGACCGGCGTGCTGAAAAGCAACACAGAACCTGTTTTTACCGGCGATTTGCTGGTATGGGAAGGGCGCTACAATTCCATTGACGTGTGGCACAAAGAGTTTACGTCCAACAAGTTCAGCGACGAGGAGTACTATGTGCGGACTCTTGCGGCCATTGCCCGAGAGCTGCGGCGGGAGCAGCTGACCGAAGCCAGGGTCTTTATCGCTGCCGGTCTGCCGCTGACTTGGGTCAGCGAGCAGAAAACGGAATTTAAGGACTACCTGCTTCAGCACAGAGAGGTAGAATTCACCTTCAGAAACACAAGCTATCATATTCAGATTGTCGGTGCCGAGATCTACCCGCAGGGCTTTGCTGCCGTTGCGGACAAGCTCAGCGAATTCGGCGGCGTGAATATGCTCTGCGACATTGGAAACGGTACAATGAATCTTCTTCGGATTGTAAACCGCAAGCCAGATCCCCAGCGGATGTTTACCGAGAAATACGGTACTCACCAGTGCGCCCTGCTCGTCCGGGAACAGATGATGAAATGCCACCATGCGACGCTGGATGATGAGGTTATTACCGAAATTCTCAAAAGAGGTGCGGAGGATATGGACGGCGAGTATCTGAAAACAGCACTTGATACCGCCAGAGCTTACACCGCCGGAATCTTTCGCCGCCTTCGGGAGCACGAGTACGACCCGAAGCTGATGAAGCTGTATGTGGTGGGCGGCGGAGGCTGCCTGATCCGCAATTTCGCGGAGTATGATTCCAGCAGGGTTTTCATCAACGAAGACATTTGCGCTACTGCCAAGGGCTATGAGCATGTGGCTCTGGTGACGCTGAAAAGGAACGGCGGTGCGGCATGAACATCAAGCGGCTGACCATCCGGTTCAATCTGCAAAATGAGGAGGAACGTCGGGCATGGGAATATCTGCACAGTCGGGATGGACCATCTCTCAGTAAAGACGTCATCCGCATTCTGAATGCCGCAGAGCAATACGAGGATTTGCAGATGCTCATCCGACAGACGATCACGGAGGCATTGCAAGGGGTGACAGTTCCCGCTTCTTTGCCAGCAATGGCAGAAAGCGCTGACAGTATCGAGAATGACACCGTCATGCTGGACTTTCTTGACGGCTTTCTGTGACGCCCGTTATGGCGTCACAGTTTCTGCCAGGCGATTGGGGCGACGCCAAAAGCGGCGTCGCCTGATATGCCAAGGGTTCAGGAGATATGGCAGAGCAGCAGGGCTGAGAACGAAGCGGAGAAGTCGTGTCTCACGGTATAACAAGCAGGGACTTTGTGTGCCAAAGTCCCAATCAGAAGCCGCCCGGTAAGGCGGCTTTACCCTTTGGGGGCTGCCGCCCCCAATCCCCCGGAAAGGAGCGATGCGTATGGGGAAAGATATACGAATAGCTGTGCGTGTCACGGCAAGAGAAAAGGATAAAATCCAAGCCAAAGCTCGAAAGTGCGGGCTTTCAACAACAGAATATGTCAAGCAAAGAGCGTTGGGGTACGAGCCGAGAACGGTTCCGCCTGACGCTCTTTTTGCTTGCCTTGAAAAGCTGGGCGAGCTTGAAAGCAAGACAAATTCGCCGGAGCTGGACGAAGAAATCAACGCTGTGCTGAAGCAAATCGCCGCAGAATTTCTGCTGCCGGGAAAGGGGTGATGCGATGTGGCTGTAACAGGCTTCTGGCCGGTGTATCGGAATCTGAAAGCAACGCTGGACTACGCCGACAATCCCGACAAGACCACCGCCCCGGAATATCTCGACGAGGATCTATACGCCGCCCTGCGTTACGCAGAGAACGACGATAAGACCGACTGCAAGATGTTTGTGGGGGGTATCAACTGCTCGGCGCAGAACGCCTACGCTGAGATGATCGCCGTGCAGCGGCGGTTCGGTCTGCGGGGAAAAGTAGTCGGCTACCACGGCATTCAGAGCTTCCGGGAAGGCGAGGTCACGCCGGAGCAGGCTTTTGAAATCGGCAAAGCCACCGCACGGCGAATGTGGGGAGATAAGTATCAGGTGCTCGTCACTGTCCACCTGAACACAGACAACATTCACTGTCACTTTGTGGTAAACCCCGTGTCATTTAAGGACGGCAGCAAATTCCAAAATAAAATCGGCGACCACAAGGAACTGCGGAAAGTATCTGACCAAATCTGCCGGGAACACGGCTTGTCTGTGCTGGAGAACAGCAAGTTTTACAGCAAGAGCAAGAAAAAAGAATACTGGGTTCACAAGGCCGGAAAGCGCACCCATCGGGATATGCTGCGGCAGGATGTGGACGAGGCGCTGGCCAAGTGCGGCTCCTATACCGAGATTGGATATTATCTCAAATGTTTGGGCTATCGCTTTGAGCGGGACTTCCACTATGCACACTCCTCCGTGATTGCCGACAGCTGGCGGCGGGCTGTCCGCCTCGACAGTCTGGGAGACGGCTACGACAAGGAGAGCATCCGGGAGCGCTGTCTGGAAAACCAGCGGAAGCCGGAGCTATATGCTGTTGCCTACCCGGAGTGGAAGCGAGCGCCGCTGCTGACCATCGAATATCAGCTGCGGCAGGCGCAACGAAAAGATACCGTCACGCTGCTGTTTGAGATTTTCATCACGCTCCTGAAAATCTGTACGGGCAGTAACATCGAACAGCAGCAGAGCCGCCCGTTGTCTCCAGCCATGCGGGCGGAGGTGCGAAAGCTGGATGCGACCTTGGAAGAATACAAGCTCCTTTGCGACCGGAAAATCGAGTCGTCAAAGGAGCTTTTCTCGTTTCAGGAGCAGCTGACCGGCAGCATCTCAGAACTGGAGCAGGAGCGCTACGCCCTGCGGCTTCGGCTGCGCCGGGTCAAAACGCCGGAGGAAGAATCGGCGCTGAAAGCACGGGCAAAAGAGCTCACGAAGCGAATCTCGCCCCTGCGGCAGCAGCGGAAAGTCGCCCTGCGCATTGCCCAGCACATCCCGCAGATGCAGGCACTGCTGGAGGCCGAGCGGCAGATTGAGATGAAACATAATAACCTGACACGCAAGAAAGAGAGGAATGCTACCAGATGAAACAGACCAATCTTGCAGTTTCCAAACTGCGCCCCTTTGAAAACAACCCCTATCAAGTCCGGGACGATGCGGAGATGAACGCCCTCATCGAAAGCATTCAGGAGAATGGCATTCTTACACCGCTCATCGTCCGACCGATAGGAAGCACCGACGAATACGAAGTGATCAGCGGCCACCGCCGCTTGCACGCAGCAGTTAAGGCAGGGATCTCAGAAGTCCCTGCCTTGATTTATGCCCTTGACCGGGATGCCGCTGCCATTGCCGTGGTGGACAGCAACCTGCACCGGGAGCATATCCTGCCCAGTGAAAAGGCATTTGCTTACAAGCTGAAGTTGGAGGCACTGTCCCATCAGGGCAAGCGAACGGATTTGACTTCGCCACAAGTTGTGTCGAAGTTGCGCACCGGGGATGTGGTCGGAGAAGCACTAAACGAGAGCCGAGAGACAGTGCGCCGCTATATCCGTCTGACCCATCTCATCCCGGAGCTGCTCACTCTTATGGACGAGAACAAAATGGCACTGTCCGTCGGCGTGGAGCTTTCCTTCCTTGATGAGCAAAGCCAGCGGGAGGTTTTTGAACAGTGCGGTATCAACGACTGCACACCGTCCTATGCTCAAGCCGTCCGTATGCGCAAGGCATTTAACGATTCTAAGCTGGCGACGGAGATGATCCGAAGCATTCTATCCGAGGAAAAGGCAAACCAGAAAGCCCGGCTGAAAATCCCGATGGAGCGCATTTGCAAATATTTCCCGCAGAACTATACCGCCGCTCAGATCGAGGATGCCATTGTAAGGCTCTGCCAGCGGGATTACCGCCGACGAACCGACCGGGAACGATAAGGAGGTGTGCCTATGCCTGAACAGATCACGCAAGAGCAAATTGTTGAAACGGTTACTCAGAACACAGAGGATTATGGCGCACAGATTCCGGAGCACGCCATCCTCCGGCTGGCCAGATTTTTTCTGCCCAAAATGCAGGCAGACTTACAACAGAACGAAAAATGACCATGAGCGTCGGCCACAGCCGCTCGCACATTTGAAGAAATATATGCAAATCAATAAAATACCAAGTAAAGGAGGCGTTATATGAATGCAGTGATTTATGCCCGCTATTCGTCGGATCGTCAGCGGGAAGAATCCATTGAGGGGCAGCTTCGGGAATGTACGGAATACGCCCAAAAGAATCATCTGACCTTGCTTGGCACCTACGTCGACCGGGCACTGTCTGCCAGAACGGCGGACAGGCCCGACTTTCAGCGCATGATTGCAGACAGTGCCAAGGGCTTATTTGATGCCGTTCTGGTCTGGAAGCTGGACCGTTTTTCCCGTGACCGTTATGACAGTGCCCACTACAAGCATATCTTGAAAAAGAACGGCGTTCGGGTAATCTCCATCAAGGAAAACATCTCCGACGGGCCGGAAGGCATCATTCTGGAATCCATGCTGGAAGGATACGCCGAATATTACTCCGCCGAGCTTGCGCAAAAGATCCGCCGGGGGCAGCAGGAGAATGCAATCAAGTGTATGAATAACGGTGGCAATGTTCCCCTTGGCTACTATGTAAATAAGACCACCGGGAAATTGGACATTGACCCGGAAACAGCACCGTATGTCCGGGAATTGTTTTCTCGGTATGCCGCCGGAGAACGGTTAACCGTTCTCCAAGCAGAAATGGAGGAACGGGGGATTCGTTCCAAACGAGGTAATGCGTATACGGTCAGCGTCCTCAGCAATCTTCTTAAAAACCGTAAGTATATCGGGGAGTATAAATACGGAAGCGTTGTCACACCGGGTGGAATCCCGGCGATCATTGAAAAAGACTTATTTGAAAGGGTACAGATGCGTATGACAGCAAACAAAAGAGCACCCGCACGGGCAAAGGCAAATGAAGAATATTTGCTTACCACGAAGCTGTTCTGCGGCGATTGCGGGCGGCTGATGGCCGGCGAAAGTGGCAGAGGTCATAAAGGTGTCGTTTATCAGTATTACAAATGCGGCGGAGCAAAACGAAAGCTGGGCTGCAAGAAGAAAGCTGTCAGAAAGCAGTGGATTGAGGATGTTGTCGTAAAACTGACCGTTTCTCAGGTGCTGACTGACACGGCCATTGACCGCATCGCAAACGCCATCGTTGTCATGCAGGAGCAAGAGGACACCGTTACCCCGGTGCTGAAGCAGCAGCTTCAGCAATGTGAGGCAGAAATTCGAAATGTGATGAAGGCAATTCGACAGGGAATCATCACGGATACGACCAAAGAGTGTCTGGAGGATTTGGAATCTCAGCGGGAATCCCTGCGGGGCAGCATTGCTCAGCTGCAACTGGAACGCCGCAAATTCAGCAAGGAGGAGATCGTAGACTGGATCAGCCGGTACAGGGACGGCAACATCAACGATCCGGAGTATCGGCGAGAAATCATTGACACCTTTGTAAATTCGGTCTATGTCTATGATGACAAGCTGATCCTCACCTACAATTATAAAGACGGCAGTCAGACGCTGACCTTGCAGGAGGTTGAAGCTGCCCTGAGTTCGGATTTAACCGGAATGTGTCCACCATACAAATCCCGCTGGCAGCAGTCAGCGGGACTTTTTTAGTCTATCTCTGCAAATCAGCCGGGCGGCGGACTGCGTCGGCCCCCCGCCCGGCGTTTTTCTGCTTATGCCGCGCCGAGGTAGCGCATCAGGATGACGGCGACCTGCGCACGCGTGGCGTTCTGCTGCGGCGCAAGGTAGTCCACCCCGCCCTCGCGCGTTCCGGCGATCAGTCCCGCCGCGTTGGCCCACGACAGGGCGTCATAGGCCCAGCCGCTGACGGCTCCGCCGTCCGGGAAGCTGCCGAGGTCCGCGCGCCCGCCGGTCGGAACGCCGCGCAGGCCTGCATAGCGATACAGGATCGTGGCGATCTGCTCACGCGTGACATTGCCGTCCGGCTCGAATTTCCCGCCGCCGACGCCGTTGACGACGCCGTTTTCGGCCGCCCACGCGACGGCCTCCGTATACCACTGGCCGCGCGGCACATCCGTAAAACTACTGCCGCCCGCCGCGCCGGGCTTACCGTCCATGCGCCAGAGCACTGTGACGAGCATGGCCCGCGTCATCGGCTCGTCCGGGCTGAACATATCGGCCGCCGTGCCCTGGAACAGGCCGCGCTGATAGGCGAATTTCACACCGGAATAGAACCAGTCGCTCGCGCGGACGTCGCGGAACGGGTCGTTCCACGGCCGTTCCGTTCCGGACCAGCGCGGGTCCTTCGCGCCGCACACTGTGCACGCGCCGTTGCGGTACTGATGTCCCGCAGCCGGGATGACCTCGCCGTGCGTGATCTCCGTGCCGCATGCCTTACAGACCGTGTCGCCGGTGTAACCCGCCTCCGTGCAGGTGGCCGCGCGGGCGTCGCACAGCTCCGTCTCCAGATGGGCGCAGCGCGCAGAGGCGGAAAGCTCCGGATAGGCTCCGTTTTCCAGCATGAAGCAGCCGTTTTTGTCCAGCTGCCGCAGGAAGGACAACCCGGCGAATTCTGCCGCCGTGCGCGCCGCCGTGCCGGATGCCTCCGCCTTGCCGCCGACGGCAGTACCGCAGGAATCCGCACGGTAATAGAGATTTTCGCGCACGTTTGTCGAACGGCTGCTGTCCCGGCCGATCAGGCCGCCCGCCGTTCCGGCCGCTGCGCTGACCGCGCCGTAGCTGAAGCAGTTTTCTGCGCGGTAATCGTTTCCGTAGCCGATCAGGCCGCCCGTGCCGGAGGAGGCATAGGTATGGGCATTGCGCACCTCGCCGGCGCTGTAGCAGTCGGTGAGTGACGACGCGCCCTCCGTCATGCACGCACCGGCCACGCCGCCCAGATACCACCCGCTGCCGGTGACGGCCCCATAGTTCGCGCAACGGAGCAGGCTGCCGCCGATGCGTCCGGCCACGCCGCCGATGCCCGTGGCCGCACCGTTTCCGGTCACGGCGCCGCGGTTCACGCAGCCGGTCAGTGTGCTTTCCTTGTCGTTGACCACACCGGCGAGGCCGCCGACGCCATCCGTGCCCGTGACGGCCCCGAGGTTGGTGCAGCCCGTCAGGCTGCTTGCCCCGTCGAGGAGTGCGGCGATGCCGCCCGCCTTTTCGCCGGTCGAAGTCACGGCCGCTTCATTCACGCAGCCAAGGAACTGCGTGTTCTTCGCCTGCGCCGCGATCCCGGCCGCGCTGCCGTTGGCCTTCGCCGTGCCGGAGACGCGGATGTTTTTGAGCACCGCGCCGTCCGCCGCAAGGAAGAGGGCAGCGCCGCTGCCGGTCGTCTCCGCCGTCATCTCCGTGATGCGGTAGCCGTTGCCGTCAAACGTGCCCGCAAACGGGGCCTGCGTGCTGCCGATGCCGTCGAACCAGCGGACGCTGCGGTTGAAGGTCTTGTCATCGTTTGCCAGCGAGATATCCGCGCCGAGCAGGATGGTCTTGCCCGCAAAGGAATTGCCCTGCTTGACCAGCTGGGCCAGGCCCGCCAGCTGCCGCGCCGACGTCAGGGTGAAGCGGTCGGCCGACGGCGTATACCAGTCCGTCTCGGCCAGCTGCGTCCAGACCTTGTGCGTCGTGTAGGCCGTGGCGCGCAGGCGCAGCGAGGCGCTCGCGATCCGGCTCGTGACGGTGAATTTCCCGGTGTCCGTGCTTTTCTCCGTCTGGGCCGCATCCTGGAAGGTGAAATAGTAACGGAATTTCCCGTTGTAGACATAGCTCAGATCCTCCGGCTCCGCGCCTTCCGCCAGCGTGGCCGTAGCCGTCAGCATGTCGCCCTCATAGAGCGGGTCGCCGTCCGCCACGGGATAGTCCGTCACGCGCCGCGCGGTCCCGTTTTCCATCACCGTGCCGTCCTTCTTTACCGTGATGGAGAAGGCCGGGGCGTTCTCGATGTACAGCGCGCCCGCCGTCATGCGGGAGAACACGCCGCTGACGGCCGCGTCCGCCGTCACGGTCGCATAAGGGCCGGTCAGGGTCCTGCCGTCCAGCGTATAGGTTCGGAAGGCCCAGCCGATATCCGGCGTATTGGAAAGATGGAGCACCGTGCCGAAGGCCACAGTCTCGCCTGCATCGGCGGCGATCGTACCGCCCTCCGGCTGCGTGATGCGGACGGTGTGGGCCGCCGGGCTGCGCTCAGCCTCCCACGCCAGAACGGGATAGCTCCCCTGCACGGCGGCATAGGCCGCGCCGTTGCAGTTCAGCGCGTCAACGAGCTTCTGCGAGCGCATGTCCGCCTTCGGCATGGCCGTGACGGAGACGACGCACGAGAGCGCCGTGCCGCTGTACCAGCCGTTCGAGGCCGGATCGTCGTCGCAGCCCTCGAGATAATAGCAGTCCGAGACGGTGTAGCTGCCGTTGTTGTGGCCACCGATGGCGCGGCCGCGCTGGTTGCCGCTCGAGTCGATCGTACCGACGTTGTAGCAGTTATAAATGTCCAGCCCGCCGTTGCTGCCGCAGATGCCGCCCGCCGGGCAGGCATAGCCCGTCGTGACAGAGCCGGTATTATAGCAGTTGACGATCGCGCCCTCGCTCCAGCCCGCGCCGACGATGCCGCCGACGCCCTTGGAGTCCGTATTTTTGACGGAGGCGTGATTCGCGCAGTTTTCCAGATAGATGCCCGTGGGGATGCTGCCGGTGCGGCCGACGATGCCGCCGACCATGCGGCGGCCGTAGATGCTGCCGCTGACGGAGAGATTGCGCACGGCCGGGGCCGTTTCCGGCGCGGCCTCGCCGTCATAGAGGTCGCCCATGTGACCGATGAGGCCAACGCCCTGCGAATAGGCATAGCCCTTTTCGGCATAGCGGTCGCAGAACAGGTTCGTGATGCGGTGGCCCTGCCCGTCGAGCGTGCCGTTGAAATATGCCACGATCACACGCTCCGTGTTGTCACGGTCCATCGGATACAGGCCGCCGACCGGCGTCCAGTTGCTCGAGCCGCCCATGTCGAGGTCGGCCGTCAGGCAGACGGTCTTGTCCGAGAAATCATGTGCGGCATCGCCGACATGGACCGTGCCATACTGATTGTCGCCGCCCGCGCCGACGAGCAGGTAGTCGTCGACCCGCGTGGAGACAAGCTCGCTGCGGTCGCCCTTGATGCGGTAGTCCGGCGTGCCCGCGTCGACCTGTCCGTTGACAAGCGCCGCAAGGCCCGCGAGCTTTGCAGGCGTGTCGATGGAAAACACCTTCTGCGATGCATCATACCACGAGATGTCGACCGCGCCGTCCCAGACCGTGGTGGAAAAATACTCCGGCCTCACGGTGTAGGTCCCGGCGGGACGGTCAAAGGCATAGGCATAGCCGACCGCCGTCTCCTCGACCGAAGCGAAGAAATAGCTCCCGTCGGCCAACTCACAGCGCACCGACGCAAGGTCATAGCCCGCGCGGCGCTCCAGCGTTCCGGTCACCCGCTCCGCGGCAGCTGCGCCGGGCACGAGGCACAGCAGCAGGCAAAGGGAAAGGATCCAGCAGAGAAGTCGTTTCATTCCATGTCCTCCGTTACAATCAGGCTGCGGACCGTGCCGCGATCCGTCGGCACCTCCGCAAGGATGGCTTGAATTCCGTAAAGCGTCTGCAGAAGCTGCGGCGTCAGGGCCGTCTCCGTCGGACCGTCCGCCGCAATATGACCGCCCTGCAGCGCAAGGATCCGGTGAGCATAACGCAGGGCATGCTCCGGATTGTGCGTGGAGAGCAGGACGGTGTAGCCGCGCGCAGCCAGCGCCCGGATCTGCGCCAGCACGCGCTGCTGATTGCCATAGTCCAGATTGGCCGTCGGCTCGTCCATGATGAGAATTTCTGCATTCTGCACGAGCGCGCGGGCGATGAGCGCCAGCTGCCGCTCGCCGCCGGAAATGGTGCCGATGCCCCGCTGCGCAAGCGCCTCGATGCCAAGCCGCTGCAGGGCCTGCATGGCTGCCTCCTGCTGCCGCCGGCCGGGGCGCTGCAGGACATTCATCGTGCCGGTCGTGCCCATGAGCACGGTGTCGAGCACGGTATAGTTGAAGATCGGCTCCGACGATTGCGGAATATAGGCGATCTTCTCCGCAGTCTCCCGCCGGGAATAGGCGGAAAGCGGTCTGCCGGAGAGTCGGATCTCCCCCGCCTGCGGTGTCAGAAAGCCCAGCAGGCAGCGAAACAGCGTGCTTTTCCCAGCGCCGTTTGCACCGAGCACCGCCGTGAACGTGCCCTTCTGCACGGAAAAGCTCACTTCCCGCAAAGCGGGCTGCTTTCCGTAGGAAAACGTCAGGTTCTGGACCTCAATTTCCACGCCGCGCACCTCCCGTCAGGATCAGATAGAGGAAGATCGGCGCACCGACGAAGGCCGTCAGAATGCCGAGCGGAATTTCTCCGGCCGTGGCGAGCCGCGCAATGTCGTCCACGATGATCAGGAACGAGGCACCGAACAGGGCCGCTGCCGGGATCAGCCGCCGGTAGTCATAGCCGAACAGCATCCGGCAGAAATGCGGGATGACGAGGCCGACCCAGCCGATCATGCCGGAGACCGCAACGGACGCCGCCGTCAGCAGCGTTGCGCAGAGAATGACGGTGAATCGCAGCAGGCGGGTATTCACGCCCATAGAGCGCGCCTCCTCCTCGCCGAGCGTCAGCAGGTTCATGCGCCAGCTCAGGATCAGCAGCGGCACGAGCCCAAGCGTGACCGGGATCACAAGAAACAGCACATCCCGCGGCTTGATGGAGGAAAGGCTGCCCATCAGCCAGTAGGTAATGGCCGGGAGCTGCTGCTGCGTATCGGCGACGAGCTTGAGATAGGACGTGCCCGCCGAAAAGAGCGACGAGACCATCATGCCGGCCAAGATGAGGGCAATAGTCTGGTTCGTGCGGCTCATGCAGCTGACGGCATAGGCCGCCGCAACTGCCAGAAGGCCGAACACGAAGGCCGACATCGAAATGCCGAAATAGCCAGCGCCGAGCAGGATAGCCAGCGCCGCGCCGAAGCCCGCGCCGGTCGACGCGCCGAGAATGTCCGGCGAGACCATGGGGTTCCGGAACATGCCCTGATAGGACACGCCCGCGACTGCCAGCGCCGCGCCGATGAGGGCCGCCGCCGCAACGCGCGGGAGGCGGATCTGGAACACGACGTTCTCCGCACCGTCCCGCCAGCCCTGCTCCGTCTCGGTCAAGCGGGAGAGCAGCAGGCGGAACAGCTCCTTCGGCGTGACGGAAAAGCGCCCGAGCAGCACGGAGCCGAACAGTGCCGCCGCAAAGACGGCCCCCAGCACGGCAAAGCGGCGGGGATAGGCGTGGTTCTGCAGTTTCATGGGCTTAATTTCCGTTTTCTATAATGTAGTATTTTCCCGTCCCGGCGTCGTAGTAGACCTCGCCGAGCTTTTCCATGCCCTCGTCGGTCTCGCCCTCGGTAGAGTCCATTTGCTCCAGCTCCTCCGGCGTGAACGACAGGGCGTCGTCGCGGTCAATGGCGCTCTGGCCGCCCTGTCCCTCGGCCGCGACGGTTTCGCCGACGTTCTCGGAGCTTCTGCCGCCGGTGGAAATGTCCACGTTCCAATGGACGATGAGGGCCAGCATCATGCCGACGGCGAGGACGAGCATCGCATCGGACAGGTTGGAAACATAGTTCATCGGGTCGACGCTCTCCTCCGAGAAGCGTTCCCCGCGGCGTCTTCTTCTCTTCATGCCGCTTCCTCTTCGCACACGCAGTCCATCAGCGTCTCAAGATCGGCCATATAGCCGCCGTACCAGCGCTTGCGGAGCGTTGTCACAACGAGGCACACAGCCGCAGCGCACAGGCCCGCGATCGTCGTGTCGAACGCCGTCAGCAGAGACGTGGACAGCGTCTGCGTGTCGCCCTGCCCCAGTGCGATAATGCCGGGGCCGAGCGGGATGAGCGTGCCGAGCAGGCCGAGCATCGGAGCCAGCTTGCTGACAAGCTCCGTGCATTTCAAAATATGGTCATAATGGCTCTGCTCCCGCTCGAGCAGGTTCGCGGCCAGACTTTCGCGCAGCCCGCTGCTGAAATCGGGATGCTCCGTCAGCTCGAGCAGCGCGGCCTTCTGCCGCCGGTTGAGTTGGCTTTTTCGGATGAGCAAAGCCGTATCGGCTCCCCGCTCCCGCAGCGCGTCGAGCAGGCGCGGCAGGTCCTCGCGCATGTGGCGGTGCTCCGTAAAATACTCGCAGATCAGCCAGCCAACGGAAAACACGGCAAAGCCGAGCGCCAGCACAAGAAATACGACATCCGGGATCTCCATCGCACCGGCGACGGCGCGCAGAATTTTGTGGAATACAGAAGTCATGATGATCTCCTCCCTCTGGTATAGTAGCGCAGCGCGCACAGCGCGCCGAGTACGGCAAGTGCAAGTGCGCCCGCGCCCGTCAGCAGCAGGAGCTTCCGGTCATCCTCCGGCTGCACCGTGACGACGGTGACAGGAATGGGATCGGCCGCGCACGGCGCTTCCGCCTGCCCGCCGCCCTGCAGCTGCAAAGCCAGCGCATCGGGCAGGGCGTACATGCGGATGGTCTCCGGGTCCACGGCCGCCGTCGGCTCGACCGGTTCGGACGGTGCTGCCTCGGATGGCATGGACGCGGACGGCGTCGTCTCCCGCGGTTCGGCTCCGCCGGTCGGGGCGGAGGGCCCGCCGCCCGGTCCCTCGGACGGCTCCGTGGACGGCGTTGTCTCCGCCGGCTTCGTCGGTTCCGTCGGCTTTTCCTCGGGCTGCTTTGTCGTGACCTGCCGGTTTTCGGCGATGGACGTCCCGCCGAAGCCGAACGACAGCTCGACCTCTCCCTCGGCGTGCACGGTGTAGTGCACCGTCACGGTCGCAAGGTCGGAATACTGCGCGTCCGGCGTGACGGTGATGCCGGTGATCTCCAGAACGGAGCTGTCGGACGAGGCGATGTCCAGATACTGCGCCAGCGCATCGCGCAGGGCCTGCTGGCCGACGGAAATCTGAAATGTCGCCGAATGCGAGCCGAGCGTGCCGTCCAGCTCCGGCGGCTCCTCCGTGATCTCCGGCGCGCCCTGCAGGGTGATGAACAGTGTGTGCGTATATTTTGCACTCTGGTTCGTGCGGCACTCGAGCGGATAGGACTGGCCGAACAGCAGGCGGAAGCGGTTGCCCGTTCCGAGCGAGGAGTAGTTCGGCGCGGTGTGCTCCGTACCGATCTCATAGCTCACCCAGCTGTCCTCCAGTGCCAGCATCGGCTGGACCGTCCAGCAGTCGTTCCATGCCTCGTCGCCGTCATAGCCGGTCAGCGTGCCGTTTTCGTCATAGACCGGGCTGATGTGCGCAGAGAGATCATTATAATAGTATCGCTGCGTGCCGAACAGGTCGGCATAGGTGAACGAGGTGAAAAAGCCGACGCTCTGGTCGCGGGTGTAAAACGCGACGACCGCAATATCGCCGCTGTAGATCCCGGCGTAGTCCAGAAGGTCCGCAAGGTAGAAGCCATAGGCCGAGTCGATGACCGTGTTGTAGGTCCCGTCGTCCGTGCTGCGGAAGAAGGAATAGGCCTCGTAGTGCAGCGGCAGGGCGTCATAGAGCTCGCTCCAATGGTAGGTCGCGACCTCCACATAGCGGTCCTGCTCCATGCCGTAGTAGCCGACCCTGACCGTCAGCGTATCCGTCACGGTCCCGGCCGCCTCGGCCCCGAGGCAAAGGGACAGGCACAAAAGACCCGCGACCAGGAAGGACATCTTTCGCTTCATTGGCCCTCCCTCCCCGGCTTGCGCGTGGAGCGCGCGAGCAGCTGCTCCGCCTCCTCCGCAGAAAGCTCGCAGTGCCAGAACAGGCGGTAGAACTCCTGCGCCTTTTCGACCATGTCATAGTCATAAAGCTCGGGGTACAGCAGATTCCCCAGCCAGTAGATACCCAGCACGCGGTTGATGGATGGCGGGGAGGACATCCAGTCATACGGCAGGTTTGGAATTTCATAATATGTCCCGTTTTTCACGGCCGTCAGGCCGGACCATTCGCTCTCCGCCAGCGTGTCATACGGCCCGCCCGCCGCCAGAAGGATCACATCCGGATCGCAGGCGTAGACCTCCTCGAGGTTCACGGTCGTGCCGCCGTTGCGGTTGCTGATCTCCTCGGAATGGATGGCGTTTCCGGCGCCGACGAGCGACAGCACGTCCGCCTGTACCGAGCCCTCGGCGTTGCAGGCGAGGCCCGTCGCACCCGTGCCGAACAGCACGGTCTTGCGCGCGTCCTGCGGCAGCTTTGCCGAATTCTCCGCCGCCATGGCAAGCGTCTGCTCCAGATAGACCGCCAGCACCTCGGCCTCGGCCTCCCGGTGAAGAAGCCGGCCGAGCTTGCGGTAGGCCTGCGGCATTTCTTCGAGCGTCGCTTCGAGGAAGACCGTCGGGATGCCGGTCTGCTTCTGGATGCCGTCCATATCGCTGCGGACGTTCTCCTTGGCATCGCCAAGGTCGACGATGAGCTGCGGCTCGGCGTCGATCAGTGCCTCCATGTTGAGGTTGGCCTTGCTGCCGTAGAACTGGCCGAACGTCGGCAGCGTCCACATCTCCGCCGGGAAATACGGCCGCTGCGCCGTGCTGGGCGAGCTGGCAAGGCCGACGAGCAGCTCCGGCACGAGCGTCATCAGGATCATCTGTGCCGTCGAGCCGCTGGCTGCGATGCGCGTAATGTTGGCCGGGACCGTCACATCACGCCCGGCATCGTCGGTGAACACCGTCGTCTCCACGCCCGCCAGCGGGTCATACCGCTTCCCGCCGCAGCCGGAGAACAGGCCCAGCAGCAGGGCGAGGCAGAGCGTCAGCGTCAGGATCTCTTTCATTGGGACCTCCCCGTGATACTTTTCCGAGAATTACCAAAAGGACAAAAAAGCGGATCACTTGCAGGCAAGTCATCCGTGAATACACCATATCACAGACTTCCTTTTGACCATGCAGAAGATCGTGCCTTTCCGGAAATCGCTTCTTTGGGTATTATGATACAATGTGCGCCGGGAAATTGCAAGCGATATTTTGCGGGTTCGACAAAGGCGAACGCGGGCAGATTCCGGGGCACCAGGCTTCCGGCCGCGCATTGTATGGGAGGCGGGCGTTCGTCCACTGCCAGCTGCCGTTAGAATGGCATGCACCAATTGCGTCTGTAGCGGCGCTCATTGAGCGCCTTGCAGGCTGTAGGTTTGGTGGCACTCCCGCTGACCGCACACGCCATTGTAGGGGAGCGGCATGCCGCTCCCGGCGCGGTGCTGCCGACTGGTGCTGGCTGGCGTTAAAACGGTGAAAACCAAAGGTTTGTCATTGCGAGGGCGCGCTGCGCCCTCGCAATCTCGGGAAGGCAGTTACGTTTTTGCCGGAAGTACCCAATTATCCGGCCGGGTACTGCGAGATTCCCACGTCGCTTCGCTCCTCGGAATGACACGTCAAGGCGGTGCGGCGGTGCATCAGTGCTCTTACGCGGTTGAATCGCTCTGTACAAGGCGCTCACTGAGCGCCGCTACAGACGCAATCGGTGCGCACCATTTTATCGATACCCGATACGAATCGCAAGCGTTGCGCCGGGAGCGGCATGCCGTTCCCCAACATTGGCCGGTGCGGCCCACGAATCCCGTCCGGTTATTTTCCGCTTGCATTTTCCGGGCGCTCCTGTTATGGTTGTAACAGCATCCGCCGAAAGGAGCGATCTCCATGATCTTCTACACCGCTGACCTGCATCTCGGCTATTTCCCCATCCTGCACGACACGGCGCGGCCGTTTACCGGCGTGCCGGAGATGGACGAGGCCCTCATTTCCAACTGGAACGCCCGCGTCGGTGCGGATGACAGCGTATACATCGTCGGCGACTTCTCCTACAACGGCGGCGAGGCCCCGACGCAGTATCTCTCCCGCCTGAATGGCCACCTGCATCTCATCCGCGGTAACCACGACACCGGCCTGAACCATGCCGAGCGTCTGCTGGACTACTGCGACAGCGTGACAGACTTTCTGGAGATCGACGACGGCGGCACGCACATCCTCCTGTGCCATTACCCGATCCTCCACGAAAAGGGCGGCTATATGATCCACGGCCACATCCACAATCAGCGCAACCATGCCTATGAAATTCTGAAGACCCTGCCGCGCGTTCTGAACGCGGGCGTGGACATCAACTTTTACCGCCCTGTTCTGCTCGACGAACTGGTCGAAAACAACCGGAAATACTACAGCGAGGAATACCCCGAGCTGTTCCCGGTGCCGCCGCGCCCCGACCGCAATGCTCCCGGTCTCATGCCCCGCAAGCCGGACTTCCGCCCGCCCCCGCAGAGGCATTGATATGCGTGAGCGCCATGCGGACCCGCAAATTTCCGTGCACCATCGCCGACCGTGCAATGCTCCCAGATTTGTCATTGCGAGGAGGCCGTAGGCCGACGTGGCAATCTCACGCAACAGCCTACGGATTCGCCGAGGCTGCCCTGTTATCGGACCGGGTCCTGCAAGATTGCCACGTCGCTTCGCTCCTCGCAATGACACATCAGGGTGGTGCTGCGGCGCATCAGTGCTCTTGCGCGGTTGAATTACCCTAACAAGGCGGTCACTGACCGCTGCTGCAATAGAATATCTCGTCAAATTGCGCTCCCCCGGGCGCGATTTTTCTTCTCTATTCAAATCGACAATTTTTTTTAGTTTTTCAAACAAAGTATTAGACATTTTGAGCTTCGCGTGCTAGAATGAATACGGTTATTCTCACGAAAAGATAACGATTTCAGGAAAAGGAGCGAGATAACATGAGATTCTTCCATCAGGCCGCGCGGCGTGCGGCAGTTCTGCTGCTGTGCCTCTCCATGCTGACCGGCATGCTGATCCCGGCCTTTGCAGCGACCACTGACCCCGCGACGGAGACGCCTGCCCACAACCTGGTCTGCACCGACAATCAGGACGAAAACCACGACCCGATCTATAAGGTCTGGCTGACGGATGACGGCGTGAGCGGCGGCTGCGGTGACACCGAGGACGGCTATGTCGTCGACCTGATCTACGCCGGTGCGACGCCGGAATTCCGCTTCGGCACCGAAAAGCCCACCGAGCCTGTCGTTCTGACCGTCTTTGAGCGCTACGAGGGCGAAGCCGCCGTTGTGGCGAAGACCTATACCCTCTCCGAGCTGAAGGCGCTGGCTCAGACCGAGGTCGTCGGCTACCAGCACTGGAAGAACGGCAGCGAAAAGGTCATTGCCTCGAACCTCTATGCGACCGTCGGCAGCCTGCTGGCAGACGCCGGGGTCGAGTTCGGCGCGGGCGATGCCGTCACGGCGGCCGATCCTACGGACTTCACCTCGACGCTCACCTATGAGGACAGCGGCGTCTACAAGTATTATGTCAACGAAGACGGCGCGACTGAGGTCCCCGCTGCCATCCTGCTCTCGTGGAGCACCGGCTCCGGCACGCCCGAGGACATTGCGAAGACCGCCTATATCTCCGGCAGCCTCCGCTTTGCCTACGGCATCACCGAGCAGCAGTACGCCGACCAGTCTGCGCAGGGCAAGCGCCTTGCCTCCAATGTTGTTACGCTGACCGTCACCCATCCCGAGCGCGTCGTCCTGACCGTCTATGAGCAGACCGAAGGCGGCGAAGCGAAGGAAGTCAAGTCCTACAAGCCCTCCGAGCTGGCCGCGCTGGCCACGGAAGGCGTCGCCGGTTATCAGTTCTGGAAGGGTACCAACGCCCAGCTTGTTGCCGCGACGGAATATGTCACCGTGAACGACCTGCTGACCGACGCCGGGATCACGTTCGCCGATCTCGACACCGTGACTGCCGCCGCGGCCGACGGCTTCAGCTCCACGCTGACCTACGCCGACAACGAGGCCTTCCGCTACTACATCACCGAAGACGGCAAGACCGAGGTCCCCGCAATCCTCGCGCTGACGTGGGCCTCCGGCTCCGGCACGCTGGAAGAGGTCGCCGCCGCCGCGAAGAACACAGGCAGCCTCCGCTTCTGCTACGGTATCAGCGAACAGCAGTATGCAGATCAGTCCGCGCAGGGCAAGCGCCTCGCCTCCAATATCGCCACGATCACCGTCGTGCACGCCGCCAAGGCCGAGGATCCGTGGATCAACCCGTTCCGCGATGTCACGGAGTCCGACTGGTTCTATGACGATGTCCGCTTTGCAAATCAGAGCGGTCTCTTCAACGGCGTGGAGAAGGACCTGTTCGCTCCGGAGGAGCCCATGACCCGCGGCATGCTCGTCACGGTCCTGTGGCGTCTTGACGGCGAGACGGCCCCGAAGACCGCGACGACTTTCACCGATGTGGACGCCAACGCCTACTATGCCGACGCAGTCGCATGGGCTGCAGAGTCCGGCGTTGTCAACGGCATCGGCGGCAACAAGTTCGACCCGGAGGGCAATGTGACCCGCGAGCAGATCGCCGCCATCCTCTTCCGCTATGCGGCGTTCAAGGGCGTCGACACGGCCGCGCGCGCCGATCTCACGGCCTTCCCGGATGCGGAGAAGACCAGCGCCTATGCGCACGACGCCCTCTCCTGGGCCGTCGCCGCGGAGCTCGTCAAGGGCACGAAGGAAGGCTCCACGATCTACCTTGACCCGCAGGGCAGCGCCACCCGCGCGCAGGTCGCCGCCATCCTCTCCCGCTATGCGCAGAATATCGTGAAATAAGCCAAACATAAAATTCCCGCAGCAGGGGCAAAACCCTGCTGCGGGAACTGTTTTTATGTGGGTAGGGCTAATTGGCGGCCGTTAAAAGCGCTTCATCGTAGGCATCATAATATGCGGAATACGGCTGTAGAGAGGGATGCTCCGCCAAGCCATTTTCGCGCACAAACCGCAGGTCTTCCTCCGTCGCGTGCAGAAAGGCCGCGATCCGTTCGTGCCCGACCGAGTAAAACCAGCATTGGCCTCCCTTGAAAAAGGCCAGATCCTCCGCATTCTTCGGTCTGGACCAGTCGCTCAACCTGTCCGCCGCCTGCAGGACCTGCTTTGCCGCATCGCAGCAGCGGTAAACGTTGATTTTGTAAGTCGTATTTGGGCAGCAAGTCTCCGGCGTTCCCGGCCACGATGGATTCGTGCGGCTTCTGACCCGAAACGGCGCGAGCTGCGCCCTGGCCTGTCTGGCGCGGGCCGGGAGGCCTTTCCCGTAATAATTCACAAAGGCAAGCATGAAGAAATCTGCCTGTGTAAATGCATAATCAAGGAACAGCTGATACGCAGGCCCGGAACAGCGCTCTGCCGCCTGCCCCTGCGCGCTGATGTCAAGAATGTACTCCACAGCTTCCCCCTTGCTACCACCACTTCTTCGGTGTGAGATTTTGCAATCACTTCCGCTTTTCGTTGTCATGATAAAGCCCGACAAGCATATCATAGCCGATCGTGAGGGATTCTCTTCTGCAGAACAGGCAGTATCCTTCCGGCAGTTCGTCCCCTTCTACCCAGAACAGCTGCACAAGCTCATGTCCGTCCTCGGAGAAGTTGGAAAAATATGTACTGCCGCCCTCTATGGTCTGCGACGGAGGACCGTAGTTGTCCTGATAACGATCTGAGGAGATCAGCTGAATGGCGAAGCCGTCTTTGAGCTTCAGCCCCTGAAGCTGCGTATAATGAACGTTCAGCTCCATATCGGCCTCAAAATTGGCATAGGCCATGTCATGGTTAATATCGAAGAATCGATAATATGTTCCGAAAAGTGACTTTTCTTCCACAGCCTGAATGTACTTATGGCCGAGCAGTTCAACATCGACTTCCATTGTCCGCACCTGCCGGTCCCCCAGCGTGACTTCGGAAACATTCTGATCAACGAACTGGAAATCGAGCCAGTACTCCGCATTGAGCTGATAGAAGAAGTCAGCCACCGAAGCAAACTTATAGTTCGTGTACTCGCGAAACTCCTGATAATCCTGATAATACCCGCGCGCGGTAAACAGCAGAAAACCGATCCCGCCGAATAGCAGAGCGCGAAGCAGAGACCGTAAAATTCTTTTCCAGAATTTCATCTTTCTCTCTCCTTTGGTTTCTCATTTCTTCCACCATTCCTTCGGCTTGGGGTGGGCTTTCTTATAGTCGGCAATAAAATCGTAGTCCAGCGGGCCATAATATTTCTCCACAAACCCCAAAAACCGCTCCGCGTGCTTTTCCGGATAACCGATCGAGAATATTCTTCCGCATAACCATTCTGTATAGAAGATTTTCCTCTGTGCTTTGGGGATATATCCGCTTTCATCCGGGCGGTATATGTTCCCGCGCATGGTCGTAAATACCAACGAGGGCGGATCGCCGCGCGCTCCTGTCTGCACATAAACATTCATGACATCTTTCACATCGCTCCACGGCGTAACGCGGTAACATATCCCCCAGAATTTATGCCGGATTCCCTGTTCCGTCAGGGTATAAGACTTTCCGGTCACAATTGTTAAGGCAACACTGCAACTGACAAGGAACAACGTGCAGACCACTAAATCGTACTCTTTTGCCTGAAAGCTATCAACAACGTATGTCGCCATATAAACTGTCGTTACAGGAAAAATAAATCCGGCAGCATTCGCGATCGTATATTTCTTATCATTCTTCTTCATTTCCGGTTTTTCCGCCCCTCTCCAATGCAAAAATCGCCGTGTCCAGCGAGGGGCACGGCGGCAGCATTATGGCAGAATAAAGATCGCGATCACGGGAAGCATACGCAGGAAAAAGCGCAGATAGGCCACGCTCTTCTGCGTCGCCCAGGCATAGAACTGCGCGTCCGGATCGTCCGGTATATCCAGCACCCACGGAATGGCGGCATAGGCCAGCGGCGCTGCCCCGCGCATGCACAGCAGGAACAGCGCAATGGACGGCAACGCGATCGATTTCGCCGGGGCGACCCCGACAGACGGCCAGAACCAGATGCCAAACAGCCAGAAATAGCCGAGGAATTCCGCCAGATCGTGCAGAATGAGCGCCCATTTCCGCGGGACGATGACGCGGCGCCACTTCATGCAGACATAGGGCGGGACCGGGTAGATCGTCTCCGTGTTGGTGGCCAGATAGCGCAGCCGCTCCCACGGCGTTTCGCCCGGAACGGGATAATGGGTCTCCTGATCGTCAAACATCGCGTCCGTCTCTCTTCCTCCGCAGTCGGATCATAGTTCCATATTAACAGGCAGGATTCCATTTGTCAAGGAATTTCCTGTAAAAATATTCAATTTCTGCGCAGCTGCCGCACGGCGCTCCCTCAGATCATGTAATCATTGGCATAGTGCGCCCGCTGCTGGTCGAGCAGGTCCTGCAGCGTGATGCCGTCGAGATATTCGTTGATGACGCGGTTCAGCCCGCGCCAGACCGGCAGCGTGGCGCAGTCCTCGCTGCGGGGACAGTCGGCCGGGTCCTGCGCCGCGCACGGAACGGGCGCAAGGTCCCCCTCCGTCAGACGCAGGATGTCGCCGACGGTGTACTGCCGGGGCGGCTTTGACAGCATATAGCCGCCCTGATAGCCGCGATTTGTCTTCAGAAAGCCGGACTTGTTCAGGATCGGCACGATCTGCTCCAGATATTTCTTGGAGACCTCCTGCCGCAGGGCAATATCCTTGAGCGAAATATATTCGCCGTTCTGGTGCTCCGCCAGATCGACCATCATTCTCAGCGCATAGCGCCCCTTTGTAGAGATCTTCACCGGGCCGCTCCTTCTCCGCAGCCGCGCTGCGGCTTATTCTTTTTTGTATCATCATACCATAAATATGCCCGCTTTGCAAGGAAGCGCCTCAGTCCCCGCGATATTTTCGGCGCGTGGCCATGCCGCCGCGGATGTGCCGCTCCGCCTTGTTCTGCTCCATCACCGCCTTGACCTGCAGATAGAGCGCGCGGTTCCAGTGCGGCAGCCGCTCGGAGAGGTCCTTGTGGACCGTCGATTTGCTGACGCCGAAATGCTTCGCCGCGGTACGGACGGTGGCGTGGGTCTCGATGATGTACACAGCCAACTCACAGGCTCTCTGCTCAATGTTCTCCCTCATGTGCCTGACCCCCTTCGCTGTGCGTTCAGAACACTATATGCGTAAGGGACAGGCGAAACGCCAGAAAAATGCGGCGGACGCTGCCGTCCGCCGCAAAAGCTGATATAAGAATCAGGAAGAGCTGCTCCCCATTCGGGAAGCTTTTCTCCTTATATTGCAGAGCAAACCCAATAGATCACGCCGTAGAGCACGCTTGCCGACAGGCCATAGACGATGACAGGCCCGGCGATGGTGAACATCTTCGCCGCCGTTCCCAGTACGAAGCCCTCCGTCTGGAACTCGATGGCCGGGGCCACGACGGCGTTGGCGAAGCCCGTGATGGGCACGAGCGTGCCCGCTCCGGCAAATTTTGCGATGTCGTCATAGACCGCAAAGCCCGTCAGGATGGCCGAGAGCAGCACGAGCGAGATGCTCACGGCCGCGCCCGCCGTCGTTTCGTCCAGCCCGAGCGCCTGATAGCCGTTCAGGAGCGCCTGCCCGATCGCGCAGATCAGCCCGCCGACCCAGAAGGCGTTCAGCAGATTTTTCCCCGTTTTCGACCGGGGCGCCAGCGCGTCCACATAGCGGCCGTATTCCTCGTTTGTCATGTGCATCCCTCCGCGTGTTTTATGCTAGTATACCGCACGGAGGACGTAGTATACAGAAATTTGGAATGGAATGCGGAAGCTCCCGGATTTGTCATTGCGAGGAGGCGCAGCCGACGTGGCAATCTCGCAGTACCATGTTGGATAGCAGGTAGGCCTCGGCGAAAACGTAACCGGTTGCAGGAGATTCCCACGTCGCTTCGCTCCTCGGAATGACAAACTTGGG
>ENA-UOJR01001152-UOJR01001152.1-human-gut-metagenome-genome-assembly--contig:-C115P-NODE-1152-length-25665-cov-6.264545_pt1 | contig 25665 bp, 33 predicted proteins | sample MGYA00242354_ERZ723901 | MGnify/ENA metagenome assembly ERZ723901
TGAGACAGAAAGGTTCAGCGTCATTAGAACTCATGATTAATGAGGAAGAGGGTTCGGTACAGGTAGCAACCGTCAACGACGGGAACGCTTACATCTTGAACTGGATAGGTATATCCTCGGAAGACCTGAAGAGTTTCTATATCCTTAACAAGGAGAATTTCAAGTCATTCGTTTCGTCATCCAACTCCGACAAACTGTCGTTGATAAACCGCTTCATTAAGGCTGAACAGTTAGACGACTCTGACAGCGTAATCAAAGAGAAGATTAAACCGTTGGAAGAGAAGAAGGCTGTTGCCTTGGGAAAGGTTCAGAAGATAGAGGGTGAATTGGGCGTCTATGAGACACAGTTGGCTGAGGAGCGAGAACGTAATCTTGAGGAGGAACGACAATCGCTTATAGAGCGTATAAACGAACGAATTGACGCTGTCATACAGGAGTACGACGGAGCGGAAAAGAAGATTGAGAATTCCCGGACGGCTATCAAGTTGGCTGAACAGAGTATCAAGGACAACCAGAAGAAAGTCACTGAAGCCTCTAAGAAGTTAGAGGGATTAGAAGCGATTGACTATAAGGCTCAATATGACTCTCTAACGAAAGAACGTTCTTCGACTGATACAAAGGTAGAGGCAGCGAGGAAGAAGCGTAAAGCAGCACAGGAACTGTCCTCACAGTACACTGCCGAAGCCAACCGCCTCACGGCTATCCTGAAAGGGACTGTAAAGTGCCCGAAGTGTGGAACGGAGTTCGTGACATCAGATGAAACGGTTGATGTTCCTAATACTCGGAAGAGGATTGAAAAACAGAAGAAGGAAGCCGAGACTCAGGAAAACCTTGCGAAAACAGCGTTGGAAGAACTCAACTCGTTTGAGGAACGGGTGAAAAAGTACGACGACAAGTTCATGAAGATACGTGTTCAGGAACAGGGTACAGTCAGAGCCATTCGTGAGGTTCAAGCGGAGATAACAAAAATCCGTGGGGAGATAACCCGAAGCAACCAAATGATATCCTCCTACCAAGAAGATATCAAGCATCAAGAAGGGATTCAATCACGTTGTAACAGTGAGAGCGAACAGTTGGTTGAACAACTTGAAAAGGCTGAACAGGCTGAAATGGAAACCAAGGAAGCCGAACTGGAAGGTCTTGTTGCCCTGACGAAAAAGAAACTTGAAAAGGCAAACAAGGAATACGGAGAGTGCGAGAAACAGGTATCAGACATGGTACAGTGGGGATTGCGTTTCAAGGAGTTCAAGATGAGCCTTGCCTGTGAGCAGTTACGGATAATTCAGAACTTCGCGAATATGTCCTTACAGAAGCAGCGTTCAGAACTTCGTCTGTCAATAGACGGGTTCAAGCGAAATGCGAAAGGGAAAATCAAAGAGGAGATAACTGTATCAGTCATCAATGGCGAGGGCGAATATAAATCATTCTGGTCGTTTAGCGGAGGCGAGAGAGCAAGAATTGAAATGGCTTTGATACAAGCATTTCAGGAAATGATTAACGGAACGAACCAATGGGGAGGACTTCACTTCCTAATGATTGATGAGGTTCTTGAGGGAACAGACCCGTTGGGCTTGGCTCTTCTACTTGAGTCAATGAGCGATGTTCATCATCCTGTATATGTAATCAGTCACGTTATGAATATTCGTGCTGGTGTAACCACTCTCACCGTCGTGAAGGAAAACGGTTACAGTTATATAGAATAGTATGGAAAAGAAACAAACAGTTATCGGAGTAGACCCAGGAAAACAGGGGTTCATCACGGTGATGAAAAGTACAGGTATCAAGCACTATCCGATGCCAAAGGTGGGAAAGGAACTTGACCTGCATGAACTGTCAGAATTGATTATTCAGATATCGGAGGAGTGTGACATCAATAACACGGTTGTCGTGATAGAGGATGTTCACGCTCTGCCACGTTCTGCTGCGGGTGCTACGTTCACTTTCGGAGGAGTATGTTATGCGCTCCGTATGGGGTTCATCATGTGTGGATTGAGGATTGTGCTGGTGACTCCTAAGAAGTGGCAAAAAGAAATGTACGAGGGAATCAAGCCGAACCCCGACAAGAAAGTGATGTCAGTGCTTGCAGCGAAGCGGTTGTTCCCCCGACAGGATTTACGTCGGACGGAGAACTGTACGAAAGCCGATGACAACTTGACTGACAGTTTATTAATCGCTGAATATGGAAGGAGGCATTATTTATGAAATATGTATTGTGCTGCCCGAATGAAGCCTGTGAACTTCATGGCGTGGCGTTTACTCCGGGAAAATACGTGATGAAGTACAGTAAAGAACTCAAGAAGATGGTTCCTACTATTGTGGGGAAGCCGTATGAGTGTTCTAACTGTCGCGAACAGATGGTTTTCACAGAAGTTGAGAGCACTATACCAGAGTTCAGCGTTGGCGTCTTTAAGGGATTGCCTGACGACAAAAAGAAGGAGATACTTCGCCAACGGTTTGACAGGGAACTGAAGCGTGGTGCTGCGGATGAGAAAGAACAACGAAAGAAAAATGCAATAGAAAAAATGATTGGTTATGGAAAATAACATTGCTAAGAAAGAGTTTCTTGACGCTTGTCGAGGACTTGTAATGAATTGTGACTGTAAGATACTCGTGGTGGAAATCATGGGTGAGTTCCGAGCCTACGTTGCTCCGGAAGTACGGTTGAAGACACGTGAATGTCGCTACAATGAAGTGCGGGACGCTCAAGAGGTTACACCGCTACTCGCAAACATCGGGCATAATTTCGCCAGTGGAATGACGGAACAGAGGCTTCGTGAGCGAATTCAGTCAGTTCACAAAGAGGATTTCAAGTTTGGAACGGATAATTACTTCTGGATTACCAAAGTGTCCTTGAACCAAGGTTAGAGACTTTCATTTTGAATTATTATCTTTGTACCAATAAAGATAACAACGAGTGAAAACTTTAACAAAATCAAGGAATAACGATGGGTACAGACATGATTAATCCTGCTATCGAGACAGGAAAGAGCATTGGAGATTTCGGAATGATGGCTATTACAGCCGGATTCTTTTTGGTGCTGTCAGCACTGATGTGGGTAACTTTCTTCCGCTGGTTCATGAAAGTCATTAACGACACAATGAGCGCACAGCGGGAAACATTTAAAGAACTGTTGGCTGAGACGAGGAATCAAAACATTCAACTCAGTAACATATCCGAGGGACTTGTCCCCGAGACGCAGATGCGTATCAAGACGGTCACGAATATGGCGTTCGACCTTGCGGTTGAAAGGGTGTGCCGTATTATTAAGAGGGTTCGTGAAGATAACCATATCTCGGATAAGGAAGGAACAGCGAAGAAGATAAGACAGTTGCTGACGAACTTACATGAAGACCGAAATTCGAAATTTGACTGTTTTACGTTCCGTGGCAAGAAGTTGTCTTCCTATACGAATACGAAATGGATTGAACAGGTGGCAAAGGTAGTCGAGTCGGAAATATATAATGATAAAGGGGTGAACAACCAGCGTGCCTTCACCAACGTCGAAGCAGCGTATGCTAAAATCCGACTCGAACTTTACCACAATATGATGGAAGATTAAACCGAAAATTGGACGTTAAGCGTTAAAAGGCTGGGGAGATTGTAGAAATTTCTTCAGCCTTTTGAAGATTTTCGGGAAAACTCTTTGGAATTTCATGAGAATCCATTACCTTTGTAGTGTCATTAAAAATCAAAGGTTATGAAAAAGTTCAATATTCAATACAACGGAGGTGATACTTTCACAGTTGAAACAACATCAGCAAGAGAGGCTGCTCGTATCGCGAGAAGAACTGGTAGAGATTTGATGAAGTATAACAATCATTCATCATTGTATTGGGTATGGGACGAGGAAGAAGAAAATCTTCTGTATATGGTTTCCACATTTAAATCGGGGAATCGTACAGTCACCACAATTACGAATTGCACCAAAAATAAATAATTTCGTTATGGCAAAATTAAGTCAAGAAAAGATTAACAGCCTGAGAGCCGAGTTGGTGGCTCTCAATAAGGCTTATCGTGAGGGCAATCCTCAAATATCAGATGTTGATTACGACCACATGGTTGAAACTCTGAGAGTAAACAGTCCGGAGGACGAGTTCTTCAAGAAAGGTATCGTAGAGGAAGCCACCGACCGTATGGAGCCGTTGCCTGTCCCTATGTACAGCCTCGAAAAAATCAAGACAATCAAGGACTTCCGCAAATGGTTACAGAAGATGTTTGCTGCAGGTTGTAAGGAGATTGTCGCCACTCCTAAATTTGACGGAATAAGCCTTGTCGTTGATGAAGACGATAAGAGAGCGTGGACTCGTGGTGATGGTGTAGAAGGACAGTTGTCAACGAAACACTTCGACCGTATGTTCAATGGCGAGGGCGAGCATCCGGAACCACACCTTATGCACACGTGGGGCGAGGCTATCATGAAGAAGAAGACCTTTGCCCACCTCAAGGACAACCAAGCCGATTTCGCCTATAAGAACGCTCGTAATATGGTTGCCGGAATATTCAACTCTCCGGACGGTTGGAACAACCGCTTTATGGCGAACGTGGACTTCGTGCGTTATGGCTCCGACCTTACAGGCGACAAGTCAAGCGTTCTCGAAGAATTGAAAAGAACGTTCCATAATGTTACTCCGTATGTCAGTTTCTTGATTGAAGAGATAATGGAACTCGACGATGAGGAAATGAACCTGTTGCTTGATGAGGAACTTCATGACAGGTTTGATGCTGAATACAAGATTGATGGCGTGGTGATAGAAGTCGATGAAGAAAGCGTCCGTGAACAACTGGGACGGCTTTCTAACGGAAATCCCGCCTATGCTATTGCGTTCAAGAAGGAAGAGTGGTGTGACGTGTACCAGACAAAGGTTATCAGTATAGAAAAGGGAATAGGGAAGACAGGTGTTCTGAACCCTGTAATCATCATCGAACCCGTTGAGATTAACGGAGCAACCGTATCCCGAGCCACAGCGTATAATGCAGCCTACCTGATTGACCAGCATATCTGTGAGGGAGCGTTCATCGAAGTAACACGTGGTGGAGACGTTATCCCTAAACACTTGAAGACGATTGAATATAACGAGAATGCGTACACTGATATGATGGACGACCTTGTTATCTGTCCTTCCTGTGGGGAACCGCTTAAATGGAACGAAACGCACGTTGACCTTGTATGCTCAAATGAGTCGTGCAAGGAAAGAGTAATCTCTGGTATGGTGTATTTCTTCCGCACGATGGGTTGCGAACAATTTGAGGAGCCTACGATACGTCGTTTGTATGGACACGGCTATAAGACGATAGACACAATTCTTGAGTCGCACGTTGCTGAGTTCCAGAACCTGTTAGGAAAGTCAAAAGGAAAGACCGTTTCAAGCCAGATTGAAAAGGTTCTTGCCGGAGTACCGTTGGCTCGTTACCTAACAGCCATAAATGTATTTGACGGAAAGATTGCCGAGGCGACCTGTCAGAAAATCTTAGACGGTTTGAACGGGGAAACGGTTGAGAGGCTGCGTGACCCAAATAGTTATGCGCTCACTGCGGAGTCTGCGGTCGCTTTAAAGCACGAATGTGAACTTATTCCGGGAATAGGTGAGGTGCTGGCTTTGACTTTCGTAAAGGGGTTAAAAACGTATATTTCGAGGGGAAAAGACAGAAGAGTCGTTATTACTTATGTACAGTCGCCAAAGGTTGAGACTCCTGACGGAGTCGAACAAATGTTTGTCTGCATGACAGGGTTCCGGAATAAAGAACTCGAAAAGGCTCTTCAGGCTCAGGGACACGTGGTGTTGAACGGTGTAACCAAAGAATGTACGATTCTCGTTGCTGCCGATATAAACTCAACTTCCTCTAAGATGAAGACCGCTAAACAAAGAGGAATTCGTATTGTAACAAGAGAAGATTTTGAAAATGAGATATTGGTATAGAGACCATGATTGGTGGTACATTGGCTTTTCCTACGACCCTGCGTTGGTGACTTCGGTAAAGAAGTTCGCTGGGGCAGGATGGAATCCTCAAAATCGGGAGTGGTACATTCCGTTCTCACTTGTCACGGTGAATCCGTTGAAGAAGTGGCTTGAGGAGAACGGATTTAAAGAGGGAATGAACTACGTTCCCTCTCGTCGTGTGATTGATTATGAGGAACCCGAAGAGGTGATAACAGCCGAGGAAGTTGAGCAAGCCTGTAAAGAGATAGGAATGAAGCGAATTCCCCGTCCCTATCAGTGCGAGGGGGTTGCCTATATGATTAATCACGGGAACTGTATCAATGGAGATGACTGTGGTTTGGGTAAAGCGCAACCTCTTGATACAAAGATATTGACTCAAAATGGTTATATTTTAATGGGGAATATTAAAATTGGAGATGAAATTTTGAGCCCTTCTGGGGGAACCCAAACCGTTGTTGGAATATTTCCACAAGGTCGAAAATTGATGTATAAGGTTACATTTTCTGATGGAAGTTCTACTCGATGTTGTGAAGAACATCTGTGGAATGTTTCTACAGATAATTGGATAAAAAGAGGAAAAGGTTTTAAAACACTTTCTTTGAAAGAAATTATGAATGAAGATATTTATTTATCTTCTTGTCAAAAATCTTATCGTTGGAGAATACCAATTACGAATTCAATACAGTACAAAGAAAGAAAAGTGATGATATCACCCTATTTATTAGGGTGCTTATTAGGTGATGGTGGAATTTCTAAGGGGGTTGGATTTACAACTGTTGACGATGAAATTATAAATAATTTTGTTCTTCCTGAAGGGGTGATGATATATAAAAGACCAAGTGATGATATTACTTATCATATTGGAAATATTGATAATGTTCTTGAAAATAAAAATTCGAAAAGCATTATGAAATCCCTTCTTAGAAAATATAAGTTGCTTGGAACGCATTCGCATGATAAATTCATTCCCCAAGATTATCTATATAATATCTCTGAAATAAGGTTGGAAGTTCTTCGAGGTTTATTAGATACCGATGGATATGTGTCAAAAAATGGGCATATAAATTATAGCTCAACCTCAGAACAGTTAAAAGAAGACGTTAAGCAACTTGTTTTAAGTTTGGGAGGGATTTGTAAGGAGCGAACGAGAATAGGAAAGTATAAAAAGAATGGAAAAGTAATAGAATGTAAGCGTTCGTGGAGACTGAGTATAATGTTACCTCCTGGAATTATTCCATTTAAGTTGAAACGAAAAATTGATAGATTAAATTGTTTCAGAAAATATGTTCCAATTCGGAAAATTGTTGACATCAAACCTATTGGATTTTCTGAAATGCAATGTATAAGAGTCTCAAATGAAGATGGGTTATATTTATGCGATGATTTTTGTGTGACTCATAATACGGCTCAAACGATTATCATTATAGAGTTGATGGATGCGTTTCCGGCTCTAATTATTACTCCAGCGTCTGTGAAGTACAACTGGAAGAAGGAGTGGGGGAAATGGAATCCCGACCGAAAGATAGGTGTGATTGAACGAAAACGAAAGTTTGACCCCGAAGTATGGAACAACGATGTTGTCATCATCAACTATGATGTGCTCGGAGAACGTAACATGGAGAAGCCGACCGCAAAGTTCAAGGAGCTGTTGCGGAAGTATTGGGCGTCCTGTGCTATGGATGAGATACACTTCTTGAAGAGTGAAAAGGCTCTTCGTACAAAGATGGCAAAGAAGATTGCCAAACGAATTCAACACGTATGGGGACTGACAGGTACATTGACTCAGAATAAGCCGTCAGACCTGATACAGCCATTCAAAATAATTAGACGGTTCGAGGATATATTCGGAGCTGACCTCGACTTTAAGTACAGGTATTGCAATGCGAAGCAAACGGCATACGGCTTCGACTTCAGTGGGTTCAGTAATCTTGAGGAACTCCATGAACTGTTGCGGATGGGAGGCTATATTAGACGAAATAAGCGAGACGTCCTCACCGAGCTTCCACCGTTGGTTGAGCAAACAGTTGATGTTCCTATTGTGAACCTCAAAGAGTACAGGCGAGCCGAGTCAGACCTGTTAGCGTATCTCGAGAAGATAGACATCGAGAAGGCAAACAATGCCGTGAACGCTCCACACCTTGTAATGATTAACACGCTGAAATCCCTGTCGGTGAAAGGGAAGTTGCCGTTCATGCAATCATACATCAAGGATTGGTTAGAAGCGAATGAAGACGAACAGTTGGTGGTCTTTGGTGTACACCGTGAACCGCTTCAGGAACTGGCGAAATACTTTAAGGCTCCGATAATACAGGGTGGAGTCTCGGCTGATAAGAAGCAACAAATCGTGAATGAGTTTTCACAGAGGAAGCATCGGTTACTCTTTGCGAACATTCAGTCGGCTGGTACAGGTACGGACGGTCTTCAGGACAACTGCTCGAATCTCTTCTACATTGAACTGCCTGACAAGTCAACCGACCTGGAACAAACGAACAGCCGTCTTGAGCGAATGGGGCAAAAGAATAGTATAAATGTCACTTACCTATTATCACCAGACACAATAGACGTCGAAATGAGGGAAACCGTTAAGGATAAGAGCCTTATAACAGGGGTGGTGAACAGGGGGCAAAGCGAGAATGAACTATTGGCAAGGAAATTCTTACAGAAACATCTGAAATGACGGAAACTCGAGCCATCGGGAGCCGTTATGTATTTATCAAATAATTTAGTGATAACAATGGACAAAATTCAATTCAAAGCAAAGTTCTTTGGTACGAAAGAACGAAAGGGACAAATCAAGCAACAGTCGGAATTCGTTATGGCTGTTAGTGCGGACAAGGTTGAGGATGCTCTCCGGTTACAGGGGTGGCAAACCATACACGGCTTAAAGATAAGAAAGGTTGAGTGATATGGTTCCAAAAGAGAGGATTAATATAACAATATTCACCGACGGAAGTTGTAATGCAAAGAGCGACCGGAAATTAGGTGGGTTCGGGGTGTACATTCCTTATGGAAATCAGGAGATACACCTGAGAAGAGGCTTTTGGAACACGACGACATCTCGTATGGAGATGAAAGCGTTGCTGGCAGCAATACAGATGATAGACCCAGACGTCTATACAAAGGTTCATGTCGTAGCCGACAGCGAGTTCGTGGTGAATGCCTTCAAGAAGTCTCTACTTTCACAATGGCGAGCCAACGGGTGGTGGGGAGTTAAGAATCCTGAACTTTGGAAAGAAATCCTGAAAGAAATTGAAAGCCGTCGAAAGATGGTGTTCGGTATATCACACATCAACGGACATGGGAAAGACCTGTCCGACCCGTTGGTTTACGGTAATGCCTGTGCGGACGCTCTGGCGAATTATAAGACGCAAGACAGTTACGTTCAGGACAGACCGCTTGAGGGGTTCAGTTGGTTTCACCATGATGGTTCTGACTGTGTGTTTCCGGAAAAACTGAAAAATTTGAGGAGTTGAACCAAGTGGGTGGAGACGTGAACATTATAGGCGATTGCTTCTACGCAAATGAAGAGGAGTTGTTTGAACGGGTTAATGAAACATACCTGTTTGAGCCGTATTATAATGGGCAATTGGACATCGATTATAAAGTAGAAAAGATTTAGTATATGGCGAAATTAGATGAGTATAAACAAGCGATAGTTGACGAATACCAAAGTACGAACAGGAACATTTTTGTCAGTGCAACGGCAGGGAGTGGAAAGACATTTACTCTCTGTAAGTTAGCGGAGATAACTCCTCCTATAAAGAGTTCAATATTCTTGGCGTTCAATAAGTCAATCGCAGAGGAGTTGGGTCAGCGACTCCCAAGAACCGTAAAGGCTTCCACCCTGCATTCGTGTGCGTTGTCAAGCCTGTGTAAAGCATTTAGCCTGAATTTTGCACTGTCGGATTCAAAGAACTTCAATCTGGCAAAAGAGAAGATGAACTTCAAAGGGGTTCACTCGAAGCGTATTCCAGGAATGATAATGAAGATATGTAGGCTCTACGACCTCATGCGTTTTAACCTCGTACAAGACGATGTAGAGGCAATAATATCACTGGGTGAGAGGTACGGTGAGGAGGCTGACGAAAATCTCGCTAAGAGAGCAATAGAACTCCGTATGCTCAATAAAAAGATTGCTGATAATTACTTCCTAAAAGGTGGGTCGGGAAAACTACCTATGGACTTCACTGATATGTTATACTATGCGACTCAATACGTTCATCGGGATGACTTCAAACAGTACAATGTCGTTATGCTTGACGAGTGTCAGGATATCAGCCCATTACAGTTTGAGGTCGTGAAGATGTGCAAGACCCCACGAGGTCGCCTGATAGCAGTAGGGGATGAAAAGCAATCAATCTATTCATTCATGGGGAGTAATCTTGACTCGTTACAGGCTATCAAGAACGCTCCTAATACAGTGACGCTGCCTCTGTCAATGACATATCGTTGCGCTCAGGATATAGTTGCCGAAGCCTGTAAAGTGTTCCCCGATGGTATAGTGGCTGCTCCTGGAGCGGTTAAAGGGTTCGTTGGGGACGGTACATTTAAGGACGCTCAGGAAGGGGATTTCATTCTGTGCCGGAATAACGCTCCGTTGGTTGACGCTTTCATTACCCTGTTACGGCAGGGGAAGAAGTGCACAATTCTTGGGAAGGAATTCGGTGATGAACTTGTATCGCTTATAGACAGCGTCGAGGACGTATGGGGACTCGAACAGGTTCTTGAGAATATGATAAGCAAGTTACAAAAGAAGGGAGTTAAGAGTCCAACCAAGTGCGAGGCATACGACAAGTTGAATGAGAAAGTGAATGTTTTGTTGAGTCTGTACGAATATTTCGGTGATTTGGAAACCGTTCGCTCCCGGATTTACGATATATTTGTAGAGAACGCCAGTCGTGGTATCACGCTGTCGACCATTCACAAAAGTAAGGGGTTGGAAGCGGATAGAATATTCTTTCTTCAGCCGGAACTCCTACCAAGTAAGTATGCGACAACTGAACTGGCTTTATATGCTGAAAAGTGTCTCCAATTCGTGGCTATAACACGTGCGAGAAAGAGTTTAATATATTGTTAAATAATTTGAATTATGGAAGAAGTAAAGAAACAGACCCCAATCGACCTGTATCTGATGGTTCCTCATCAAGTGTACGAGGGTGGTAAACAGTCAGTAAAAATCTGTCTGTTAGCATGCAAGAAGATTAAGGCTTTCGCAGGGTTCCTACCTACGAAAGAAATTCTTGAAACTCATTTCCAAGCGGAACGGGTTCGCATTGAAATGGCGAAGCAGGAGTCCGGGAATGAGGGCACGTACCGACCACAACCCTTGTATCTTGAAGTAGAAAGTAGTATATTTGCGTCTATTGTTTCGGAAGCCAGAGCGAAAGATAAAGCGTTGGGAACCCCTGACGTGCTCGCTTTGACGCTGGGTTCATCATCTATGCCGTGCTGCGTTATAGCGGAACGAAAGGAAGAACCCGCACCGAAGCCCAAAACAGTTCGTAAAAAGAGAACCAAGAAAATTGTAGAGAAACATGATTGAAAAGGACAGTCGACCAGTGGTCGGTGAGTACGTGTTTTTGAGCAAGTATTCACAAACCCATGATGGGAAAAAGGAAACATGGCAGCAAGCCGTGGACAGAGTTATGGATATGCATTTGAAACGCTATTCCGGTATGGTGAAGCCTGAACACGAGGCTGAATTTAGTCAACTATTTTCAAGAGCGTACAGCCTCTATTCAGAGCAGCGTGTGCTTGGTGCCCAGCGTGCGTTACAGTATGGTGGGGAATTGATGATGGAGAAGCATGCTCGCTTCTACAACTGTTCATCGACGTATGTTGACCGAGTACGGGTGTTTGAGGAAATCATGTATCTGTTGCTCTGCGGTGCAGGAACAGGTTACAGCGTACAGCGTATCCACACAGACCGTCTTCCTATCCCGAAAGGATTTGACAATTCAAAACAGATTGAAAAGTTTACCATTCCCGATACAATCGAGGGATGGGCTGAAGCCGTTGGAAAGATGATGACCGCTTACTATTATGGTGGTGCGGACATTGAGTTCGACTATTCAGTAATCCGCCCGAAAGGTGCGTATATTAGAGGGGGATTTAAGGCTCCTGGACCCGAACCGTTACGTCAGGCGATAGAGAAGTGCCATCACATTATTACACGTATCAAAGGACGTAAATTGAGACCATTTGAACTCCACTATCTGATTTGTATCTGTGCTAACAGCGTGGTGACAGGGGGTGTGCGTCGTTCAGCGATGATAAGTATCTTTGACGCTGACGATGCTGAAATGGCTGCGTGCAAAACAGGTAACTGGATAGCAACGATGCCGGAACTGTGCCGGAGTAACAATTCAGCAGCCATCCTACCTGATACCCCGAAAGAAGTGTTCGACCAAATCTACGAGAATACGAAGTTGTATGGGGAGCCAGGATTCGTGTTCATTGATTCTCCGTGGTTTGTATTCAATCCCTGTGGAGAGGTAGGTATGTTTCCACAAATCAAGGACGAGAACGGTGATTATCATACGGGTTGGGGATTCTGTAATCTTGCGGAAATCAACGGTGGTAAGGTAAAGACAGTTGAGGATTTCTATGCTGCCTGTGAAGCAGCCTCCACTATCTGTACGTTGCAGGCTGGTTACACGAATTTCCGTGTGCTTGAGAAATGGTCACAGTTGATAGCCGAGCGGGACGCTCTTATCGGTGTGGGCATTACAGGTCTCTGTGAGAACCCTGCTATCCTGTTCGACCCAGAAGTACAGAAGCGTGGTGCTCAAATCGTTGTAGAAACCAACAAGAAGATTGCGCGAATGATAGGTATCAATGAGGCTGCACGGTGTACAGTTGTGAAGCCGTCTGGGAACAGTTCACAACTCCTCGGAACCTTGTCAGGAATAACTGCCGGACACGCTCGTCACTACATTCGTCACATTCAGGCTGCGGATACTGAACAGGCTGTTCAAGAGTGGGAACGTGTCAATCCGGATATGGTAGAAGCGAGCGTTTGGGCTCCTGACCGTGAAAAAGTTATTGCCTTCCCCGTTACACTTCCCGAAGGAGCGTTGCTGAAACAGAACCTGACAGCAATCGAATTCCTGAAATATGTTCTATTAACGAAACAGAACTGGATTGAGTACGGTACGAACCTGACTCATCCTTCTACACTTGACAATCCGAAACTTCGAATGAACGTGTCAAATACCTGTACAGTTCGCCCAGATGAATGGGATGAAGTACGGGAGTTCCTGTGGGAACATCGTGACCAGTTTGGTGGTATCAGCCTGTTATCCTCATTCGGGGATTTGGATTACCCACAGGCTCCATATACCGAAGTATTGGATGAGGTTGAGTTGGCGGAACGCTATGGCGCAGGAGCCATACTGTCAAGCGGTCTTATCGTTGATGCGTGTGACGTGTTCAAAGATGTTTGGGAAGCCTGTAACGCAGCGATGGGGTTGGCTCCGCAACTGTTAAGCGTGAACGATAAACAGATAGCCGAGTTCGTTGTTGCTAACATCAAGGACGGACGGTTCTTAGTGGACATTGACGGTATCTGTTTCTCAGACGTGAATTGCGTGATTGACTACCTGAAACGACGTGTTGAGCGTCGAAAAGATTGGGTGCGTCGGTTCAATTCATTTGCTGACAAGTATATGGACGGAGACCGCCAGAAGACTTCTTATTGCTTGAAACACGTGAACGCATACCACAAATGGCAAGCCATCTGTCGAATGAAGCCTGTTTCCTACGACAACATCGTATGGGAAGAACCGCTTAAACAGGCTGGCAGTGAAATTGCGACAGCCTGTGCAGGAGGTTCTTGTACTTGGTCCCCAAAGAATCAAAAATGGAAATTAATTTGAAATAACGTCCGACTTTCGGATACTGATTCGGGAGCCGGACGTTTTTAAATAAAAATCGATTAAGTGTAATAAATATGAATGTAAAGATTTTATTCAACAAATCTGCTCAAGAGGCTCTTTTCGAAGGAATTGATGAACTCGCTAATGCAGTATCTTCTACTCTCGGTCCGAAGGGACATTCAGTAATCATTGACAAAGGGTATGGCATTCCTCACATCACGAAAGATGGTGTAACGGTTGCTCGTGCGTACGATACCGACGACCCGATGAAACGTATGGGAGCAACGCTTGTTAAGACCGTTGCGGCAAAGACCTGTGACGAGGCTGGTGACGGTACGACCACAGCCACAATCCTCACCCGTGCGCTCATTAAAGAGGGAATGAATGTTCTTCCTAATGTCAAGAACCCACAGCGTTTCAAAGAAGGAATGGAGGCTGCTCGTTCGGAAGCCGTTTCGTTCATCAAAGCGATGGCGAAGGAAATCGGTGAGACTGAGTTCGACCGTGTAAATCAGATTGCCACTATCAGCGCAAACGGTGATGTGGAGGTTGGTTGTATCATTTCAGAGGCTATCGGAAAGGTAGGAAACGACGGAGTGATTACGGTTGAGGAAAGCAGCAAGGGAAATGAAACCACAGTTGAAGTGACCACAGGTTTTCAGTGGGAGAAAGGCTTGGTGAACCCGTATTTCGTTACAGACCCAGAGCGTATGGAATGCGTGCTTGATAAGCCGTATATTCTCATCTTCGGGCAGAACATCAACTATCCCCAGGAAATCCTTCCTATCATTCAGACGGTGTACACTGCGAAACGCAGCGTTCTTGTCATCGCTCCTAATGCGTCTAATGACGTTATCAAGTTCCTCGTAACAAACATTCAGCAGCAGAACGGGTTGAAAGCCTGTTTCGTAAAGGCTCCCGGATACGGTCAAATCCAGAAGGACATGATAGAGGACTTGGCTGTTAAGGTAGGTGCAAAGGTGGTAGGCGATGAGTTTGGACGTCCGCTTGACCAACTCGGTACAGACTGGCTGGGCGAGTGTGAACGTACAGTCGTTTCTACTAATCGTACAATCCTCGTAGGAGGTGCTGGTACGGAAGCCGATATAAATACCAGAGTAGAGGCTATTAAACATCTAATGGAGGATAATACGAACTCTTACGACCAAGAGAAGTTTCGGGAACGTATTTCGAAACTTACAGGGGGAGCAGCCGTCGTTTATGTAGGTGCGGACAGTGAGGTAGAGATGAAGGAGCGAAAAGACCGTGTTGACGACGCTATTGCCGCAACTCGGGCAGCGTTGGAAGAGGGATACGTTCCCGGAGGTGGTACGGTACAGTTGAGAGCGTCCGACCACCTACGCAATATGCCTTCACTTCACGAGGAGCATCCTGACTTCATTATCGGTTGGAATGTAGTGGCTCAAGCGTTGATGGCTCCGTTTAATCAGTTGTGTGAAAATGCTTCTGTGAACGCAACCCGTATCGAAGTTGACCTGACGAAAGACAACGACCCAATGTGGTGGAAAGGCTTTAACCCTGTTACTGAGAAGATAGAAGATATGTTTGAGGCAGGAATCATTGACCCTGCGAAAGTGCCAAGAGTGTCCCTTGAAAACTCTGTTTCAGTCGCTATTCAGTTCTTGAATACGTCCTGTGCTATGTCCGCAAATGATGAACCAAATAAAAAGTAAATACTATGAGTCAGAAACAAATCCGAAGAGGGGATATTGTACGCATCCGCCATAATAACAGTGGTCATCAATTCAAAGAAAACACTTTGTGCGTCGTATTGAATACGTATCCGAAACGAGCCGAATTCCCCGACAGGTTCAAATGTGCAACCCGAACCGAGTGGTGGTACGTTGATATTAAAGACATCACGCTGTTCTCGCGAAACAAGAACGAGGATGACGATTATTAATCATTAAATAGAGACGATTATGTTTTTCGAAGTAAGAACAAAACGGTTGACAGTCACCGAGCGCAATGCGTATAAGACCGTCAAGGAACTGTGGCTGTTCCAAGTTGAAAGTTACACCGAAGCCGAGGCTCGTGTGACGGAGTTCATGAACAAACAATTCAAGGGAGAGGACTTCTCTATTCCTAAGATTCAACCGTCAAAGATACAGCGTGTTGAAAAGACAGACGGCTGTGCTGATGAAGACCCGTTCTACAAAGTTAAGATTGAACTTCTCAGCGAGAACGACAAGGGTAAAGTGGTGAAAGAACCGTTCTTTATTTTGGTTCGTGCTGAAAGTCCTGAGGCTGCTATTGAGGTTGGTAATGGTGTGGGCGATGAAGAAGCACCGTCTTCTGAAACTGTTTCCGCTACGAAAACCAAGTTCACAGGGGTTGTCATGATAACCGCTCCTAAGGAAGAGGAACAACCGAAGACCCCTGCTAAGAAAGCAAGTTCGAAAAAGAAGTAACATTCAGTAACAATCAAGAGTGGCTGGTTTCCCAGCCACTTTCATATTTAGGAAGATAATGGCAGAAAAGAAACAACCCATCCCGAAACGTGTAATTACGGAAGCCGACGTTGACCGTATCATGAGAACGGCTCCTGATTACATTACGGAAGCATCGGACGAGGTGAAGGACTTGTTTGTCGCTGCTGAATGGGCAAAAGAGGAACGAGACCTGTCTCCTAAAAGATATTTCGACCTCGTCCTAAACAAGGATACAGAGGAAGAGAAAACAATCAATATAGACTTCCAACAGACGGTGAATGTGGGGGCAGTTGTGAAGACGTATGGTGGCGACATTACGGCTGTTCGTTCAGCCAACGCCAAGCGTCTTCAATACTTACAGTTAGACCGAGCCTACCAACGAGCCGTGTTGGAACTGAATAAAGCCATGGGAGTCCGTTCCCGGAAGCCTCGTAACATTGTCGACTATACAGGCACGATAATGGAACTCTTTGGGAAGTTCTATACCGTTACCGATGTCAGCAAGGTTATGGCGAAGGAATACAAGATTAAGGTTCCGGAGGAAGAACTGAAGAAGTTCTACGTTGAGAACCGAGACTTGATTACCAGACGTCGAGCCGAGTACGTGTTACAGAATAAGGACTTTCGTATAGCCACTGAAACAGGTCGTCTTGAAGTCCTTAACCAAATGCTGGTAGAGGTTGAAATCAAGAACAGAGCAGCAGGGGGGAGCAACGTCGATTACTGTAACCTTATACTCCGAATCATTGAACAGGCTCGCAAGGAAGTTAAGGGGAACGAAATCAAGATGACCGTTGATGGTCGTATTGATATCAATGCCACACTTCACGCTGAGACCAACGTAATGACGGTCATGAAGCAGATGTCTATCAATGCTTTGGTAGTGGGCTTGACGGCTGCAAAGGTAGGGTTGAATCCGACCGTGTTGATATCACAGTTGGCGTCTTCATGGTATGCGAAGTTCAACGGGTTCAATGGAAACTTGATGGACGGTGAACAGGTACAGTTGCCGTCAGCACTGATTAAACAATACGACTGGGACCAGATAGAGCGTTCCTCTAAAGAGTTCGTTCAGGAGTTTACCCCTATCACGGAAATCATTGATGAGAAGGAACCTGAGAAGCAAACCACAGCCGAAACAACTCGTAAGAATATGCTTCTACGATTGAAGTCAATGAAGGCAGCGAAGGCACAGGAAGACAGCCGTGCCAACCCTGTTACACCTGACGACAAGGATATGAGCCTCAAGGAGAATGGTGTGGTACTGGCTCCGGAACCAGATGAACCCGAAGAGTCGAAAGGTGAGTTCGAAATAGACTACAATCTTAACAAGCATTACAAGCAGAAGAAGAATATGCGTGTAAAGGGTGCGATAGGAGAGTCTATTGCTCGTCACAAGGCACAAAAAGAAGAGGGTGAGGTAAATGTAAATAAAGCGGAAGCAGAAGCCGCAGCGAGACGTGAAAGACGGAAAGCACGTCGCGAAGCAAAGAAGAAAGGAAATCAAGAATGAAAATAGTTTATAACACATGGTTCCCGTTTGGGAATTATCATACGTTGAACTTCTTCGGAATACTGTTTACCAAGCGTAAACAGTTACCGGAGTCAACAATCACGCACGAGTCGATACATACGGCTCAAATGAAGGAGATGCTCTGGCTGTTCTTCTACCTGTGGTATGGGGTTGAGTACCTACTCATCAGGCTGTTCCACAAGAAACAGAACTGTGCATATCACGACATCAGTCTTGAGGAAGAGGCTCACAATAATGATGAGAATCCTGACTATCTCAAGACTCGTAAGCATTATGCGTGGTGGAAATACATAAGGCTTCGAAGCAATCATAAATAAATTTCGTTTAACAATTTAATTCAAAAGATTATGCAAAAAGATTTTATGACCGTGAATCCGGATTCAGGTTCCGGTGGCGGAACCGTAACTGTTCAGACTGCTGCTAATTCAGGCGATGCACGGAACGGTATATTGACCATTTCGGGGGAGGGTATCACTCGAACCATTAGTGTGAACCAAGAAAGGTTTTATTCGGGAGGCGACTCGTATATAATTTCGGTTCAGAACTTTCCTGCTCCTAATTATAGTTATACATTTCAAATTATAGCGGGGGGTGTAACAACAGATGTTCCTCCAAATCAAATTTCAAGTTTAGTGGCTAATTCAATTGATGGGATAGAAGTTTTAAGAGTTGGAGGTTGGGGAGTTGAAAATGGAACAGCTTTAGAATTTTCTTTTTCTGGAAAAGATGGGTTATTAGATCCAGTTCCCCAATCATGCTATTCTAATGGAAATAAACTTTTAAATTCAGTCCAAAATGGAAAAGTTAGAATTGAATTTACTCAAAGTTATGCTTTCGGTGTTGATTACGAAACTGTATATGTTAAATTCGATGAAAACTATTATATTGAATTAGGAATAATGCTTTAAAAAGAAGGGAGTCTATGGACTCCCTAATTTTGTTTAAATGGCAAGTAGTTATTCTCCTGCCGGAGTAACATTGTAGGAACGGTTCATCCACGCTTCCTTTTCCATACTTTCAATCATGTCCTCAAGGAAGTTAAGAGTAGCAAGGTCATTCTCGGGGATTTGTTTGTGAATGTCTCTGATAGAGCGTATCAACTTATCCCAGTCGTCACGAATGATTTTCCACATGTCAAGAGCCTGTGGAACAGCTTCGCTCATACCGAATTCCTTGATGTGGTTGTTCTGTAACATAGCTTCCATAGAACCCAGCGGACGTTTTCCGAGCGCACGGATACGTTCAGCAACATCATCAACACGTTCAATTTCAGCCTCATAAAGTTTCAACATTCCTTCGTGATAGGAACCAAATGAGTCTCCTACGACGTTCCAGTGAAATTGCCATGTCTTCAGCAATAGTGTGAAGTGGTCGGCAAGCAAACCATTAAGCAAGAGAGCACTACGTTCGAGCTCTTCTGCGGTTAAACCAGTCTTAATCATTTTCCTTTAATATTAAAGAGTTTATAAACAGTTATATAACGATTACAAAGGTACAAATAATAAAATCTTAAGAAAAATCTAAGAATATTCCGGATAAATCATTGGATATATCAAAAGAATGACTAACTTTGCTGCGTCAATCAAATAATAACAGTCATGAAAAAGGTGATTTCAAAATTAGATAAGAAAGAGTATTACATTGCGGTTGCTTCTAACTGTGAAAACAGTGATTTCATTGAGGGGAAACGTTATCAAGTGAGAAAAGCGACAAAAGATGATTGTGAAAATTCTGAACTCTATTGTATTGTAAATGGAACTTTTTGGGAAATGTTACCAGAACTTTCATTTCTTCAGGCAAGCGGAAAACAAATGATAAACCGCTATGATGGAACCTATTTTCTCCACAAGAAGGTTTTGAAAAGTGAATGTAGAAAATATTTGTCTTATATTGACTGATAGGGGTATGAAAACTTTAAAAGAATTAAAACAGGCTGCTGAGAGTAAAGGTTTACGGTTCGAAGTAAACAAGTGGGACCCGACTATCCATCGTTGGGAGACTGATAAAGTTCCTAATCCTGACTTCATGAAAATAGAGATTGGTATTGAGTACCGTCCTAACATCTGGGCATGGTTTGACGGGTTCTGTGAGAAAGATACTAAGGATGATGATTTAACCCTGTTCTTCCGGGAAACGTATAATCAAGTATGCGGTCGACAGAATAAGACTTTTAGAAGAGGTTGGAAAGTTGAGCGACAACTGTTTGGAAATGATAACTAATAACCAGAGGGAGTTTACGCTCCCTCACAAATAATTTCGTAGATATGAAAGATGAACCAAGAAACAGAAGTGTGTGGGAACGTATGAAGATGGCGTTCCGTCTATTGTTTAGTGTTAAAGCGTTGGAGCCTGTTTATAAGGAAGGCTGGGAAGATGGTCGTAGAGGACTCTATGACGATTATAAGGTCATGAAGGAAACCATTGAGCCATTCATGAAAAAGGTTCATGACAAGGCTTGGCACGGGGATAGTGCTATCGTTATCCCAGGAATGATTCCAACGGAACTGTATCGTATGCCGTTCATTCCTGCTGAGGATATTCTCGGACCAGCCGTAATGGTTGGGAACAGTACGTGTCCGCCTGAAAGGATTGAGATGAGGTATCACACGTTCCGCCAGGATACAATCCAGAAAGCGTTTCAAGCGGACAGCCGTTTCTCCTCGGATATTCGTGCGGGATATAATGAAGCCTCTAAATGTCTTGCGAGATTCCTGTTGGAGAATGGGTTCGTGAAACATCAGGTTATCGCCAACGGAACGTCTCCATACCCTACATTTGTATTCTTCACGAATGTGATGAAACAGGTGTAATCACGTTATAATAGTGCGGTAAATCTGCCGTTGGATTGCACTTAAATATTGCGAGGTTGAGCCGGACTGGGAAGTTCGGCTCAATTTATTTTGAAGAATTCCCGAGGAAACTCTTTGATATCTCAATCTGAACCACTACATTTGTACAGTCAAATCAATAAAACAATGCAATATAGAATTCAAAGAACAATCCGTCCCGACTGGTATCTTGCTTAAGATACGCAAATTACAGGCTCTTGCCGAAAGAGGAGTAGGTGGTGAAGCCACGAACGCAAAAATCCTATTGTCTGCCTTGTGCGAGAAATACGGTATCGATGAGTCAAAACTTGATGAAGAAGAGAAGCAGTGGTATGAGTTCGAGATGAGAACATCGGTTCAGAAACTGTTCTTACAGTTGTACGTCAGTATATATGGAACGACTGAACGCTATCTCAAGGAAGTTGAACTATGGAAGAGAGGTCGTAAGAAGATAGTGAAATGTAAGTTCACCCGTGCTGAATATATTGAGTTTAGTCAGATGTGGGAATGGCACAGAAAGAACTATCTGGCTGAACGTAAACGCATGAGGGAACTGTTCCAGATAGCCTACTACGATAAATTCAAGATGTATGCTTCTGAGACCTGTGACGAGTACGAAGCCAAGCGGTCAAAGAAGAAAGACAGCGACCTCACAATGGAGGATATATTAGCGATAAACATGATGGCAGCAGCCTGTAAGAACAAATCCTTCTACAAACAAATAGGAGAGGCAAACGACGACGAAGACGACGAGTAATGATTTCCCCGAAAATAATCAGGGATTTCTTTTGATATGTCAATCTTTATACATATATTTGCTTCCGTAAATCAAACAAGTGTAATCATGAGAAAGAAAACATCACATCGCGAGAAGGACTTCGGTCTGGTTCAAAGAGCCTTATGTGGCGACCAGGATGCCTTCACAACGATATTCAAGAAGTACAATGTTACCCTCACTATACAGATTGGTGAGATTATCAATGACAAAGATTTAACAGCCGACATCGTAATGGAAACATTCGAAAAGGCTTTCGAGCGGTTAGAACGCTTTCAACCAGACTATCAATTGAGTGCGTGGTTAGTTCGTATCGGTAGGAACTGTGCGATAGACTATTGTCGTAAGAAGAACCGAGTGAATATCGTCAGCATTGATGAGGGGTTCGACGATACCGAAGATGACCGACCTACGTTACAAGTAATAGACGACAGCCGTACACCTGAAGAATCCCTGTCGTTCAATCAGCGAATAGAATATGTAAAGAGCGTCATGCAGAAGATGCCGTCAACATCAAGACGGGTTATTCAGATGCGGTTCTTTGATGACTTCACCTACGAAGAAATGGCTGATGAACTGGGGTTCACTCTTCAACAGGTCAAGAACGCTATGCATAGAGCGAAGCGAGACCTCATTGAACTTATAGAGTTGCAGGCATACGATGACGTCCTTCATAAATAAAAGAGGAGTTCGTCATAACGTTATACAGGTATGAGAATGACAAGTTATTTCAGGTCTCTTGTTAAGTCAGGGACATTGGACAGCAGTAAATCGTTTGCCTTGCTGCTGTCCGTAATTATAGGAGCCATCATCGGTTTAGTGGTGTGCTTCTGTCTTATTTGGGACGTCGTGACCAACGGGTACATCAAGACAAATTTAAACGAATTGGGAGTGTTCCTATTGTGTGCAGGTGGCTTCATGGTTGGTGGCGGGATAAACAAGGTATTTGGCGAAAAGTATTTTAAACATCAAAAACCAGAGAAGAATGAAAAAGAAGTTTAAAGCGAAAGTTTCAGGAATGTTTGACATCGTTCAGTTGAGCGATGATACATTCAGCGAAGTGGTAGAGAAGTTGAAAGCCAACGACTACCATATTGACCAACAGTTCACGAACCGTGAAGAGTGTTATGTCGAAGCCATAGGCGACAGCGGTACGAAGTCCGTATCTCGTGGGGATATGGTGTTCACGGACGAGACGGGAGAGTTATTTATAATGTCAGAGAAACGGTTCAATGCAACGTATGAAGAAGTGGAAGAAGATTCAAAAATCCCTAATCAGGAAATGGCGACAGACCCTGTGTGATTGGTTCGGTCATCAACCTGTAACGGTCATAGAAGAACGCTGGCGTGGTAAACAGAACATTCTGAACCGTAAAGGAGGGAAGCCCCGCAAGGAAGGACACTATGTAACAGGTCATTATCAAAAGTGTCGTAGATGTGGTAAGAAATTGAGTAACTTTGAAAGATGTTGGTAATATGTTAAAGATGAAGTTCTGGTTCGAAGGGAACCAATTGCAGCCTGATTGCAACATTCACGGAGGCTGCAAGATAGGGAGTTCAGCCTGTCATGCCTGTCCTCACTGTGTACGGGTAAACAGCAAAGACCAGGAAGTTCTGTGTCTTGGCGATGGCTCAGAGTATAAAGAAGTCAAGTTGGAAGAGTTGAGGGTTGGCGACAGGTTCAAGACAGTGAAGAACGTGTACGGGACTCTCTATACAGTAAGGGAAATCAAGAACGGTAAAGTTATGGTGGACAGCGACGTCACGTCAATGTCAGTCATCAAGAACTTTGATGAGGTGTTCTTGCTTCCTGTAAGCGAAAGTAATTAGTAAACCGAATGAGATGTCAGCACCAGATAGGAAAGTTTCTTAGAACGACTGTTAGACGTCTCATTCCCTAAATTAAAAACGAAAGAAGATTATGAATAGTTATGATTATATCCCCGACTGGTGGATAAGTGGTTCAACTCAAACAAAGTAAAGGTCATGGAAAAGGAAAAGACTCATGCAGTAATAGATACTTCGATAGGCTGTTCGCCTGACGAATATTATCGCTTCTACGGAACGCTCGAGGAATGTCAAGCGTATATCAAGGAACACGAGAATGAACCTAACTTGGGGATAATACCATGATACACTTCGCTCAGAACAATGACATCATCATTGGTGTGGACTTTGGTTACGGTAACGATATCGCAGTGAAGACCACAGCAAAGGTTCACGAGGATGGTAGGCTTGAAATACTGAAATCGGAACGGATAGGAAGAACCCGTGATATCAAACAGGAACATCGGGATAGAATAATTGAAGAATTAAAACAGTTCAGCGATGGCACTTTACAGCAATTGGAACGTCCTGACGCTCCCTATTAAAGCCGACGGAAAGTATAAGATTGGTGATACGTATCACGTGTTAGATGAGGAATATCCTAAATTTTGGAAGTTCGATGGATTGGTGATACGAAATATTGATTATTCATGGGGTGTTCGCTTACATTTCAGCCTGAAGGATTGGTTAGAAGCCAAGCCAGATATAGAAAGACTCAGACGAATAAAGGGAACGAAATCACCCTGCCAGTTGAAACATTTTTAGCAAAAGGAAATATCCATGTAATGTACAAGAATTTCAGAGGCATAGTGCTGACGAAAACCCTGTTGGGGTTCGAGGGAAGACTGAACCCTGCTCAACTCAAAGAAGAACTTGAGGCGAAGAATGTTGAATGTTCATTGGTTGTGGGCTGGAGCCTGTACGAGCCTGATGAGGCTATTGAACTCACACCATCACAGGCTATGGACTTCCACGAATGTCTTGAAGAATTGAGCGAGGTTGATATCCGTTTCAATGTGAACGGACATTCAATTGAGAACGGTTCTATACGGCTGTCGTATAACATCTATGAGCATAGCATCATGGTCACACGGGTGTGGCTCAATGGAAAGGAGACAAAGGAATTGGTGGACACCATTCAGCAATGGTTAGATAACAATCAAGAATAAAAGAAGAAGCGTATGGAAGCATTTAAAGAAAGGCTCATTCAGGAGTATGTAGAACTGGATGAGCGCACAGAAAAGTTGGAGGAGTTCATCCTCAAAATCCTAAATTCGAAAGCCTCGAATTGGAAGTTCAGACGTCGATGTTATCCCAAAAGGAAGCCATGAAGGAGTACCGTCATTCGCTGAAACATCGAATGAAACTGTTAGGGATAACTCATGATGACGTGGTTGCCTATAAGCACCCGTATCAGAACCTGTCCTTCGGTGAAGCATTACAGGCTCTTGAGGTTGGTAAGTGTATCAGAAGAGAAAGTTGGATTGGAGATAAGTTTGTAACCAAGCAAATCGACAGTGACATCAACGCTGAGATAGTTCCTAAGATGCAGTCCCTACCTGATTCAGCCAAGGAGCTGATAGGTAAGACAGCCGACAAGGACATTCACTACCGGAATCAGTGCTTGCTGATTAAACAGTTCCCCAGCAGTTCAGTGGCTACGAACTACGTGCCGGACTGGAATGATATGTTCGCAAAGGATTGGATGGTGTTATGATTAAGTTGCTTATCATATTATTCATACTGCTGATGGCTGTTATTGTGCTGTCGGTGTGGGGATATACGTTGCTCAGTAAGAAAATTGATTACGTGTATGGAAATCAATCCGTATTGTATCAGAAGATATTAGAGGCTGAGATACCTGTGTTATGCTCGTATCTTGGAGTGCTCGAAACGGCTCGTCGTGAGGCGTTGGCTGATGAACGGTATGAAGATGTGCAAAGGTTGATTGAGACTATCCGATATAATACAGGGACGTTGGAGCAGTTGAGGCGGGAGTACAGTATGATGCGGAAGGATAGTCAGTCGACTCGATAGATTCAATGAACGGTGTTCGATATTCGACATCGGGTTCTGGATTATGTGTGGAGGGATGTGATGAGTCACGGGTAATGGCTTGTTACATCCCTCTGGACGTCTCGAACAGGGACGTCCACCATCAACATGGTATAATGCTGAGCCTCACAATGGTCAGTTCCTAATAGAGTATAGTAAGGAGAGGTGATGACTTTGGTAATGTCCCGTACCTACCAAATAAAAGGAATAGGGAGGTGATAATCACCGATGGGGGGATAGAGCCTCCCTATATAGGTCTATATGGTATATGTAGTATGGTGGGTATTGAGGTGAGGGGTATGGGGTGGTTTGGGTTGAGGCTGGGTGTTATTGGGGTGTGGTATGGGTGTTATTGGGGTGTGGTATGGGTGTTATT
>ENA-UOJR01001154-UOJR01001154.1-human-gut-metagenome-genome-assembly--contig:-C115P-NODE-1154-length-25609-cov-35.479103_pt1 | contig 25609 bp, 37 predicted proteins | sample MGYA00242354_ERZ723901 | MGnify/ENA metagenome assembly ERZ723901
GAAATAGTTTCATCCATGTGTGAACGGATAAACTCTGTTGCTTCTTCAATTCCTTTTTGAATATCCAAATTATTTGCAACCGCAGTTCTTCCATCGGAAAATGTCCCTACCAACTCGTTATGATTTGCCATAAACAATCCGTCTTCCGGGAATCCTCCTACTGAATACTTCGGTATTAAATCTGCCAATGTAATTTTTCCTATTCCGTTGGCATATCCATGACCTTTCCAGCCGTTTGACAAGCTTCCGTATCTAGCCAATGTATACCTAATAGATGCTAATATGTTTGACAATGGATCGTAAATATCCTTATCATATCCAGGATATGCGTACGTTCTAAAAGTCGGATCAATTACCTGCATCAATCCTTTGGAAGGCGTTCCTTTGATTGCATTTATATCCCATTTATTAATTGCTTTTGGGTTTCCGCCGGATTCCGTCTGCATCTGATAAAGCAAAAGGTCTAAATTTGATTTTGAAAATTGACCTGTCATTTTCAATGCTTTAGTGGCAATGTTTCTCCATTGTTCAACTCCGGCTGATGGGTTATATTTTGGCTGTATTGAATCAAATATTCCGCTTACATACTGTACAATTCCATCAAATGTCTTGTTTATAATTCCACCTGCCACACTCGACCACGGTTCAAATAAATTTGATATATTTGCAAACTTGCTGATTGCAACTTTTACAATTTCTCCTGGGTTTGTAAGATAATCCAACACATTCCCTGTAAAACTTTTTACCGAACTCCATGCGTTTTCAAAAAACTCACCTATTCCACCTTTAAAATGTGGAGTGCCTGATATAAACGCCTTTGTTTGATTCGCAGGCATTATTTTTGTACCTTTTTCAAGCGGCAACATGACATTCCGCCCCTCGGGTATAAATGGTTTTCCTGACGGCGGAATAATAAGCTCTTTGTAAGTTGATCCCGCTTGGTCATTCACGATTCCAAGTGTGTTTTGCGGAACTCCATCCGATCCTTTAGCGAACTTTATTCCACTCCACTCACTTACTCGTGTGTCTGATCCCACTTTTTCAAGCACCCAGTTCACGCCTTTTATAACGCCATTCACAAGGGTTTTAATAGGTTTAAATGCGTTTTCTGCAATTTCTTTAAAGAAGTCTCCTAACCCCTTCCAAATGTTCTTTATGGCATCATATGCGTTTTTAAAAGCCGTTTTAAACCACGGACCCACATTTTTAAAAGGAGATTTAATGGCTTCCCATTTTTTTGAGAACCAAGATTCAATGAATGACCAAGCTTTTTTAATACCTTCATACCCTTTATCAAACTTTTCGCCAAACCATTCCGTTACAGGAGAAAATACTACTTTTATTCCTTCCCATAATCCTTCAAAAAATCCACTTCCGTTCTCCCAAGATTTTTTTGCTTCATCCCATCCTTTTCTGAATTGTTCGCCTATTGATGATGTTGTTTCTCCAACCCATTCCTTAATATTTCCTAATTGCAACATTAATCCAGAAAGACTCGTTGGGGGTAATGCAATGTCTCCGACTTTAACTTCGGCGTCTTCACTAAAGATTTTATCAACCAGTGATTGCAATGCACCTTTTGCAAAATCATTCGGAAGGTTCGCTATAGCTTTAACTAATGCCTTTCCGAATTTGTATAAGTTCCAAGTTAAATCTCCCCACTCTATTCCACATATAAATTCAACTATTTTTTGACCAATATCTTCAAATGTTTTATCGTCTTGTAAAGTGTTTATAAATTCCGTTAAAGACTCTAAAATTCCGTTGGCGAAATTACTAAATGTATCCGCTGCGATTTCAGGATCCCAATTTTCAAAGAATCCTTTTATGCTCTTTGCTATAGATTTCCCTAAATTTTCCCAGTCAAACTCTACAGCGAACGCATTTGCAGATTGAAAAGCTGTATTGATTGAATTAGCAACAGTTTTCCCTAAATCATAAAAAAGTCTAGGTTTTATTAAACCATTCAAAAAATCCGCCAACCCTGTTCCGAAATTTTTTGCTTTTTCATACACGGAATCCCAGTTAATTTTTTCTAACGTGTTTGATAATGTGACGCTTATATATTTGCCTAACTGTTCTAAACTTTTAATGCTACTTTTATATGCGTCCAACATCTTATCGTTCGGCTTAAAGTTGGCAATTAAACCGCCCACTTCACCTGAACCAGCACCACCTGATCCGCCTGATGCACCAGCTCCAGCACTACCAGTAGTACCATTATCAGGCTCAACAATATTCAATTCATCAATCCCTAAAGTGTGAAGCTTCTTTGCATTTTTAGCAGCTTGTCCGAGATTGTCAGATAAATCTCCTGCGCTTCCAGCTGAATCCGCTAGATCTCCAGATACGTCTCCTAAATCGTCAGTTATTCCTCCGCCACTAATCTCAAATTCCCACCCGAAAATCTGACCAAGTGCGTTTAATACATTCTGTGTAAAATCAATGACTTTCGCCATGACTTTATTTAAAGTTTGTACAAATGGTTTAAACGCTGCGATAAAACCAGTTCCAATGACGGAAGCAAATTTCTTAATTTGCTCTTGCAAAATACGAATTTGGTTCGCCCATGTTCCTGCCGTGCGTGCAAAATCGCCCTGTGCTGATGTTGTATTGGCAAGCACGTATTGATAACGCAGCATCGTTTTTTCAGCTTGTGACATAGACTGAACATTTGCATCCAATCCATTTTTCATCGCCCACTCTGCAAGTGTTGCCTGTGTTAAATCCAAACCGTACGTACGAAGTGGTCTTGTTTCCCCTGTGAAGATAGCGGACAAATCTTCCGCAACATCTTTTTGACTGACATTGTAGAACGATGCCATATCCGCCGTTAATTGAGTCAATGTCAAGGATACATCTGCCATAGAGTCTGACAGTCCGACATATCCACCTGTTGCCTTATTCAAAAATGAATTTGCACTTTCAATGGAACTTGTATCAATTCCCATTGCAGACCCCATCGCTTGAAAACGGCTGGCATACTGTTTAAATGACAATTCAGACATTCCAAACTGTTTAATGGAGTTTTGTGCGTACTCTTCCACTTTGCTTGACATATCGCCAAATACAGTGTCTACAACGTTCTGTACTTCCGCGAGATCAGATGCAATGGTTATGGAATCTCCTATTTTCCCAACAAACCGGAATAATAACCAATATGTTGCGTACATCTTTCCAAGTGCCGATGCAAGTCCTTTGGTTCCTCTGCTTGCCTTGTGTGTAGATTTTGTATAAGTATTTAAACCAATTCCTAATGCGTTGGCCGCACGTCCAGAAGATGCGCCTGTTCGAGCCAATTTTGCCAATGCATTTGTCATATCAATCAAGTTCTGGCTTACTTTAGGTGCTTTAGATAGTTCAGACATTAACTGTCGCATAGACTTAGCAAGCAAAGGTATGTTTTCAATCGCTTTTGTAGAGCTTTTATATCCAAGTTGCGCTATTCCCTTTGCTAAGTTTGCAACTTGCTCAGATGTTTTAGACACATTCACTGAGTTAAGACTTTGCAATCCTTTCCCAAAACCTACAATCGCGTTTGCCGCCTTTGAAATCTGTCCACTATCCAAATTTGATATTTTCTCAATTCCTTTTGCAAGTCTTGTATAGTCCGCTGTTCCAACATTTTTTAAACCTTGCATAGAACGGCTTAGTTTATCTACACCATTTGCTACCCCAGATAAACCGCTTCCGTTGATTTTCGTGAGAGATGTGTTTAATGTCCCTAGTTTTGTTATCAATGTGTCAATTGCATTATTCGCTTTTCCAGCTTGCGCCTGTAATTGTATTTCAAGGCTGTCTACTGTAGTTCCCATTTCACACATCCTTCCTATAACTTTTTTAGGTCAGTGACTATCTCCGTTCAATAGCCAGAAAAAAACAGTAGGTTTTGACACACTACTGTTTATTATGATTAATTTCAAAATTTGTTTTCAGCGCTTCAAGTTTTGCAACAAATAATTCCCTTTGTAATTGCAACTCTTTTTCGGATAACGGTTCATTATTCTTTTCCGCCATTTCCAAAATAGGACTTTCGAAATATTTTGCTTTTGATTTTCTTTTATTCATTCCAGCTAATACTTGATCCAGAACAACAGAAAAGGCTTTCATATTGTATTGCCCCATGAGCCAATTTTCGTAATCCCTATCACGTAACATCAATTTATATGCTTCTGCATATATTTCTAATTTCTTTGGGGTAAGGCGCAAAAAGCTTTCATGAGAAATTCCCATTCTTAACGCATTTTTAAAGTATTCTTCCCATATTATTTTGTGGAAGTCGATTTTTTCTTGTGATCCTGTGGTGTTTTCGGCACTTTTTTCACTTCTTCCTCGTCCTGCTTGTTCATCTCCGCAACCATCTCCGTCAGACCCGTCAAATCGAAAAAACCATCTTCTTCCATCGTTTCTTTTATTTCTTCATAAAGCCCTTTAAAGGACATTTTTTTCTCTTTCATGTACTGTTTCATCAGTTTTTTTGATTCATCAAAAGTCACATGATGATGTTCCAATAATCCGGCATAAAAAGCATCTTTACAAATATGTGGCATATCAGATATCAAATCTGCTGTTCCGTCAATCATTGCAGCAGCAATTTCTACTTTGCTATTTTTACCTTCTAAATCCAATCTTTTTCCAATATAAGACATCGACAAAGCATTAAACATCCTTTGCACAACTGCTTTATTTTCTGCCGCTTCAAAACTAAATTCTAACGTATACTGTTCATTCCCAATCTGAATTGTTTTCATATTTTTCCCTCCGATTAATCAGAGGGGGCAGTCCGAAGACTGCCCCGCTCATATTTTAATATGTTTCTTCAAGTTCTGTATAAGCCATTTCATCAGAAACGCTACTTAGACCGGCTTTTGTATCTAAGTAGCTTAAGCTCCCCCCACAACTTCAAAATCAACTTTTGTGTCCATTCCCTTAAACTCTTCAATAGTAAGGTTATTTTCCATTACGAGCAATTCGTTCTGACCAATCTCCGGCTGTGGGAGTGCTGTTGGTGGCTGTGCGATTACAAAGAATGATTCATCAAATCCCGGAATAATCGTCTGAAACCACATTCTTTTTCCACCTGTAAGCTTTGCGTATTCTTCGATAACCTTTTTCCATTCTTCTTTTGTTTCACTTGTGAAGTTTACACCGACAGGGAATGAACCTCCCGTATCTGCTGCCCCTCGGATATATCGTTTAACAGCATCTTCAACCGCAGACGCATCAATCTGCTCATTTTCAATCGTGATTCCACCAATTGAATTAATTCGATTAAGCTTTGTAAATTTAGCTGGTTTTTGTCCGGCAGTTGTTTCAACTCCATAACCAAATGTAATTCCTAATGTAGAAATTCCTGCAATCATATTTTTTCTCCTTTCCACCGCTAATTTTTTGCAGTAAGCGATCACTTTTTATGATCGGTCTTATAAAATATCGCCATCGGCTATCATTCGCCGAAAACGTGCTACTCTTCGATATGTACTGTCTGTGTTCTGAAATTCCGGTGTTGCAATCACTTGGAATCTCATGGTTTTCATAATGCGTACAACCTCATTCATTACTTCTTTTGCGTCATTCATTTTGGTATTTGTTGTTACCTCAATCTGAAAAGAAGACCAAACAGCATTGATCGTATCTCCTTGTAAGTCCTCTCCTGTTTCCATTCCCGGCATTTCGTGTATATACACAGTTGGGAATTTCGGAACAGTATCGGCTCTGTCAGAGTTTGTAAATTTTAAATTTGGATAACGGTCTTTCATTTTTTGAGAAAACTGCGTCTTTATCCGAGTGATAACTTGTGATTCCAACATATCTAGCATATTACCGCCCTCCAAATACCTTTTTTGCAATCTGCGGAATCTCTTGCATGAGTTCCAATGATGTTTCATACATAAACGGTCTTGACGGCATACCTTGCGTAAAATACCATTTTCCATCTTTCGGATAGAACCATCCGTATTTTCCGGGCGCAATCTCAAAAATTGTCTTTCCGGTGTTATAATTCCACTCCACGCCCTCCGGGAATGGATATGGGTAGCTACCTTCAAGTCCAAGCTGTCCAGTTCCGAACTCAACAAATGCGGCATGTCTCGAATCAGCCGTAATAAAAAAGATAACGGAATTTTTATCTCCGTTACCCTTTTTTTCATGTATGTTATTCAGAAGATCTCCTGTAAATATCGCGTCAAGTGTAGTAACCCTTGCTTTTGCAATCTCTACACCTCGTTTTGCTAATTCTTCTGTGAATATTTCACATTTCTTGTTAAGTGAGTCTTGATATTCTCTTAACTGCTTCTGCAACTCTTGAATACTGGAAGTTGAAAAAATATTCGCTTTTAACACTTTCTTTGCCATGCTACTTCACAATCCTTTTCAAAAGATACCTTGTAAAATTAAGACTTGGCTGAACACGTTTAATCGAGTAATCCGCCGACTTTCTGTCTACAATGGTATTTTGTTCGTCTATGTACCTAACTTTGCTTGTATGCCAAATTAGAGACGTTTCGTCAATAGGTATTCTGTTTTTCTCCATGAGAAGAATCGCATCATACTCGCTGATGTCAACTCCAAAAGACTTCGCTTCTGCTTCACCGCCGGACATTGCAATATTCCCTCTAAAATCAATTGGATTTGAATACCCGGGTTCTGTTTCTCCTGTTTCTACTGGAACTTTCTGACCGTCCACCTCAATGTATATGATGTTTCCATCTTCGTCTCTCTCGTAAACCGGAACCTCTCCTACTTGTAACGCATACTTTAGGTTTTGCTTATTTTTTTCTAAAAGTCTCATGGAGATGCCTTCTTTATTTTACACGTAGTTTTTGCCCCGGATAAATTAAATTCGGATTGCTAATTCCATTTAAGTTTGCAATCGACTGATAATTAGTTCCGTATTTTGCAGCAATTCCAGAAAGTGTATCTCCGGATTGTACTGTATAATATACTGCACCGCCACCGGATGTTCCGTTTATCTTGTTCTGTACTTCATTGTACCGATTTCCAAGAGCTGCTTTTCTAGTATCTCCGTTTCCGTATTTTCCAGCATATACTTCCGCTACAAGAGTATCTACAGATGCAGATGCAATATGGTTAATCGTATTCTGCACCTCATCGTATCGATTTCCAAGAGCTGCTTTTCTCGCATCTCCATTTCCATAAGAGCCTTTCATAGTCGCAACAAGTAAATCTAACGTAGATCCAGATGGTGATGCTACTGGCGGCTTCGGTTTTACACTCCCTCCTGTAATTTCTGCCGGATAATCTCGATAGCAATGGTTCATATCCACATTCCCGGAAATCCCCGGAACAGATCCGCCCGACGTATACTGCCAGATATCGTATGTTCCTTTATATGTACAAACCGAATTATACTGTGCCACCCATTTCACAAACCGTTCCAATCCTACAAGGTAGTTTGTCCACCAGTTTGTATTCGCATAAACTCCGCACCAATAGCCTGCTTTTTCGATAATATTTCCAAAGATATTTGCTCTTTGAATCGCTCCTTTTTCCGTTTCAGCCTGTTCTAAATCCAAGTAAATCGGGTAAGAAAGTTTATATCCGCTTACCAATCTTAACACATGTTCTGCTTCACTTCTCGCCTGCGAATCACTTGTCGCATAGGAGTAGATATACACTCCAAACGGAATACCGAGCCGTGTGCATTCATCTGCATTTCTTTTCCATTGCTTATCGTCCTGACTTACAATATTATCTCCATATCCGCATCGTAAGATTGCCCCATCTATATGTCCTTTTACCGCATCCCAGTTAATAGTTCCTTGATGTTCACTTACATCTATCACTCTTAAATTTGCCATGTTCTCCTCCTTCATGAATGTATGCCGACACAAAAGAGGACGATCACTCGCCCTCTGAATTTTCGTCTTTATTCACTACATAAAATCTTTTCCACAATTCCGCCACTTTTTCCCATCCGTACATTGCTACAAAAGCTACTAACAAACCTGCTAAAATCGCAGCGAGAATCATATACCAAATGATTGTCTGATGAATATAGTCCATATAAGCTACAAATGCCGTAACCGTAAGACCAATAGACAATACAAATACAAGAATATCTGTCGGAATTTTCTTTAATCCCGATACCCCTTTAAACACCTGTGTAATTACAGAAACAGCAAAAGCAAGAACTCCTACAATTCCAATAACAAGCGTCATATTTACAATAATCTGCTCCATTTTAAAAACCTCCCAAACCGATTTTGTAACACACGAATCCAATAATAATTCCAATAACGGTTGTGATAACATAGCCAGAAACTTGTCTCCATTTTTCGCCATCTCTTCCCTCAAGAACTTCAAGACGATCGCCTTGTTCTTTTTGTTCTTGCGCCATACTTTCAATGGAGATCGCAAGCCGTTCAACCGATTGTGCCAAATCTTGTATTTTTTTTACTGTGTCTTCTACTTCATTAATTCTGTAATGCAGCCTCTTTTTTTCTGCATCCATACGCCTAGCAAACTCATCGTGTTCTGCTCTCGTAATTGGTGTATCCATTACGTACCTCCAAGTTCTTTTTTATATGACTGCCCTCCACCGCTTAATGCCATATCCCTGCAACCGAACGGAAACCCATACGGTTACGCACAATCGTCTACTACTTAACCCAGTAGCCGGGAGATGATTGGATCACCGTACCCTTTCTATAGAATCTGTACAAAAGGAGTGACTTTCCCAAGAATTTTATCTCGGTCAATCCAGCTCCTTGACGTTCCATTTTCAGAAGAGGAAACTTGAAATTCTCCTCCGTCTTGGTTGTAATCATACAAAGCCAAATTTACAATAATACTGTCAAATTTTTTCATATCCTTTTCAATCATCTCCTCTGTGTAATTGTCTGGATAATTTCGGTAAAGACGTACATCTTGTTCTGCCTGTGAAATAAGCTGTTCCAAAAACTTATCTTCTTTTTCGGCGGAAACATCAAATTGTCTCAACCGAATCTTCAACTGTTCTAATCTTGAGTGAGTCATACCCTCATCTCCTACAATTCCATCTTCTCAATGAGAAGTTTTTTGATGTCTGAACCGTTTAAATACTCTGCACCATCAATTCCTTGTCCCTCTGCCAGCTTCCGAAGTTCTTCCACTGGCATACGGTGAATGTCGGTTTTTGTAATTTTCCCTTCTTCCTGTTCTAAAATTTCCTGTTTGTTCATAAAATCAGCCGGAGAATCTATTTCTTCTCCGGCTTTATACCATCGTCCGCCTTTTTTGATACTATGTGTAGCAATCATGTAACCACTCCTTACGCAACTTTTATAACAACAACACTGTCCATACCCTCAAATGTAGGAAGTCCAATCATAGAAGCTACGCAATGTGTGTTAATCGGATGATTTGTCTGATATGTGTAGATTGAAATACCGGTTTCTACGATAGACAGATTTCCGTCTTTTAGACTTCCGCTTCTTTCTTCTGGTGTTCTTCCAAATGTATAATCGCCAAGATATACTCCGGCTGATTGAGCAGAAACAATGTTTGTCGGAATGAAATACTTGGTGTTTCCCTTTTCATCGATGTATACCTTATCGTAAACCTCGATTTCAATTCCATACTCTCTTAAATAAGAAAGCACGTCAGCCTGTCTCACTCTGATACCTCCGTTATATGCAGTAATTCCAAGTACCTGCTTCTTTGTATCTTCTGCTTTCAGAATCATCTCAAATGTTTCTGTATTCATGGAGAATCTTGTTAAAGAATATCCGGTTTTCTTCGTAAAATCACGCCTTACTTGAATCAAATCATCAAGTGGTGTTGCAGTAGCCGGAACATTCCACTTGTCTTCGCTTCCGGAAATTTCGATAAAGTGGTTTTTCTTATGTTCCGACCCACCATCTGTTGTGTACTCAACAACATACTTATTTCCTTCAATATTTACAGTTACTTTCGGAACGCCATCCTCCGGAGCCAAAAGTTCCCAAATCTGACGTTCCGGTACAACCAATGCGCCCTGAATCAACATCAAAGGCTTTTTCGCAATCTGTCGAAGAACCTGATTTGCCATGTTGGAATTTTCCGCAGACTGATAGTTCGCATATTCCTGTTCCTCCTTCTCTGTTACCATGTAACTTTCACGATAGAACGGCATTTCATTCTGAATATCAGAGAATACTCCAACATCTCTTAATGGTGCCTGTGCATCGAAATTAGATGCTTTTAATGCTACCGGAAGTCCATTTTTCCCTTTAATAAACTTTAAATCAAGGCTGTCCTGTTTTACAGTTCCAAACTTGGTTCTTCCAAGATACGGCGCTAATCCAAGGGATGCCTTGTAGTTGTCCCACATAACACCCAAACTCCTAGCGGTAAACGCTTCTCTTAATGATAATGGCATTTTTATACCTCCTATTATGCTGAAATTGCAGGTGCGCCATAAAACGTAACTCTTGGTGTTGCTTTTCTTGCTGCATCTGCGATTGATAATGTTTTTACTTTTTCCCAATCAATAGTTCCCTGATAAACGTAAGTTCCCGGCGCATCTCCCTGTGTTACGTCTACATCATGCAGAAGATAACCAAGGCAACTGTTATCATTTGCCGGGAATGGTGTTCCTGCCGGAACGATTTTTAAACCGTTTTCATCCGGTGAAGATTTCATTGTCTGAGGAACAACGCACGCTGCACCCTCATAAGGAAAAAACTTCAAAATACCTTTGCTCTGTCCATACTCATGTACGATAGGCTTTCCCATAATCTTTAACCTCCTATTTCAAAACGTAATAATCTTTTGTGGACTGTTCATCCGCTTTGTTTCCAAATGAAATGCTTTCCGCATTCTTCGCATCTTCCGGTTTATCACTGTCCGGATCACCGCCAGTTCCACCACCCGGATTCGGAGTACCTTGTAACAACTCCTGTTCTTTCGCTGTGACTGCTGCGGTTTCTTTATCGGAAATAATCTGTGCGATAGAGTCGATTGCTTTCTTGGCAGCTTCTAAATCTGTCTGGAATCCAGCTAATACGCTTTCTGCCTGTTCACCTGTCAATCCTTTTTCCGCTGCATACGCACGAATATCTTTCTGCACATTCTCTTTCTGAAGCTGTTCAATCTGATTTCTTAACGTTTCCAATTCTCCGCCATCATCCGGATTTGGTGTTGGCTCCGGTGTCGGATTCGGCTGTGGTGCCGGTGTTGGTTGCGGTGTAAGCTGTGGATTCGGTCGATTGCTGTGAAACTGATTCAGATAATTTGTTACCTGCGCTTCACTTGGTTCCTCAATACCTAACGCTACTAAGTTTTGTCTTGCTTCTTCTCTTGTCATTTTGATTACCTCCGTGATCTACATTTGATTTCGCTGTTCTATCAGCTTGGATTTTTACTTTTGCTATTTGACGCATAACTGCAAATTTATAAAATAAAAAAGTAGCCGATTACTGTTCGACTACTTCTTTATTAGCTGTTTCTTCTATTTTTTCTTTTTTTTCTATTTTATCTGGATAAAGTAACTTCATTCTTTCTGAACTTTCTGTTGATACTTGTTCAGGATCGCTGAATAAGTCAACCGTCTTAATTGCTCTCTTATAATAAATACCGCTTTCAAGCAACATTTTTAACGCCTCTGTTTTTGTAAGTAGGTTATCCAGCTTATTATGGTTGACGTGAATTTCCACGTCACTCGGCACAAGCGTAAAGCCTTTTGAAATTCTCAATCGGTTCAAAATAATCTTGATAGACATATTCTCCGACTTTTTAAGGATAGGCTCATTAATAGCCGTCCGAAGTCCTGCATCATAATGTCCGTTACGAAGATTGACTGCGCCTTGAGTATCACCACCGGTATTGATGTTACCCCGATTTGCCAATCCTTGAATATCAAGAAAACGCTCAAACAAATCATTGAATACGACTTGTCCCTCTGTCTGATTTAACTCCGTTGTCATTACATCGACATCAGCTTTATTTTCCATTCCATTGTTGGATTTCACAACAAGCGCACCCTCTTGTCTCATGCTCAAGAAACTATCTCTATCCACTTCGCAGTTTACGAATTTTACCCACGATGAAACGAACTGCTCAATCCCGTTGATTCTGTCAGAAGAAAGTGTATTGATTGCATCTGTAATGGCAATTGTCATTTCAATATCGGAAAGTCTCCGGGAGTTATTCGGATATTCAATCACCGGGATCGCTCCATTTCCATTTATCCCAAATCTTCTCAATTTTCCTTCCGAAATTTCGAACCATTGACTGTTCGTGTAACAGAAGTAAAACTCTTTTCCGTCTTCGTCTTCTCGAATTTGGCAAGAAAAAGCCGGTTTATTGTTTGGGAAGTACACCACAAATGTATAAATTGGATTCTCAGAAGATAATTCAAAATCGCTTTCGTCCAATACCGATCCATTTCCCTCATCATTTCCGATAAAGCGGTATGCAGTACCGCAAATGGAACGCCATCTGCAAATATCAATGTCACATTCCTGTTTATTCTCGGAATCCATAATCGCATTAAGCCAAGAAATTTCGTCTGACTTCTTATCGTCAGTTCCACGAAGAACGTACTGTATCGGCTCTGCGCAAATATCAGCGGTTTTACGCTCCACCAACTCATACGCAAGATTTACAACGATTTTATTATTGACTTCCGGTCTATTGACCTTTTTTCTGTATAAAATCGGCTGATCGCCACGATAATATCGGTCGAGATACTCAATTTCCGTTGCATTCTGTCTATGGATTGCAAGTGCTTTATTCAATTCATCTACGATATTTCGCCATGTAATCTGCCTTTTCCTTGTGTAAATGATTTTTCTCCCAAATCCACAATCGCAAATAGCAGAAAACGGTCTGTAATTTTTATGTGGATAGTTATACATAAAGCACCGCCTTAAATAAATGTCATTCCAGAGGAACAGTTTCTTTTCGGAATTCTTTTAATCTCCATTTCGCCTGTATCAACGTGATACACAATTCTTTTGTTACAGTTTTTACATCTGCAAATTTTATCTATTGTTGATCGTCCATCATACGTTCCTACTTTTCTTCCGCATTTTGGACAATATATCGTTTTTTCCTTATACTTTTTCATAATTTTCTCCACGAAAAAAGGACGCTTGATTCTGCGCCCTTTTTCAATCATACTTATGGGTTTTATGTTTGGTGGAAATATTTATTATTTCTCTGATTATTATTATAGCATGTCAACTTTTGGACATCTAGATGACATCAGTGGACATTGCAGGACATTTGTGGACTATTTGAGCGGATTTTAAATAATCATCTCCATACAGTTTCTCAAATTCCTTTAACGCATTTCCATGAATACGACAAACCTGTTTGAATGAATATCCAATTTCGACAGCTATTGTTCCCAAATCTTTCATCATCACATATCTATTGAAAAGAATATGATACATATTAGTATCAGAAATAGTGTCTATTTGTTGTATAATCATCGCTCGTTTTTGTATGTATTCGCAAATCATTTCATTCGCTTCAGTTTCCAAGTCTACAATCTTTGCAACAGCACTTCCCATTCTATCTTTATCCGATGAAGTCTGAACATTAACATCTTTCTGTGCAACAGTTATGGACGTTGCCATCGTTTTTAACTGTGCGATTTCGGAAAATTTATTCTGAATCTTTCTGTCTAGTCTTTCAATCTGCTGCAAATATGTTTTAGTATCCATGTACGTTTCCTCCTCTGAATGGGTTGTGTATCGCTTCGGCTTTGGCAACTCTGTTTCCTTTTGTCATTCGTATAGCAAAGTTTGAAAAAACATCCGGTACATCATCTAATTGCTTTTTACCGGAAACTGAATATTGTTTCAAAAGCGACATCATCACTCCATAAGGTTCATTCGGTTTATAAAGTGATGAATCCTTGAATATAACGTGTTGCAAAATCCAGTTAGAACATTGGAATATTCTCGCTTCTTTGTTCGTTTCTGTTGGGACATCTGTAATATTGCATATCCATCCTTTTTGTTCTACACGTTTATTTACTTCCATTGCCACACGATCTCCGCCAGCGTTACGCTCAAATTCGCACTCTTTCACTTCGTTATTCACAATCGCATTCGATGCATTCTCGTACTGCATTTCATAATCGGCAGTATTATCACAGACACAATCAACGCAATAATAATCTTCTCCGTATTTCTGCAATATAGGCATTACAAAATAGTCCGTTCCTTTTCCTTTTGTATCGCATTGAGCAGTGATAGTTTCCGGTTCTCCATGTGGCAAATGCAGATAACGTCTGATTTTATCATCCGGGAATAATAACCCCTCACGTTCAATCGGTTCCTGCTTATACAAGCACCGATAAGAAATATCATCCATGAGTAATTGTTGATCCGCAAAAAACTCTTTCGTGAAACCACTATACTCATACTCGAAATTGCTTTCTCCTGTAACGGGATCAATATCCGGTACTGCAATCACTTTTACTCTTGGATTTCCGGCGTACATGTTTTGAATACGCCCGATAACGTCATGCACGCTCCAGCGGGTCGCTATATGTATTTCTTTACAGTTTTTTCCGTCTGTGTCCTGTATCTTTCTCTGACGTGCGTCTACGGCGTATTTATCCCACAATTTATCCAAAATACTAGGATTCATTGCTTCTTCGATACCGCCAATCATATCATCAACAAGCAAAAACTTGGAAGCACGTACCTTACCAGCATTTTTACTTCCGACAGACGTGCATTGCACACTTGGAAATGGCTTGTATTTCCCTACGTTAAACTGTTCCATTTTTGCATTGGTGCTTGTAACGTGTAAATCAGGAAAGATTTCATTCCATGTATATTCATCTGTGTTTGTCACAATATCGTACACACCGTCATAGTACATTCGTGTAATATCGCCACTATGTGAGTAAAAAAGCGTGAAGTCTTTCGGAAACCATCCGATTACTAAAGCATTAAAAAATTTTTCCACACTAGTTTTACCCGCACCAGGAATGAGTGATATGCAAAGGATGTCATACTTATCATCGATCATTCCTTGTAGCGCATCCACAAGACCGATTTTCAAAAATTGTTTTCTTCTTGGCATATAAAATCGTTCTTTCGGTTCTCTTTTCCGCTCCAAATACCGAAAACCGCTGTCTACAATCTTATTTTGCGCTTCCAACAAGAGAACTTCATAAAACCTGTCTATAATTTCATACTTGACCTTGTTTTCAAAAGAATATTTCTCTAGTCCCCAAATATCCGTACCCGTCAGATTTAGAACAAAATTCTCTATAATCTCTTTCGTCCTTGCAGACACTTTAAGCGCATACGGAATGTCTTTTTCCGTCTGATATGCCACTTTGCACGCTTCTATCATTGCATCAATGACAGATTCATCTATTCCGTTATCCGATATATAATTTTCGTATGATTGGATTGCTTGTTGAAGTTCCAAAGACATAAAGAAAGAGACCTCCTTTACTCAAAAATAAAAGAAGCCTCCATTTCGACTTGTTACATAGCCACCATCTCGGCTATGTCATTAGATATTATATCATCCATCCGTTGTAGCATATTTCTGTTCCATCTGAAAATTCCACGCTAAAAGTCATTGATCCTAGTAGCAATATGTATGGTATTACTAATATAACAGAAATAATTCCTTTCGCTGTGCTCATCTCGCCACAACTTTCTTGGAAATCTCCGCAACAGACACGCCACTTGCAGATTTTCTTAATTCCACGTCTTTCCCTTTACAAATTGCTTTCGCAATCGTTCCAGACTGCTCCACAATCTTTTTCTGAATCTCTTTTTCACTCATTCTCTATCTCCCTGTCTTTGCATTTGTTGTCTAACATACAAAATCTTAGTTCTTTTCTACCAAAAGCAGTATCTTCCATTGATTTTACAAGATTTTTGCATCCATTACACCACATTCCTGTTTCATGGTTTTCTTTATTTTCTCTCAAATATTCAAGTTTTCCACTAAGTCTTTCGTTTTCTCTTTTCAAGTCATCTAAATCGAGTAAAGAATCTTTTAGCTCTCTTTCCAGTTTACTAATTTTTTTGAACGGATTATATATTTTCATCTTGCATACCTCTTTTCAAAATTCTATTTCCAATTTCAAATTTTAGTAAAAACTTCCATATCGTAATTTTCTCTTATGTAATCTACACATTTCTGCAAATTTTCTTTCAAAAATTCGTCTCGCGCAATATCCGGGTGTAGTGTATACAACATACAACTATTCTCTTTTCCATTTTCTTTATATTTTTTATAATTAAATGTCATTGTGAACAATGGAATTCGTGTTAGATTTTTTGTTTTTCTCTTTATGTACAGATTACATAACCTCTTTATCATTTTTCATAAACCTCTCAAATTTCCTTTTACACTTGCCGCACAAATGAATTGTATCTTCTTTCGTTAAGAACACTTTTCGTATTGTAACTGTTTCAGTATCTTTTCCATCAAATTCCGCATTTACGATAGAAATATCCGATTCTCCGCTCATAATTTTCAAATAATCGTCTCTTGGAATTTGTGCTGAAACTTCTTCCGGCAGACAATCAAGAACATCTTCTACCAGATTTTCAATCCGTTCTCCGCAGCGATCACATGTGTACCATTTTTCCTCGTGAATCATAATCCATGGACCTCCCGTAATCTCGCATACTTTTCCACAAGCACATCAATTACCACATTTAGTTGATTGATTTTAATGCAATCGGATTGATGTCTATCGTTTAGTTTTGCAATTTTATCAATAGATTCTGCAATGTCTGTATTTGTTTCAACTTCTTTTTTTCCACAAAATGTTCCTATGTTTGGAACATAATGTGGAAATTCTTCGCAACCAGAATTAATATTAAGCACTTTTCTATTTTCCTTACATTCTTCTAGTTGCTCACATTTATCGCATTTTGTAAATTTTTCTTCATTTTCGCGCAGATGCTTTTCTTCTCCATCTGTTAGTTTTCTTCCACAGATAGGGCAATACGAAATATCGATTATTCCAAGTTCCCCAGTCTTGCTATTTGCATAGTACGTGTCATAACCTTTTCCTTTTTCTCTGATATGCCATGTAATTTTCCCATCAAAAAATTCAATTATCTTTTGTTCTTCACAAAATTCACACATAACAATTCCCCTTTCTGTGAGGTTTCCAAGATGAGAACAACTTCCTAGGATTTGCAGTTGCTCCTATCTTTGCGTTGATTTTTTTTGCCGAGGCATTGACCTCATGCGCTCGTCTATCCGGTAATGAGCGGGACGCACAACCCTAACAGGATTTGAACCTATTCTACGAGAGTCAAAGTCTCGTGTGCTACCATTACACCATAGGGCTAAAGCAGGTCTTCCCTGCTTGCATTCATATTTATCGTGCCATGCTTGACACTAATCCGCCTTATAAACCACCCTCGACCGCCCAGCAGTCACTCATTTAATTACTTCCGGCGAATATCCAAAGCATCCAGACTACTGCAATCACTGAATTTGTCTCATTTCCTTTGGATTAAGTTTTTTGTCGATTGTATAGCATTGCAGGACTTCAAACCGACCACGAGTGGAAAATGTCTATATCGGCACATTATTGCGAACTTGCCATATGCCAGGGCGACAGTTTTTAACCATCTTCTCGTGATGGAACAGATTTATCGTCTCGGTATAAGGACGGGTTTTAACGTCTTTACTGACAAGAACAAGCAACTGAGATTATGCAACAGTTAGTCGGCACTCACGAATGAGGACAAGCGTTATGATTTTCTGTTGTTTATCGGCAGGGTTTCGACCAGATGTTTACCCGACTTGTACCATCCACACAAATATGTGCTTCCACGAAACCTTGTTCCGCTACCGTCTCTTCACGCTGTATTTAATTGCTTATTCAAATCCCCACGAGCCTTGTGACGGCTCTTAACAGCATTCCGCTATGGGGAGAAAGGATGAAACAATAAAAAATAGAAACTGCGTCGATTGTGAGGGTGTGGATTTGCACCACACATGAACCATGTCTTTTCGATTTCTTTTTTCCGACAGTCTACGCTTTCGCTCGTGTCACAAGATAAGTAATTTGCACAGTTCTCACGACTAAATCTGTCTACCTTTTCCAGCACCTCACAGAATCTTATGAATTTAAAATAAATAATGAATTTAATGCAATGATCAATGCGACCGATCCGCTTAACAACCCCATTCCTGTTTCTTTGGTTTTTAATCCAAAAATCATTCCGATCAAGAACAGTGCAAACAAAATTACATTAAACGCTAACAAAAATCCTTTAATCATTAATAAATCTCCTTCCCACAATCTATGCACTTCCAAACATGATGCGTAATCCATGAACCATCTTCCTGTCGTTCCAGGTATGTGTATAATGAATCAACATGTTTATGCTTACAGAATAACCGCTTAATCATCTTCATTATTCTTACTCACCCAATCTTCACACCAATGCTCATATTCTACGAAATCGGCTATATATTCACTTTCATCATTCACACATACATAGCCTTGCATTTTATCGTAGTGACCATATTTGCAAGTTCCGCAACATCCGTTCATGTGTATCACCCTCTTTTTATTTTTTGAAAAATTTTTGAAATCAGCAGTTACTTCTTGGCAAATACGTGCGAGTCGCAACCCAAACGTCATGTTTCCGGTATCCAATATTGCCAAGAATTTTCACAAAATTATATCTTCTTGAAACCGGATATTCGAGCCTGTCTTGTACTGTCTCAAAAAAGTACCGAATATCGTCAATGACATCTCTAACACGCTTGAATAATTTTCCCATTTTCTCGAATACTGATTTAGCAGCAATGAGGAATTGTCTTAAATTGTAGACCGCTATGCTAATTCCATTCTTGATGCAATACTTAAACTGTATAACAGACAATCCGGTTTTTCGTATTTCTATTGCCTGTTCTTCTGTTAGTGCTAATATCACGACATATAACCTCCTGTCTGTCTCATAAATACCTCTTTTTGTTTATTTCGGAATTTGGGGGACTAAGTAGGCAGATTTTTGCGTTCGTGTATAGAGGGGTAGGTATCATTCATTTACTATCGAACATATGTATCTATCGAATAAATCTTTATTTATCAAATACATCTATACGTGTTTTATTATATTTGCACCAATGTCAATGATATATTTTAATCTAAATTATTCTCCGTTTCTAAATGTTAAAATACATCAATCTTTTTCGCTCTCGATCTGCTTTACTTCTCCCAGTTTCGGAAGTTCCGAAGCTGTTAATGCTCTTTCGCTAGTCCGTTCCTTGCTCACTCCCGGAAGATTCCAACCGTGACGTTTGTTAAGTATCGGCAAGTATTTCATTGGGTTGTTTCTTCTGTCTTTTAGCAAACAAACGAGAGATTCCTCGTTATTTTCCACTAATTTTTTGTAAATGTCTGAGGCCGCTGTACTTGGTTCTTTGATATACTCCCCTTCTTTCAGGTTGTTAACTGCTATATCACTTATAATATTCCCTTGTAAGTCCTTGTATATATAAGCCCTTGTATTACTATTCCCCCACGAATGTATTGTATCTCTTGATATACCAGATAATAAACAAAATCCCTTTATACTTATCTCTTGATTATGGCAGTAACACATATAGATATACATCTCTAACAGATCATCAACAGCATTAATATTATAACTATTACTAACGGTATGAGGTATAGTTAATATATCGGGATTTGGTTTTATAACGTGTTTATAAATATAGCTCAGCGCTGCGTTCCATTGGCTCGGCAATATATCATACTCACTTTCTATCGCGTTGGATTCGCAGAACATAGACAAATACATTTGTATTTCATTCTCAAATACTTCGACTGTCTGCTCTGCATCCTGTACTCTCTCCATTTTCCGCACCTCCTAACACTTAATAATAAAAAAGAGACCCACAACATATAGTTGCGGATCTCCCGAATCCATTCTCACACCGCCGGGATTTGGGCGGATTTAATTGTATTTAATTTTATAAATTAAAAACCGTTTGTTTGTATGCCCATAATATACACCGATAAAATATAATTGTCAAGCATAGATTAAAAAATATCAATTCCCGAATGTCTGGTTGATCGGATGTCAGATCATCCCCAAAATACCTCGAAAATGATTCAGTCAGTGATTCCACTTTTTCTTTAATATTTCTTTTTCTTCTTGCATTACTTTATCAAATACTTTTAAGTGGTATAATTTTTATACCTAACTGCGGTATAATTTTTATACCACCTAAACAGGTAAAAACATATAAGACCCTTATATAAAATCATGATTTTCACTGTAAAATAGCATAAAAACTATATTTTTAGGAATTTGCAGAAGTGCTTTAAGCCCTTGTAAAATAAGGCTTTGCGGTATGTTTGAGTATATAAGACCACATTTCAAGAAATATATAAGACCCTTATATATTTTTAGGCATTATAAAAGGGATGTTTTCACACCCCTTTCACTTCAAAATTGAATAAAAACACACTCGAATATTTGTAGCATTTTCATTCGTGTTATGATGCCAGACTTTTATATATCCGTTATCTATAAGCTCTTTCTTCGCTGATTTTAGCGTCATTGGACTGATTCCGGCATCCTCTGACATCTGTTCATTTGTACGGTAAAAATATCCTGTTTTAAATCCGTATTTACTGTACAGATAAGATATAACAACATAAAGCCATTTTGCCGATTTACTCAGCTTTTCGTCTGTCACAATGGAACTGTTGCAAGTGAATTTCTTTCCGCTCATTGTTGACCAACTCCGAGAAAATTATATAACGGCTGTTTATCGCCTTTATACAAGTATTTTCTAAACTTCCGCTTTAGTTTATCGGTGTTGTCCTGTCTTCCTCCGAAATCTCTTTCCGGTATCTTCTTCAATTGTTTGTATGTCATTTGTTCCAGTTCTTCATCTGTATATTTTGCGTCTACAATTTCATATCTGGAAGTATCGACAATGTCAAAAATAATCCGGCATCCGTCTTTGTAGTTATTATTTCCTGGCTCTTCTTCGTCCATAAACCGGATAAATAAGTCGTTTAGTTCCAGATCATCCCAAAAGAATACAACGTCATGCCACCATCTGCCCGGTTTTATATGTTTTCTTTCGTCCACGAAATTATAAACCGGCTTACCGTCAATTTCTTTCGGCGGCGCCATGTTCTTTATGTCGTCCTCAAAATCGAATATTTCAAGCGCTTTTAGCTGTGCGTTAATTGCGTCATTTGCGAACGCGTTAAAACTTAAGTCCGTATCAGCGATCATATCCCGAGTGCCTTTTGGAAGCCTAACCTTTAAAACGTCAAATTTTTCATCATACTTATTAATAGCGTTTCTTGTATAACTCTTTGTTTTATTTTTCAAGCTCTCACATCCTTTTTTAATAATATCGGGGCGGAGAGATTCGCCCCTTGTTCCTAGTTCTTCTCTGGCTCGTGTTTCTCGATGTATTCGATACATTCAAGAATCTGCTCCGCTGTTAATCCCTGTTTTTTCAGCCAGTCAATCAAGTTCACTACTTCCTTACTTGTCATCTCGTTCATGGTTCTCCTTTCTCCCTGTTGGGCTATTGTCTTTCGGCAATATTATAATAACATTTTGTGCCTTATATGTCAATATTTATTTTGTGCCTTAGTTCAATATTTTTTCGTCACGTTCCAACTTTTCCATGACTGCTAATTTTATGTAATCATTAACGCTTTTATATCCTATTTTCTTTATGCGTTCTTTCGTGCCTTTAGCAAAACGACAATTTACACGTTCAAAAGTATCATCATAATTATAAACCGCTCTTCTTTGCGCTTCTGTCGTTCTTTTCAATCCGTTCCTTATATAACGTTCCGCATCAACGCAAGTTTTGAACATCTCCCCATTTTCCGCAATCATCCATCCATTATACACTTTTTTAATGTGGTAGCCATTCAGCTCGGTTTCTGTTATTTCTATTACATTATTATTCATTATATTTAACTCCTTTCTTTTCTATAATTATATTTCTTTGTGCCTTATATGTCAATATGATTAAAAGATATTATGATTGTTTAATCTCTTTCTTTGTGCCTTATACACTTTAAACAATATTATAGTTAATTTTGTGCCTTATATTTGTGTATTATTAATAATTGTTTTTGTGCCTTATATATGCTATTATAATATCATCAAATAAAACAAAAGCCGGTTGAAATCCTAGCAAGACAAGCAACCGGCACCAATCAAAAAAAAGAAAGGTAAACCCATTATAACAGGGTGAAAGGTAAAAAACAATGAAAAGAACAAAATCCATGATTTACAAAGAAACCTCTAAAAGCATAGATTTATTTTTATACGCAACGAGCGACGACGATTTATACAGAAGAATGATAACGCCGATAATCGAAAACTTAAGAAAGAAAGCCATCAAAGGCGCATATGACAAGGAAAAAGCCGTTGACGCATACTACTACATAGCGACAGAGGCAAGCAAAAATTATAATAAAGATTTTGGCTATTCTTTCAGCGTTTCAGACCGATTCAGCGCAGCTGTTGACATGGAAGAATACTATAGAGAAGATGAAGTTTTTTTGTAATTTATAAACAGCCGAAACGCTCTTAGGAGCGTCCACCGCGGGACGGTCTCCCGGTGCTGATGATGGCAGACCAGAAAGGGAAAAATATGGAATTATGGAGTATTAAAGACATTATTAAAAACAACGAGGACGGTGATTTTTTAGCGATCTGTGAAAGCGGTAAAGAATACGAATGTAAATTCGCAGCCAAATATAGAGCAATGTTTTTCGCAATTCCAGATTACGAAAATATTTTAGGATATGTGAAAATAGTAAACAGATTATAAGCCGGACGCGTTCCGGCTCTGTAATGCAGCCGTAGCCGGTTCCAAGCCCGGAAAATGCAGAGGACAGAAAAAGGGTTGATATATCCATTTATGAAAAATATCCGCTTTCCGGCGTGAGCGTATCAGATTCCGGGTTGTAGCTGATCGGCGGCAGCATAACCGCCAGTTATAAAATTAATATCCTAGCCCCCAGGGAAAAGGGGAGAAAGTTTTAAAATGAATAAAACAATAGAGAAAATGAGAAAAGATGGATACCCTTACAAAATCAAAGGGAATGGAGGTTATAGCGCCACACTATGCGGCATTCAGCCATTAAATGACGGCGATTATATGGCAATTTATCGATATCCGGGCGGCATGTGCTGTCACGATTTAGCGGAAATCAAAAGATGCTTTGAAATTTTAGAACAATAGGCGGATTCTGTCCGCCTTTTCTCTTTGCACCTTGACAAATGCCATGCAAAAGGCTATATTTGACGATATAAGCAAGTTTTTACCGTTTACGCTATAAGTCTATGCTTTTATAACAAAATGCGCTATACGGTCAAATTATAAGCGTGTGTGGTACAATATGCACCACCAGTGCGACATAATGCTGGCATAAATGCGCTATAAGTCCGTATGTTTTCCGGCAACTGCTCTCTACCTAAAACCTTGAAATCGGTTCAAAATCGGTGTGAAATTTTGAAAATTTCTGAACTGAAAAATCGAATAGAAAAACGCACCCCAGGGGGGGGTCAAAAAATTTTGCAATTGGGGCGTAGATATTTTTTGAAAAACAATTTTGAAATTTCGAGTTGATTTTTAGGGTACGGGGGATATGAAAAACGTTGCATTTTTTACTCCCACCAATATTAAAATATTGATAGGCTTTCTTTTTATCTGTCTAACTTATTAAAAAAGCGCAGAATTTAATCTGCACTTTCCTTTATGCAATGTTAAATTTTTTACTGTACTTTTATTACTACCTTTTCTTCTGTCCACATATTTGTCTCGTATTCCAACTCAATAGACTGTGCATTTACAGGAACTGTATAATACGTTTTGAACGAAATATTTCTTCCCGGAGATAAGTTTGTATTCATAAAATCGCTATCATCAAGAGTAAATACCTGATCCATAGTCGTGTTATCTGCATAACAATCAAAGTCATAAATGCTCACGTATTCATCTGAATCACCTGTATTCTCAAATGTAAATGAAACCATAATATACTTCATTCCATCCGTTGGCGCATTCCAACCGTATTCATTCTCATAATCTTGGAAATCAGTGCTTGCTTCGTTTACCGTTATTTTCAAACCAGACTTTTCAAAAGAAGAACCTACTGTAAGAACATTTGATTGCTCTGTTTCTTTTTCTTTTGTCTCTTCAATGTCTTTCGCTTCTTCCTTTTTCCCTTTCTCTTCTTCGGAATTATCTTCTTTTACAACTTCTTGATTTTGTGTATTTCCTGTTGTTTCTGTTTCTTCATCACTCGTAGTTAAAGCCATGATTGTAAACAAAGCAAGAATAACAGTCAAAACTATTCTTCCAACCATATTTCTTGGTTTTTTAGAAACCCAAAGAAGAACAAGACCAACAGGTGGAAGAAAAATACACATCAAAACTACAAACCACGTTTTCTTATAAAATGGCTCTTTTTGTTGATTATTCGGAGCATTATTAAAATTTTGCTGATATGCTCCGCTTACATTTTGTAGTGGTTCTCCACAATTCGTACAAAACTTACTGTTTTCTGGATTTTCCGTGTTGCATTTGTTACATTTCATTTCCTCGTATACCTCCCATTCGTATGATACCAACATTCTACCACAAAAACGGGCAAAATGAAAGAAGTAGACTAAGCTACCTCTCCCCCTTTAATAAACGCACTGTTTTTATATGTGTTCCATAATCCTGCCGTTGCATATCTACTTTTTGATAATTCCGAAATCAACCGTTCTCTTGTCATTTCTGGATTTGACTTTCTAACATCTTCCAATAATTCATCTATTTTATCCATATTTCACCTCTCTTGACATTGCACTCATTAAATCATCCAGAAGATAAATCAAATCTTCTCCGTAAATGCTGATCCAATCCGCAAGAAATTCTTCCTGTTCAATCGGAATCGAAATATTATAGGACATCATAAAACAGTGGCATAATTCATGGCATAACACTTTTTTAAGAAATGCGCCGGATAGCAAATCGGATAAATATACGCAATTGTCATTTCCATCTGTAACACCAACCGTTAAAGAATCGTCACTTCTATGCAGTTTTTCACTTGAAGCATTTACAAATTCAATGTGCCACATTCGATTATTTATTATAAACGTCATATTATCACCTACTTAAAAAGGGGTCTGATTCGACCCCTTAATCTTATACTACCTTCTGCGCCAATACCTGCAACTTATTCTTGAGAAGAGTTTTTTCTTCATTGGATGCATCAGAAATCATTTCTGTAATGTCACTTCCAAGTTCAGACATGTATTTCTCAAGCTCTTTCATTTTTGCTTGTTTGTCCTCTGTGCTATTTCCGTTATGAAGTTCTTTCGCTTCTGTGTAATTTCTTTTTGCCATCTCGTATCGGGTGCTTGTGCCATCGTTGAAACGTGTTTTTCCGTATCCTCTACGACCACCAGAATAGTTTCCGTTACCAGAATTTGGAGTCGGTGCACTTCCGGAATCACCGGAATAATACATGCGTCCTTCACTTCTATCCATATCCCTGTAATATTCCGCATCTTCGTCATACATTTCCGGCATCATGTAGGAATATGGAGTATAATTACGTGATCCACCATGCCCAGCCGCCATCTCCGAAACCATTTCCGTTGTTTCCATTTCC
>ENA-UOJR01001160-UOJR01001160.1-human-gut-metagenome-genome-assembly--contig:-C115P-NODE-1160-length-25340-cov-18.860589_pt1 | contig 25340 bp, 26 predicted proteins | sample MGYA00242354_ERZ723901 | MGnify/ENA metagenome assembly ERZ723901
GTTTCATTGCTGCATCCTCCGTGTGTTTTAACTGTTATGCTGTTGTGTATAACAGTATAACACAAGTGAGGATAAGATGTCAATACATGGGGCTAAACTACTGGTAAACTACTGGCAAGCAATGCAAACTTGTACAAGTTTGCTTATTTTCGCAGATTTGCCGTACCCGGCAAACCTGCGAAAACGCTTGTTGGTGACATGTCCCCAAACCCCTGAGATCGTCCCCTGCGGTGACGGCTGCGCGTTCCTTCGGAACGCTAAAAACCCAAAGCAACATAAGACTTATTGCCGGGATTTTTGCTTGTCTTTCTGCTGCTCCTGGGAAGAAGGAACGTCCAGCAGATAATCCACATTGGCCTTGATATTGTGAAGCTCCTTCATATCAGACCGGGCCTGCTTATAGGCAGCATAGGCTTTCCGTTTCTGTTCCAGCAGACCAGCGTATTCCTCCCGAAGCGATTTGACGGAGGGCAGTTTCGTAATTCCCATGCTGTCAAAATATTTCTTCGCCGCCTGGTGCAACAGAATGTCCGCCTCATGCTCTGACCGGAATTTCTTACTGTAACCGGCCTTGCGGTATTCCACATAGACCGCCCGCGTCTTTGCATAGCTCACGATCTGCTTCTGCAATTCTCCGTTGGCAGTCATCCGCGATTCCAGTTCCTTGATCTGTTCTGACAGCGTATTAAAGCTGACGGTAACCGCCGCAGCTTTTTCCTGCAAATCTTCATAGCTCATATCGCCATGCTCTTTCAGGTAGATCACCGCTTGGGAGAGCTGTTTTAAGTTAAACACCTTTGCCCAGCGTTCATAGCCCGGCCCCTTGCCGGCCCGGACCGCCGCCTCAATATCCACCAGCAGCCCAACCTTTGGAGCCGGCTTTTGGGAGAAAGTACGGCGGGACTTTACCGTGCGGGTGCCCTCAATCCGTTCCCGTATGGCCTGCTCGGTATAGTCGCCTTTCAGCGTATTGCACCGGGTATAGTTTTGCTGCCCCGGCACCCGGAGCCGGAGGTTCTTACGTTCCCGGTTGACTTCAATTCCGGCTGCCTCCAGCTTTTTCAGAAATTCCTCAAAGTCCTTCGGCTTTTCTTCCAGAGCCGCGTCGATTGCCCGGCGTAGCTGCTCCTGGAAGGAGGGCTGCTTCGTATTTCCCAGCCATGTGCCATAGTGATCCCTGCTGGGTTTTGGATTTTCCACGATAGACAGACCATGCTCCAGACACAGCTTGTCATTCATGCGCCGGATCGCCCAGGTAGAGCCCCAGAAGTTGCGGAATTTCCGGGTGCAGTCAAGGGCGGTGGAATTGATAATGATGTGATTATGAACATGGTGCTTATCCACATGGGTACATACCACAAAGGCATGATTGCCCTTTGTCAGCTTCAGCGCAAGCTCACGCCCGATTTGGTTCGCTTCTTCCGGTGTGGCCTCGCCTGGCTTGAAGGCTTGCCGGAGGTGGTAGGCGATCACATCATCCGCGCCCCGGTCCCGTCCGGTCAGGTTCAAATACTGCTGCTTGGAAAGCAGAAACTCCGCATCTGCGATCCGGCTATCACACGCATAACCATAAATGAATTTTCCAAAATCCGTTTTCTGCGGATTCTCCACATAGTCAATGATGTCCGCAATAGCCGTAGACACATCCCGGCCTTTCCCTATATGCAGCGGCATCAGCCGTGTAGTCGCCATACCATCACCCCCTTAATTCAATTTACCCGGTTATCGTTCCTGGCCCTTGTGTTGCTTTGGTTTTTCTGCTCTGACCTGCTGCCCGGCATTTTTATTCAGGCTGTCACGGACAGAAGGCTTTTTCTCCTGGGCCAGTGCATACTCCCTCCGTGCCTGGGTAAGAAATAAATCTGTAAGTCCGGGGTGGCTGCGGTCCACCACAAAGTAAACATTCCGGTCATAGCCGAAGCCGTCCGGGTTCTCATAAACAGGAATGATTTTCGTCCAGGCTTTGTTATCACGGGAAATGCGCCCGTCCCAATCCTTCTGCCGGACCGTGTTTGCAAGCACATAAAACATCCGGTCATAGCCGAACTGTTCCACGACCTGATGTACTGCCTCCGTGCTGAGACAATTATCCCGGTAATGATCGGCAATGGCCTGTTCGATTGCCTCCTTGCAGGCGATATTTGCCTTATAGGAAGCGCGGTATTGTTCCAGCTCTCCATGCTCATGTGCATAGGAAGCCGGATAAATATATAACTGTGTTGTGTCTTTCATGTGATCCCTCCAAATAGAAAAAACTGCCTTGTGAGACAGCTCCAAATAGTGAAAAAGAGGGCGGGACACCGAAAATGCCCCGCCCATAAATTTATCCAAATACAAAATCCCGAAGCGCGTGGTTTGCGCCGCCAATCATTCCGACCAGCCAGGCCGCCGCCATTGGCAGACCGTAAGGGCTTATCAGAAACGCGATCACCAGCCATGCAAGCCCGGCCCACATTCCGGCAGTAAAGAACAGCACCAACGACGCCAGAAATACAATGCCTGATAAAATTCCAAGCACCGCACCGGACGCGATCACCAGAAACTTGCATATCAGATAAAGAAGCCCTGTAACCAGGACAAAGGGGAACGCCAACAGTTTGAATATCAGACGCATAGGTCAAGCCTCCTTCCACGAGGGAGAGAATCATATCCCTCTACCCAAATTCTACCGTGCCGGTTCCCGGAAAGCAACGGCTTTTTTCTCCGTTTATGAAATGTTTGCAAATCCCCGGAGCAGCTTATCCATGCCATTCCACAGGTCATCCAGCCGGGTACGCAGATCTTCCACATCCGCGGCATAAACGCTGCCGGTCTCATTGGCACGCCGGGTGTACTGGTTTAAGTTGTTGGAGCAGATACGAAGGAGGCGTATCATTTCCTGAATGTCGCCCATATCCAGGTGAATGATGTAACCGTCCACCGCCATCTTGCGAAGATAAGCGGAAAAGTTGGTGATCCCCAGCTCTGCCATACGTTCTTTTATCAGTTCCGCCTCTGGCTCGGTAACAAAGAAGTGAAGTTGTACGTTGCGGTTTTCTTTTTTCATCGGGCCGGTCCGCCTTTTTGGGGCCCGCCTTTACCGGGAGCAGCGACGGCGGCCTGGGCCTCTTTGAGCCTGCCGCGCATGGACGCGCTTTTTAATTTGTCCATGTATTCCTGAACATTGCCGGGCTTAGCGTGATAATCCCGCTTCAGCCGTTCCCGGCGCAGGATCACCGCCAGCTCCCGCTCACTTTCCGGCGCATACTGTATGGATTTTGGGGCGCCATGCTCTGGCATAAGTTCATTGATCTGCCGTCTCTGGGACTGGTACGGCAATGTAAGCTGTACGCCGTCCTCGAATGTCACCGTTACCCGGTCAATAGGACAGGACAGCGATTTCACCCGCTCCACATGGGAAGGGTAATCCAGAGGGTAGATACTGCCGATCACTTTTCCATCCTGCAAACCATCCAATGTAAGGGCATAAGCTAAAATCGGGTCATGCGTCTGCTCATGGTAGAACATCCACACTTTATTTTCATTGCTTTCCTGTAAATACACCGCCCGCTCACTCAAACAATATGTGCCGCAGGGCCTTGACATCCAGAGAAGGCGTCGGTCCTCCGCTTCTCCTGATAGAGCCAGCTTTGGGATCAGTTCTTTATCCATGTCAAAATCTTCTTTATAATGCTGCGTATGCAGTTCTACAACCTGCCCCAGAAAGTCCAGCACGTCAACGCCTTCAAATTTTGTCCCCATACTCAGAGCCCCCTTTCCGGGACAGGCGGTGTGATCTGCCTCGCCTCATGCTCCGGGCGCTCGGATTTCAGGCGGTCCAGGATAGAAGGTTTTTCTTCCGGCAAGGTTTCCGGGGCAAGCTTCTGAATTTCTTCATGGGTCTGGCCGTCCGTCAGATCCGGTTTTACCGGGGGCTCGTTGTTCAGTTTGCCATCCAGCATATTATAATTGCCGGTCTGTCCTTCCTCGTAAAGCTCCGCATTCCGCAGATAGCTTTCGGGCGGCTGGAAGGGCTGCCCGGCGAACAGGATTTCCCGCTGCGCTTCAAACTGCCGGAGAACGCCGTTTTGCAGCCGGGCAAACTCCGCATACTGATCCGCTGTAAGCCCCCGCTCCAGCATTTCCGCCTGAGAATGGGTCCAGCCTTCCCCATAGAGGAAATAATACATATCTGCCCTGTCTGTGACAAAGCATAGGGAACCGTCGCCGTTATCGTAATAGGAAGTAAGCCCGTCCTGATAATGATAGCATTCCTCGCGGCCCAGATAGACCCGGTTGTCTGCCGCAAGCATGGCGATCATACCGGCATAGTTGCTGTGTACCGCGGAACGGATTTGCACCAAAGGGTCCGGCTCTTTAGAAAGCTGTCTGCCGGGAATCTCATTCAGTTTTTCCACCGCCGCGTTTCGGGGCGTCTGTTCCTCATGGGAGCGGGCATCTCTGTCCGGCTGTGTCCCATCCTTTCGGACAGCGCCCGGTTCCGGCTCTTTTTCTTTTACATAATAGTGGACATTGGCAGTCGTGCGGTTGTTACATTCCTTTGCGTAAGCCTCGGCTGCCTCCTGGGAAGCAAATTCAAGGGGCCTGCCGTCCTCCTTGCACCAGCTTTCCGCCCGCCCAAAGATCGAAGCGGCGCTGCGCACCGCCCATACACCGTAAGTCTTTTCTTTTTCCATCGGCACCTCCTGTTATCGTTCCTGCTGCTTTTCCGGTTTTGGCCGGGCAGACGGTTCCGCTGTTTTCGTTTCTTTAAGCTGCTGCCGGAGGGAAGGCTTGCGTTCCTGCTCCGTATCTGTGATATTCACATACTCGCCGATGATACAAAGCGCCTCGCCATAGCTGCCGGAAGCAAATACCCGGTCCTTCATTTCCTTTGCCTGGTCTGAAAGCCCATGCTCCCGCAAAGTGCGGGCAGCAATCCCCACCAGGTTAAAAATATTTCCGTCCTGCCCGATCAGCGCACAGTCCGGCTTTTCCGGCTCCGGCTCCGGTTCCCCGATAAACCCGCCCAGGCGGTTGGGGACAAAATCAGAGAGCCATGTGCCGCCGAAATTCTCATGGGTCTGTAAACGCCACATGGCAAGTTTTCCAATTTCCAAGTCCACGCCCTCAAAAGGATAGAGCAGGCAGGTAAGACCGTCATACTCAAAAGCAGAAATATCCTGGAACTTCGCGCCGTTTTTCAAAATACCGGCTTCGGTGAACATTTCATTGATCCCGTCAAGCCATTCCCGCAGGTCGCCGCCGCAGCCCTGCAAAATCAGGCCGTCTTTTCCCTCCATACGGCGAAGGTCCTCTGTTGCAATATGGTTGATACTCAAAAAATCGCCTCCTATCGTTGTTGTTGGTTTTCTTTCCTGTGCCGGGCAGCTTTGCCCTCCGGCGTTTTCTTTAGCTGCTGCCGGAGGGAGGGCTTTTGTTCCTCTTTCTGTAAATCCGTAAGGATCGCAGATAAGGGCTGTTCCCACCGGCTCCCGAAGCCCCGTACCACCGTTCCGGCCAGCGCGCCGTTTTCCCTGAACATTTCCAGCGTGTCAAAAGCACGGTCAAAAAGGGAAATGTTTCTGGAATCCACGCACGGGGCAAAGTGGATCACTCCTTTGGGATAGTCCCCGCCGGTCCCGATCCAGCCCCGTACAAAATCATCAAAGCCTTTTGTGATTCCCGCGTCTGCCAGCTCCACGGCATGGCTGGCATTTACCAAACTTGTTTCTTTATACTGGCGGCCCAGGACCAGCACACCGGTCTTTGGACTGAACATAAAGCGCCGGTTGTCGATCTGCTGCATATCAATGGCCTGCGTCCTGGTATTGATCCGCATGATCTCCGGCACAATCGGTATTTTTTCTATAGGCATCCCTCCAAACCGTCATAAAAACAGAGCGCCGGGGAAGCGCCCTTTGTCCGCAACTTACCCCCATTTCAGAGGCCGGGAGTATTCTAATATAGGCACCCCGTAAACAGGGCCTTAAAACCCTTGAAAACACTGGCCTGATTGGGCTAAGTTGCGGACACATCACCCCCTGTTTTGCCGCCCGCGCCGTTTCCGTTCCCGCTCGGATTTCCGTCTGGCAAAGCTGCGGCAATAGTCGGAACAATACGCCTGGCTTGTGACCGGAAGGTAAACCTTTCCGCAGACCGGGCATATTTTCTGCCTGAGAGAAGTATCTTCACCGGTCAGGGCAGATTCCAGCTTTGGCTCCGTAGGAAGCACCGCCGCCCGGAAATAGCGGCAGAACGCACCGGTCCACCATTTATTCAGCATGTAACAGGGACAGTCCAGGGGAAGGCAGAGCTTATCCTGGCAGTCATAGTTGGCGCACAGGTTCGTCACCAGTCTGCGGATCGCCGCCCGCTCAAATCGTGTCAGTTCCCTTTCCGGCAGGGCGCTCATTTGCGCCCGCCTTTCTTCGCCGGAAATTCCAGATTGAAATTTACATATTTGCCGCCCGTATCATCCAGCACCACAACCGCGTCATAGGTCCGGCCCGTTTTCTCGCTGTAAAGTCCGGACATAGAAACGCGGCCCTCTTTCAAAAGGGCCGCCGCAACGGTTTTTGTCAGGGTTTTCTTCTTGCCGGTAAAGAATTTATTGTCTTTCCAGAGGGCAAAAGCGCAGTCCAGGTTTTCACAGAAGAACCCCTTTTTGCCCTCATACACAGTGCCGCCGCAGCGGGGACAGGTGCCGACAGCCTCGCGCCGGGTTCCTTTCGCGTTGGGGAACAGGCCGGCAAACCGTTCCTCCGGTGTGGTATGGTCTTTGACAAGCGCCCGGCTCATATCGGCAATCCCTTCCATGAAAACCTCCGCGCTGATCTCGCCGCGCTCCACCTGCTTCAACCGGGATTCCCATTCCGCGGTAAGCAGCGGGGACTTGATATTATCCGGCAGGACCGTAATCAGGTTGGTTCCCTTTTCCGTGGGAATGAGCTGTTTCTTCTTTCTCTGCACAAAGCCGGTTGCCACCAGCTTTTCCAGGGTGGCCGCACGGGTGGCCGGGGTGCCTAAGCCTTTGCGCTCGGCGTCCTCCGGCGTGTCTGCCGCGCCTGCCGTTTCCATAGCTGCCAACAGGGAATCCTCCGTATATTGCTTGGGCGGGGAGGTTTTGCCTACCCGGACGCCTGCCGTCACCGGTTCAAAGGTCTGGCCCTGGGTCAGCTCCGGTAAAGCCGCGTCTGCGGGGTCTGCCTGTTCCGGTTCCGCCTGCTTTAGCCCCGTGCGGTAGAGCCGTTCAATTTCCTTCCAACCTGCCTGCAAGACAGTCTTTCCTTTCGCTGTGAAGGAGTGGCCCACACAATCCAGTACCGCCGTGACCGCCTCAAAGCGGTGCGCCTGGCCGGTGGCACAAAGAAGCCTCATGGCGATCAGGGTCAGCACATCCCGCTCCCCGGAAGGGAGGGCAGACAGGTCCGTCCGGGCAATCTCTACGGTAGGAATAATGGCGTGGTGGTCGGTAACTTTGCTGCCGTCCGTTACCCGGTCAATATCCGGCTCGCCCAGGCACCCTTTTCCGAAAGGCATGTTGTTCCGCAACCACAGGATCAGGGAGGCGGCGGTTGCCTGCATATCCTCGGTCAAATATTGGCTGTCAGTACGGGGATAGGTCGCCAGCTTTTTCTCATAGAGGGATTGCAGGTAGTCAAGGGTCTGCTGGGCGGTGTAGCCGTAAATACGGTTACATTCCCGCTGCAAGGTTGTCAGATCATAGAGGCGGGGAGGCTGCACGGACTTTGTCTGCTTTTCCACGGAAAGGACAGAAGCCGTCTGTCCGTCACATTCCCTGCGGATTGTCTCTGCCGCCTGTTTCTCCGTCAGCTTGTCGCCGGAAGCAGTAAACCCGCCGCAAGTGATCTCCGGGACATAAAATGGTTTGCTGGTAAATGCCTGAATCTCTGCCTCACGCTGTACCAAAAGCGCCAGCGTTGGGGACATGACGCGCCCGACATTTAAGGTGACGCCGTACAGGACAGAAAACAGCCTGGTTGCGTTGATTCCAACCAGCCAGTCCGCACCGGCCCGGCAGACGGCGGCATCATAGAGGCGGTCATAATCCTTGCCGGGGCGCAGGTGTTCAAAACCGTCCCGGATCGCCGCGTCCTCCATACTGGAAATCCAGAGGCGTTCCATCGGTTTCCTGCACCCGGCATACTCATAGACCAGACGGAAGATCAGCTCACCCTCACGCCCGGCGTCAGTAGCGCACACCACAGAATCCACCCGTTTGTCCTTCATCAGCCGGCACAAAAGGTCAAGCTGTTTCTTCTTGTCCTTCGACACCTCATATTTCCATTCGTCCGGCAGGATCGGCAGATCACCATAGTGCCATCTGGCATACTGTTCCCCGTAGGCTTCAGGCTGTGCCAGTTCCAGAAGGTGGCCGACGCACCAGCTCACCAGGTAGCCGCCGCCTTCCAAATAACCGTCCTTTTTCTCATTTGCGCCCAATACCGCCGCCAACGCCATAGCGACAGAGGGCTTTTCTGCAATCACTAATTTCATTCGTTATTCCTCCATTCCATATTTTCGTAATCTTCATCCGCCATTTTTCCTGCCTGCATCAGACAGAGCAGCACAACGCCGGCCACCGTACCGGCAGTAAACGCAATAAAGTGTGTTATGATACTCCACATAAAAATGCCTCCTTTCGGGCAAAAGAAAACGCCCACTGTTCAAGTGAGCGTTGTGCCAAGTTTTCCTATTCTGTTTTACTTTTTCGGGAGATGGATTTCTCCCACGGGGATTTCCCGCAGTTCCTTTTTCATTTGATGTGCAAAACGGATCGTCCTTACGGTCCTGCCTTTTTCCCGCCCGTCATACACCGCAATCACCCGGTTAGAGTGTTCCACCATATAGCGGTTGCGGTGGGAGTAGACGCTGGGCTGGTATTCTTCCCGTATTACGACCACATCATGGCACGCCTCCAGCATTTCATAAGTCCGCCCCTTTGCCCTGAGACTGTCCAGCCGTTTCTGATACGGGATCACGGCGATCAGTTCCAGTGACGGATCGTCTTTCTGTTTTTCCATAACCATTTCCACAAAATACTGGTCTACGCCCTCCACGAACCCGCTCATAAAGCAGGTAAAGCCGTCCGCAACCGCCTTTTCAATTTCACGCATCAGCGCGGCCTTTACATAGTTGATCTGATTCTGCGGTAAATCCCTGTGTCCTGTTACACAGCATATCTTCTTTTCCATCTGGCACCTCCGATAATAGATTAAAACTACCGCCTTGCTACATTGTAATAGGTTTATTTTAGCAAGTCAATGCAAATACCCTTTTTCATCTACCGAATATTTGCCTCCTGTAAGGTACAATCTATTATGCAGAAGGAGGTGACTATGATGTATGAAGATTTTGTCCCGGAACGGCTGGCAAAGCTAAGGGCACTAAAGGGTGTATCTGCCCGTGACATGTCTTTGTCTCTGGGTCAGGCGAACAACTACATCAACAACATTGAGAATAAGAAGTCACTTCCCGCCATGCAGTCCTTTTTCTACATCTGCGAATATCTCGGCGTAACACCCCAGGAATTCTTTGATGAAGAAAATGCCTGCCCGCAGACATTACAGGAATTCATGGCTGAGGCCAAAAAACTGGACTCAAAATCAATGGAATATATTCTCGGCATTATGAAAGAACTCAATAGCAAACGGTAGAGCGGCCAGCGGTTGGCCGCTTTTCTTATTATTGTACCCGGCAATGTCCTGGTATTGTCCAATCCCTATACCGGCGATAATCCTTGTTTTGTCCGAAAATGAGCCTTCTTTTGTCTGAAGGCTCAAATCCATGCCGCCTTTCTTCAAAATGAAATGTAAACTTTTTTCGTACCCCCTTGCATAATCCCCGGAAAGTGGATATACTATAGGTGAGAAAGTTAGAAATTCCTACTTTCAAATTCATGGCAAAGGAGATGATTGTATGCTGGCCGAATTACGTCAGAAGTCACAGATCACCATACCGAAGGAGATCATTGTCAAGCTGGGCCTTTCCGAAGGCGACAAGCTGGATATTTTCGAGAAGGACGGGACCATCTGTATGCTGCCGGTTGTCGTTTACCCGAAAAAGTACCTTGACGAACTCCGCGGCGAACTGGGCGAGGTAAAGGCAAAAATCGCCTCCGGTGAGCAGCCTGTCTTTGACAGTGTAGACGCGCTGTTTGCAAAGTTGGAGGCGGATTGATGGCTTATCAGATTACCTTTACCAAACGGTTTGAAAAACACTTTAAGGACCTGAACACACAGGAGAAAAAGCAGCTCCAGAACAAATTAAGGCTTCTTGCCGAAAACCCCATGCACCCGTCTTTACGCACCAAACGCATCCAGGGAACCAAGGACCTGTTTGAGTGCAGCGTCAACATGGACATCCGCATTATCTGGTACTATGAAGGTGACAAGCTGATTATCCTCGTTGATGTGGGGCATCACGACATTTTAGACCAATACTAAGGACATAGGCGGCGCCTGCTGATAAAGCTGGCGCCGCTTTTCCCTGTCATTTTCCGGTGCTGCCAAAGGCTCCGGTACCCCGCTGTTCTCCAAGCTCCGTCACAAAATCCGCGATCACTACCGGCGTAATAACGAGCTGGCCGATCCTTGACCCTTTGGGAATGTGCCTCGTCTGGCTGCTCACATTGCTTAGGATCGCATGGATTTCCCCACGGTAGCCGGAATCTACAGGCGGCAGCTCACAGACCAGCCCTTTGGCTGCCATGCTGCTGCGGGGAAACACATACCCGGCATACCCGTCCGGCACTTCGATCCCAAACCCCAGGGGGATTTTCGCGATCTCGCCGGGCTGTAGGGTGCAGTCATAAGGCATATACACATCCGCACCGGCATCGTTCCCATGAGGCCGGTAGGGTCTCTGTTCCTCCGGCACGCCAAAATCGATCAGCTTAATCTTCATGGGCACCGCCTTTTATAAGTAGTGGGTAATCCGCCGCCAAAATCTCGCCGGGCGTCATGCTGCCTGCAATCTTTCTCCCGCAGCTCATTTTCCCCTCCAGGCATTTATCCCTCTGGCAGAAAGGTCCGGTAAGGCTGGGGGCAAAGAGTGCCGGGCTCAATGCAAAAAGCTCCTGCCAGATTTTTAAGAGCACTATCCGGGTCTCGTCCGTATTGCGCCGGCATACCCGCTGGCCGATGATATGTTTCCACTGGTAAGGCGTGGCGCTGATAATCAGAACATTCCTAAGGCCCTGGGGCGTGGCATAGCCCGCCGCATCGTGCCCGATCCCCGCCGCGCATAGTTCCTCATAGCAATCCATATCGGATTTACAGCTTTCCAGATACATTTCCTGAATTGCCTTCGGTGCAGCCAAAATCTCATAGGGCACGGCAAAGTCCGCCTGCCCCGCATAGTTGCTGTACTGTAAGGACGCGCTCATAAACTTTACTTCGTTCTGGTGCCTGGTGATCTGCGCCAGGAAACGCCTGCTTGCGCCCACAATGGCAACGGTGATAACCGCGAATTTCTGGACCGTGGGGTGCGGGAGTTTACTGATCGCCGTTACGGTGTCAATACTGAACGACTTTTCATAAAGCGCCGTCAGGCCCTCCATTGTATTGATCTTATGCCCACGCTGGGTAAGCCTGGCCGCAAACACCATGTTTTTTTCAGCCTCCGCCACAGCCTGGCAGTTCAAAACCTTTACTTCAATTTTGTTGATTGTCCTGTCCCTCCTTTACAATCGCTTTCAGTAAAAACAGATAGTTAAGACTGTCTGTGATCTTTTCGTCCCATGTGCCGGCGTCGAAGCTCACGCCATCGGCAAAGCACATATCATACAGGGAAACGATATGCTTTGCCAGCATCCCGGCAAGGGCGCGCTCCGGTGTTGTGTGCTGCAAAGCAGCGGCAGCCTTGAAAGCCCCCAGCCGGTCCGTATCGTCCCCGGTGTACTCTTTGGTTTTCTTTTGCAGGATTTTCCTGCATAGAGCCACCTGTCCGTCAAAAACGGCATTGACCTCTTTCTGTGTGATAGGGCATCCCTCCTTTGAAAAATGGATTTGTCCCGAATCCTGTATAGAATCCGAGACAACTTTATTTTTGCATATTACGCGCTCGGCAGATAAATCCAGTCGTGCATCAGGCACACGCTCGGTTCGTCCTCCCTGGGGATCAGCCGGTAGGTACATTCCCCGTACACGGTCCGCTTGTCCTCAATCTCCATTTCATAAGCCTTGTAAAAGCGGTATTCGATATTGGAGATAATACATTTAAGCGTCTGCAATGCCTCCCGCTGGGAGGTCACGATCAGGTTCCGGTCCACACTGCGCTGTAGGAACAGCAGCGACTTGTAAAGCTGTACCTCCGTGCGGTAGGGCCGGCAGTCCATCGTCTCCAGCCAGTGGCAGAAGGCTACCGGGCCGCTCTCGACCAGTTCCCGCTCCGGGTGGTAATACCCGTAGCAGTCCAGGTTGGCCGTGTTAAGCAAATACAGCATTTCCCTGATTTCATTTTCCGGCATGTCATAGAACCGGAGAAGGGAGCGGTACAGGTGCACATAGCCGGGTATTGAAACAATGGTATTCACCATAGAAAAAATCCTCCTTGTAAATGACTGGTGCGGGAGCACATGCCCCCGCACCGGTTTTCAGTCTGTTCAGTTGTTTACTTCCACCAGCTTTGCCATGACGATGAAGCGGCTCGCGCCTCCGGGCGTGCAGGTGGAAAGGGTCAGCACCTTATCGCTGCTTGTCACCGTGACATCCGTTTCCACAACGGAACGCTCTGCCATAGCGGTAAGCCAGGTCGTATAAGCACCGTCATCCTTCCAGCTAAGACGCCAGGGAGAGGTGTCGCTGCCGGATTCGGAAGGCTTTGCTACAAACGCCGCGAAAACCTCACAGAGATAACCGCCCTCCGGGGTCACAAGGTACATCTGCTTATGGGTATCAAAGTAGCTCTGTTCGTCATACTCATTCAGGGCGGCGAACATGGAGCCGTCCCGCATGTTATGGCCGTAAATAATGGTGTTCCGGTCAGAAAAATCCGCCTTGTTCTCATAATCCGCGAACAGGCACCCCACCTTATTGTAAGTGCCGTCATATAGGTGGTGCAGGTAATACTCGTTGTCGTCCGCCTGCGTCACCGGGTAGTTGATAACCGTATCGGGGAGGCTGAGCCAGCCGATGATGTCCGGCCCGCTTTCCCGCAAAGCCTCAAAGTCCACCGTGGGAAGGACCACGGAAGAGATTTCGGCAGCAGGCTCCGTGGGGGTGGGCGCCGTTCCGGTCTCCATGTCCTCCGGCGCTTCGGTCTGCTCCGGCAGCTCCACCAGCCCCGCAAGGTCATCATAAGCCCCGGCGCTTTCGCTGTACTGGCAGAGGTCACGGATCATCAGGAAGCCGTTGCCTAATGCCAGTGCCGCACAGAGGGAGAGGACCGCAATGCCCGCAGCCTTTGTCTTAGGGGTCTGTCTGCTGTATTTTCCCTTTTTGAAATAGAAGGCAGCGAACACCCCGCCGCCAATCAATGCCAGCGCCAGAAGGCCGCCGTACAGGAAAATGAAATTGTCATCCCCGGTCTGCGGTACCGCCTTATCAGGATTAGACGGGGTGGAAGGCTTGGACGGTGTTTTCGGATCATCAGGAGTCTCCGGTTCCTCCGGCTTCTCGTTGAAGAACTGGACTGTGGCGGTCTGGTCCGCCTTGATCTCCACCGTGGCCGCGTCAGGAATGATATAATCCTTGCTTGCGCGGTTGGAAAGCTCGGTTACGGTATAAATACCGACACGCAGCCCCTTGACCTCGATCACGCCGGATTTCGGTGTGGTGAAGGTCTCACAGTAAGAACCATCCGCGCTCTTGACCTCAATGGCAAAGCCGTCCTTGCGTCCGTCACTGGAATCTTTGGTGATTTTCAGGCTGCCGCGGTATGCCTCATTGGTAAAGCCCCGGCCTGCCTCGCCGTTTTCGATCACAACAGCCTGGCCGTCCTCGGTGATCGCAAAGTAATAAGCCTTTTCGTCAGGCTGGTAGCCCTCCGGCGCTTTCTTTTCCTTTACGAAATAGCCCTTAGCCAGAAGACCCTCCGCCATGTGGAATCCGCCGTCCGTCTCTTTCAAAGTGCCAACCAGCGTATCTTCGGCGTCCAGCTCCTTGTTGCCGTTGGCGTCCTCATACAGTTCAAATACCGCGCCGGATAGGAAGCGCAGGAAAGTATTCTCCTTGTCGCTCTCCACAGCGGAAGGTTCATCCACCGCCTCGGTCTTGTGGAGCTGCACCCGTCCGCGGATCAGGGTATCATCCACGCGGATTTCGATTGCCTGGCCGTCCACGCCGATATAAATATGGTGTTCCTCCGGGCTCACCGTATAGAGCGCGGGAGCGGAAATTTCCTTTACGATCCAGTGGCCGTAAGGGATATTCTCAAAGGCAAAGCTGCCGTCCTCGCCGGTGGTTACGGTAAGCAGCGCGTTTTCTTCGGTAAATTCCTCGGTATCAGGCGTAAACAGGCCCATGACCGCACCAGCCAGCTTCACATCCTCGCTGCCGTCCGTGCTCTCTCCATATTTCACGCCGTCAATGCGCCCGCGGAGCAGGTCATTGGGAACAGCCTCACCCTCATTGACAAGAATCTGTACCAGCGCCGCCTCCTGGCCCGCATACTCAAAGACTACCGGGTATTTGGTATCGGAAAGCACATAGGCGCTGTTTGTGGTGCGCTCCTGCACATAGTAGCTGCCAAACGGCAAATCGGAATCAAAGCAAGCGTCATAGCCGCCCGCCTCATTTGCGGAAACGGAGACCACTTCCAGAAGCCCGCCTGCCGGGATCACGCTGCCATCCGCAGCGGTCAGGTCAGCGGAAGCATACAGCCCAAAGGAAATGTCCTTGTATTCCTCATTCATGCCAAGCCCGAAAAGCCCGTCTGTTTCCAGGGCTTTGAACAGGGCCACATCCACCTTCTGGCGCTCGTCATACAGGGATACGGCGGTCTGCGTGATCTCCACGGTCTCGCCCGCGTAGGTCAGTTCCGCATATTCCGGGGCGGCATTTACGACCATCCCCGCCGGCGCCTGGCGTTCTTCAAGACGGTAGCGGCCCAGGTAGAGAAGCCCGCTCTGGGCGGTTCCATCCTCCCCGGTGGTAAGGGTTTCCACAACCGTGTCCTTTGCCGCACGGAGGGTCCCGTCGCCGGTATAAATATCCTCGTCGGCGATCACATCATAGACCGCGCCGGGAAGTCCGGCCACCTCATACACCGGCTGATACAGGCCGTCATTTTCCTGGACGGAAGCGAACACCTCGCCGGTCTTTGTAATGGTGAGCTGGCCCTTCTGGGGCATGTTGTACTGTGTGACGGTCACAACCGCCTCGCTGCCGTCAATGGTGAACGGTACGGGCTCACTGGAAAGGACATAGCCGTAAGGCGCCGCCACCTCATAAAGCTCATAATCCCCGGTGTGCAGAGGTTCCGGCAGCATGAGCCAGCCTTCGTCCGAAACATAGAAGGTATCAAGGGTCTCCGGGTTCGGGTAGAAGATTTCCTGGGTGACAAATTCCCCGGTGGAAAGGTCTTTGATCTGGAAGCCCGTACCGGTCATCGGGATAATGTTCCCGGTCTCGGCGTCGCATTTCTCCACTTTGAGCCTTGCGGTAATGGTGCGGTTATTCAGGATATAGCTGTAGGTCTGGCCGTTTGCGGAAATAAAGACGGTAAAATCAGGAATGAACGCCTTGCCTTCCTCGCCGGCTGTCTGGTGGACCGTATAATGGCCGTAAGGGAGCATTTTGGAGGAAGCAAAGCCGTCGCTGTCCGTGGTAAGCAGGTCGCGCTCGCTTTCCTTCGCCGCGTCATAGCTGCCCGCCGCCTTCAGGTAGATTTCAAAGACCGCCCCGGCCTCCGGGCGCTCGACCACACCCTCATTCGGTCCTTCTGTATTTTCTTCTTCGGACACATCCGGGTCCGGGTCGTCCGTATGCTTTACAAGCTGGATATTGCCATAGATCACGGTTTCCGTGACCTGGTTCTCCGTGGTGTTCAGTTCCACCTCGTACAGCGTCGGGGAAGCGCCCACCTCATAGACCGTATCATTCAAAAGGTAGCCGGTGCTTGGCTCGATCTCCCGTACCGTCCAGCTATCGCCGCAGACATAGTAGCCGGTCATAAAACTGCCGTCCGGCCCGGTGGTGTAGGTATCTACCAGCTCGCCGCCACAATAAATCCCATAGGTCGCCCCGGCAAGGGTCGCGTCGCCCTGGGCGGTCCCGGTGTCCGCGTCGCTCTTTACCACATGCACCCGGAATTTCTTCAAAATGTTGCTGAAATGGACGGAAGAAGTCTGGCCGCTCTCAATGGTGATGTACTGCGCGGAAGGGGTCACATAGCGGTCAACCGGGATTTCCGTCACAAGATAAGTGCCGGGCAGGAATTCCTTTTCCACCTGCCCGTTATCCCCGGTAGTAACCGTCTCATTGACTTCATTCCCCAAAACATCCGTGCCGGAAATGCGGAAGGAAATGCCGGACACAATGCCGTCCTCACTGGTCTTGACGATCTTCGCGGTGCCGTAGGTCTCCGTCTTGATGTTCATAAAGAAGGAAACCGGGTCGCTGGCGCCGGTCATCATGGTCTGGTAGCCGGGCCTGCCCCAGATCAGCATATCGTTGGCAACCGGAATGTCTTTCCTGAACTCAAAGCTCACCGGGTCCATAATCATGTTTTTGCTGGTAAAGGTGTACTTGTTGCCGTTCCTGCTCACGGTCACGCCGCTGCCGGAAAGCATTTCCAGGTCAATATTCAGGTTGTTGGTGTCGGTAACAGTCAGGGTATAGAACTTTCTGCCGGTGACCCATTTCAGTTCCAGGACAGGGGCATCCCCCTGGTTCGTCGCGGTAAAGGAGGGGACGGTGGAATGGGACGCCACCTGTTCCAGAATCCAGTTGTATGCCTTTTCCGCAGGACGCCCGGCAACCACGCTGTAATACTGGTCCGCCGAAGCGTGGCCGTTGCTGTGTCTGCTGTAAGGGTCGCTCCGAAGTTGCTGCTGGTATTCCCAGAGAATGATCTGCGTCGCAATCTTATAATCGTCCTCATTGATCCCGGAAACAGGAAGGGAGGCGCCGGGTTTCCATCCATAGATCGCCGTCAGGGTAATGCCGCGCTTGGCAGCGGAAGGGAGCATATTCAGGTAATCGCTGTTGGTCCCGTTCTCCGAAGTATAGGTATTTTCGGAAGTGTTATAGGCAATCCCGCTTTCCACACAGTAGACATGATGGCTGATACCGTCTGAATCTGTCAGCATATAGTGCCGGTAGGCATTGCCGCCAGAACCGGTGCGGACATCTACTGTGCCATCCGAATGGTAGGCAAGAAAGGTATAGGGTGCAGGCGCGTAATAATGCTGCCCGTCAGAACCTACATACTGGTCGCCCAGCCAGGAGCTTGCTTTCTGGCCTACGCCTGCCGCAAACGCCTTAGCGGGGAGCAGACTAAAGACGCATACCGCGCAGAGTAAAAACGCCACGATCCTGTGCAGGCCGCGGCTGTGTGTGTTTGTTTTCATATTCACGATAGAAAGACCTCACTTTCATAAAATAGGTAAGGACGGCGCATTACTCGCCGTCCTCATGGGTACTGTCCTCAAAGTCATCCTCGGAGAGATATTCCGGCTTCCCGTAAGCCTCGTCCGGGTCAAAGCCCTCCCCGTAGCCATCGTCCTCGTCAAATTCGTCCTCGTCCTCCGCCTGCTGCTTCGGGCGCACGATCTTCACATAGTAGCCGACGCCTCCAACCGCAAGCAGGGCGACGATGATAAAGATGATCGTGCCGGCGCTGCCGGTATCTTTCTTCGGTTGCTCCGGTTCAGACGGTTCCTCCGGCTCTGCCGGCTTTTCCTTCCCGGTGCAGCCGTTTAAGTCATTCTTGCAGACCGGACAGCCGGTATCGACTTTCCCGGCCTCGCATTTCTCCTTACAGTTACAGACATCCGCAGCCGGGATCACGCTGACGCTGCCGTCGCCCTTTTCCGCAAGGGCCATCAGGTCCGCCTCGGTGACGCCGTTCAGGAAATACACGTTGTTGTCATCGCGCTTGCCGTCAATGATAAGATAGAACACATTCCCGGCCTCGGTAGTAATGGTATAAAACTGTTTATCCCCATCCTCGCCGGTGGCGCTGTCCTGCACGGTCCCGGTTCCCTCCGGGGTGAAAGCGCCCTCCGGGACAGAGGAAGTGGTGGGCTCCGGTGTGCCGGAAGGACTGCCGCCGGAATTTCCCGTACTGCCGGAGCTTGTGCCTCCCGAAGCCGTCCCCATATTGGAAGTGCCGCTTTGTGTGCCCGTGCTGCCGGAAGAAGCCGGCTGGGTCTGTGCCGGTCTCGTTACCGGTGTGCTGCTCTGGCTCGGCTGCGTTGGGGCAGCCGGTTTTTCCGTGGGCGCCGACTCCTTATAATAGGGGTTGTCAAACTTCACGGTATCAGAACGGTTCCCGGCATAATCCACCGCGTAGACGCTCACTTTTTTATCCGTGCCGGCATAATCCTTCAGGGCGACAGAGGCTTTCCCATCCACCAGGGAATTTACACGGGTCTTGTCAATATAGACCGCCTCCACGCCGGAATTGTCGTCGCTGCTCTCGATCTTTACGGTTTCCCCATCCAGCACCGCCGTAAGCGTGGGCGGCGTGGTGTCCTTGCCCCCGGCGGCAAAAGCCGTCATGGGTAAGGTCATGGCGCCTATGAGAAACACAAGCGCCACAAGGAGAGAGATTCGTTTAGTCCTCATGCACTTCCTCCTGTTCCTGCGGCGAAGGCTCTTGTGCCATCTGCCGCGTTTTTAAGAATTCGGCCAATTCCTGGGGCGTCAGGTGGTAGCTGCGGGCCACCGCCACAAAATCGGTGTTCTCCAGCTCCGTTTTCTGTTTCTCCAACTCCCGGAGCCTGGCCTGCTGCTCCGCGATCTTCGCCTTGGTCTTTTTAATGTCTTTTGCCAGTTTTTCAATTTTAGGGTTCAATTTGTTACCTCCATTCTGTTAGGGCAGACGGCCAAAGGTATAGAAGTGGCTCTGCCAGTAACTTGTATTGATATTTGCATAAGAGATCGGGTCCCCACAGTGGATCATCATTCCATTGCCGACATAGATTCCCACATGGCTTGCGCCGCTGGTGTTATAGGTACCCTGGAAGAAAACCAGGTCGCCGGGCCTTGCGTCCGCGCCCGATACAGGCGTACACACGCCCAAAAGCCCGTCCGCGGTTAGCCGCCCGAAGTTCCAGCCGGTATGGTTGACTACCCAGGAAACAAAGCCCGAACAGTCAAAGGAAGTGGAAGGGCTTGCGCCGCCCCACACATACGGATAGCCTAAGTATTTCTCCGCCTCCGCGATCATGGCCGCGAACTGTTCATCCGCAAGGGTCTCCGGTGGAATATCGTAATCAAAGTAGCCGCCGCCTCCGCCCGCGCCAATGTCTGGCAGACCGGTACTGCTGGTGTCGCCGGTATCTGCAAAATACAGCGGGTTCAAATACTGCCCGTCCACCAGCACCTCCAGGTGCAGGTGCGGCCCGGTGGAATTGCCGGTGCTGCCGACCTTCGCGATAACATCCCCGGCTTTTACCTCCTGGCCCACAGACACAAGAATCTGCGAACAGTGGCCGTATTTGGTGGTAAGGGTATGGCCCTCGTAAGCCTCGCCTTCAATGGCGACACACAGGCCGTAGCCGCCCGCGTTTCCTGCCATTGTAACTGTTCCGTCATGACCGGCTAAGATTTCCGTGCCCTGGGCCATGCCGATGTCAACGCCGGTATGGTAGTTCTTTTCCTCGCTGATAGGGTGTACCCGGTAGCCGTAATAACTGGTAACGTAAGGGAGCCAGTTGGTCCCAAACACGTTCTTCACATACTGCCGGTTGCCTTTTGTCTGCAATAGAATCTCGCAGATTTCTTTCTGCTCGGTGCTCATGCGCTGTACCACCAGGTTTGCAAGAGGCGTGACCGTGAGCTTTACATTTAAGATGTGCCACTCATAGGGTACTTCTTCCTCGGTTTCCTCGCCGGTCTCCGGGTCAACACGGGTCTCTGTCTGGTAGCGGATTTCCGTTTCCTCCGTGAAGGTAAGGGAATACTGCTCATTGAAAAGCTGCCGCAGGACGCCCTCTATCTGCTCGTAGGTAAAATTCTGATAGGCAGAAGTGAGATAGCCCATCAGGATATAGGGGTCATGCTCGATAGCGCCGATGTTATAGCGGTACTCGTCATAGCCGGGCCGGTCTGTCTCCACACGGTCTATTTCCATCTGCAGGTCTGTTTCCCACTCGGTATAGATAAGCTCCGCGTTGTTGATGTCCTGGTCCTCCGCCAGATAGGTAGAGGCGGCGATACTTCCCAGGCCCCCGGTCCCAATACTGGAAAACGAGGAAAACAGCGAAGTAATGAGAAAGACCACCAGAAGCAGCAGGATAAGAACGCCGCAGATAACCGGGTGGCGCTTGACGGTGTTTACCACCGAGGCCGCGATCTTCTCCGTCGTAACGGCTGCGTCCTTTGCCCGCTTTCCGGTTCTCTGTGCCTCCCTCGCGGCTTTGGCATACTGCCGTTTCAGCTTTTGCTTCTGCCACATCCGGGCAAGGAAGTTTTTCTTTAGCTCCGGGTGATCCGAAAGGGTCTGGCGGTAGGCAAGCTGCGCGTTAGTCCGCGCTGATTTCTGCTGTAGCTTTGTCACCCGGCGGTAAGGCACTGTTTTATGGCGGTGGTACAGGGTGCGTGCCCCGGCCTCACCCACAAGCTCGGTACGGTGGGCGGCTTTCACGCCAATATTTTCTTCCTCCGCCTGGTAGATTTTCTTATGCGCGTAACCGGCTGCCGTATTTGCAGCCGCCTTTACCGGGCGCATGGGAAGGGAGCCCTTTACATGAGCCCGCTGGGATTTTACTTCCTGCTCAAATTTCAGCCGCTTTTTTACTTTGCCGGTCTCCGGGTCGGAAGCTGTCTCCATCCGCAGTTTTTTCCGGGAAGGCAGACGCGCTTCGGCATCCTCCAGCTTTTTTTCCACACACTCGGCCCTGCGCCTCGCCTGGGTCAGTTTTTTATCCGCCGCCTCCGGTGGCAGCTCGTCAGCGGTAAATTCCAGCTTGGAAGGCCGTTTCGGTTCTCCTTCGGCTGATCCCGGCTGTTTCTCCTGGGGTTCCTCGGCTTTTGCCGCCTCCTGGAAACGCTGCTGGTATTTGTTGCCGTGCTGGTGCATCCGGTGCCTGCCCGGTGTTTCCCCCGCATTTGTACTGCCGGCCTCCGAAGCAGCGGAAGCCTCCGAACCGCCGGAACCGGACAACTCCTGATCGCCGCGCCGGGAAAAGTCGGCATCCTGGCGCTGGAATCTGCCGGAATCCTGCTGTCTGCTTTCGCGGAAACTGTCATGCCCGGAAAAATCCAGGCCGCTTTGCTGCGGATCGCTGCGGCTGTCCTGAACAGAATCCCCGGACGCCTGCCGGGAAGCAGTATAATCCACACCTGAATCCGCTGCCGGAACTGCGCCGCCCTCCGAAGCCCCTTGATACAGGTCCCGCCCTTTATGGCGGTTATCTTCCTGCCCAGGTGCGTCACGGGTCCGACGCAAATCAAAATCCTGTCCTCGCATCTCGCCGGCCCGGACATCGGCTTCTGTTTTCCTCGCCGGCTGCCGCGCCGCGTCTTTTTGCCGCCTGATTTCTTTATCGCGGGACATATCCATCACCTCCAGTCTGAATTATCTGTAATTGTCTGCCGGCGCTCATGCGCCTGCCACTTCCTCCGGCCTTGTGGTAAGGACCGAATACAGAAGGGTGTCCTTCGGGAAGTGATCGACAAAAGGAATAATCACGTTGCCGAAAAACAAAAGGCCCTCGCCGGGGCCGGAATGGGTCACATAGGAAAGCTGGTGGGGCGAAATGCCTAACTGCTTCGCCAAAATCTGCCGGTCTCCCTGGGCCTGGTTGAGCATGTAGATAAAATCCGAGTTCTCGAAAATGTTCTCGATCTCCCTGGAAGCCAGCAGGTCCTTCACATTCTGCGTTAAGCCGCTGGGAATCCCGCCCCATTTTCGGAATCTTTTCCATATCTCCACGCTGAAACTTCCTGTCTGGCCTTTCAGCAGGAGGTGGAACTCGTCAATATAGAACCAGGTCGTCTTATGCTTGGAGCGGTTAGCCGTAACGCGGTTCCAGACCGCGTCCTGCATGATAAGAAGGCCGATCTCTTTCAGGGCCTTTCCCAATGACTTCAACTGGAAGCACAGTACCCGGTGGTTATCCATCTGGATATTGGAACGGTGGTTAAACACATTAAGGGAACCGTTGACGTAGATTTCCAGCGCCGTGGCGATATTCTGCGCTTCCGGCTCGCTCTGCTTGCGAAGGAGGTCGTACAGGTCCCCCAGGATCGGCATGTTTTCCGGGCGCGGGTCCTGCAAATAGTCCCGGTACACAAGCCTTGTGCAGCGGTCAATGATCGTCTTTTCAATGGGGGAAAGCCCTTCCTTGCCGCCGATGATAAGGTCACACAAGGACAGGATAAAATCACTTTTCAGGGTGATCGGGTTTTCATCGTCCGAATAATCCAGGTTAATGTCCATCGGATTGATGTAGTTGGTGGAGTTGGGGGAAATGTCAATGACCTGCCCCTGGACTCCAAACTGCTTTACCAAAGGCCCGTACTCATTTTCCGGGTCCGCTATGATAATGTCGTCCTCCGTCAGAAGGAACACATTGACGATCTCACGCTTGGCAGAAAAGGACTTGCCGCTGCCGGGCGTCCCCAGGAACAGGCCGTTGGGGTTTTTCAGGTTCTTGCGGTTCGCCATAATCAGGTTGTTACTAAGGGCGTTGAGACCGTAATATAAAGCCTCGCCCTCCTGGAACAGCTCGCAGGTGGTAAACGGCACGAAAATAGCCGTGCTGCTGGTGGTAAGCCCCCGCTCGATCTCGATCTGGTTCTGCCCCAGGCACAGGGAGGACATAAGGCCCTGCTCCTGCTGGAAGTCCAGACGTTTTAAGGCGCAGTTGTATTTCTGCGCCACGCCGGAAGCGGCGAAAATATCGTTGAACAGCTTTTGGCGCTTCGGGGCGATATTCTCCACCAGCACCGTCACAAGGAACATTCTTTCATTCCTGCTCTGTAAATCCTGCAAGAGATTTTTCGCTTCTTCGCCATAAGTGGCAAGGTCGGTAGGTATGATGTCCATATCGTAGCCGGATCGGACCGCTTTCTTCTGTTCCTCAATCGTCATTTTCTGCAAATCAGACATTTTGCGTTTGATGTTCTTGATCGCCTGCGCCTGGTCGATAGACTGGATATGAAGGTTCACCGTTACAGCGTCGTTCAAGTCCAGAAGGTCGGCAAGCAGCCGGTCCGTCAGCTCCGGTGCTAAAATCTGCAAGAAGGACACCGCGCCGGAATGGTCGCCCACCCGGAAGGTCTTGCCGTCCTGGGAGAAGGAGAGGCCGGAAGGGGCGATATAGTCCTTTGTGGAGAGCCCGGTTTTCGGCAGGTCGCTCCAGGCAAAATGAAATTTCTCCTGGCCGTCTGGGTGGAGCTGGCTGTGCAAAAGCTCCAGGCGTTCCAGCCCGTTTAAGGGCCTTGCCTGCGCGCCCAGGGCTTTGAAATTCCCCAGCACATCCGTTTCGATCCGCTCCAGACGCATTTTCGCCGTGCGAAGATCCTCCGCCTCAATCCCAAACGTGATATATTTCCGCTTGGTAAGGCCGTTGTTGCCTTTTTGGAGCTGGTTTTTCAGCATATCCCCATACTCCCTGCGGATTCCGTCGTACTCGTCCCCGCGGGTAGGAATATCTATGCTCCGAACAAAGTCCTGCATATTGGCCCGCTGGTTGATGAAGGTGAGCTGCACATGGATCGAGGCGTCAAAGTAATTCAGGAAATCGCAGTAGCCCTCAAAAATCTGCGCTTTGTCGTCCGCCTGTGCGAGCTGGTAGTTAATATCAAAGAACTGCACCGTCTTGGTGTAATAATTGCCACTCACACGGCAGATACCGTCCCGGTACATTTCCTTATAGGGAATACTCTGCTGAACCGTCTGCGGGGCATCCGCTTTCAGCCCGGAAAAAAAGCCGGGCTTTTTCTTCGGCCCGGCAGGAGAGGCAGTTTTACTTCCTGCCTTTCTTGCTTCGGCGCGGGTCTTTCTGGCCTGCTTTACGTTTCTTTGCAGACGTTTTTCCTGCGCCTCCTGCTGTTTGGTTTTTGGCAATCTGTGATACCTCCTTTTGGGAAATGGATTTATAGAGATTTTCCGTCCGGTAAGGGCGGTTCTTCGGCCAGAGCTTATAGCGGAGCCGGTTCCTTAACAGCTTTTCCGCCGGCTGCCCGTCCTTCTCATACATGGCAAAGAAGAAAAAGGGCATCATCAGGCCGATCATAAGGAGCACCGCCGCCGAATTGCCGATGGTGCCGCGGGTAAGGAAATATACCGGCAGTCCCACCAGCGCGGCCAGACTGAAACAAATAAGCTGGCGCTTCGTCAGGCCAGCGGCTACTTTGGTCTTGACTGTAGTTAAGTCTTTGGGTACGGGTACATAAGGCATTTCGTTGTCACCTCCAATCCGTGAAAATGCTTTCTATCCATTCTGCGGCATCGTGATACTGCAATCCACTTCATTGCCCCACACATCCCAGCCGGGCGTCTGCTGCCTGGCAAAAAGCTCCACCCTGGGCTGATCGCCCATGAGCTTCACGATCTTGTCCCGCACTTCATCGGGCTTCTTGCTGTGCTGCTCGATATGGGAGATCACAAACTGGTGGATTCCCGCGCACTGGCGTTTCGGGTGCCCGCGTGTTGCCAGCAGGCACACCTCCGCGTTAGACCGGGTCCAGAAGCCCATCCCATAAAACCAGCTATCGGCTTTCCGGTTCTGCTTCAGCCACAGAAACGCCAGGGTCTTATACTGGAAGCCCCATGCCTCGATCACCCGGAACACCTCATTAAGCTGCGGAAAGGTGGCCCATAGAAAAAGCGCACTGTCTTTGGCTGCAAGGTCTGCAACCGGCAGTGCGCATATTTCATCAATGCTCATGGTGGGATAATGGTTTTCCGCCACGCCTTTGCCGCGCTTCATGTCATAGCGCCAGGGCGGGTCCGCGTACACAATGCCATATTTTCCGGTCTCCGGCATCAGCGGGCCTGCTCACTCTTGGCAGGTGCGGGCTTTGTCGGCTGCGTCTTGACCTTCCCGGCATTTTCTTTCAGGGTGCCGGTCAGGGAAGGCTTTTCCGCCGCGCCCCTGGTCGCTTCAAGGGTGGCCTGCAAATTTTCAATAGCCTGCCCGTACCCATCGATCAGGGCGTCGTTAAGCTGCTTGCGGAACTCTGCCGTAACCGGCCAGCAGACATCTTTCCAGTTGCCTC
>ENA-UOJR01001167-UOJR01001167.1-human-gut-metagenome-genome-assembly--contig:-C115P-NODE-1167-length-25214-cov-6.180333_pt1 | contig 25214 bp, 16 predicted proteins | sample MGYA00242354_ERZ723901 | MGnify/ENA metagenome assembly ERZ723901
ACGACCGCGACTGGGAGTTTGCCAAGAAGTTCGGCTGTGAGATCATCGAGGTGGTATCCGGCGGCGAGGACGTGCAGAAGGCCGCCTTCACCGCCAAGGACGACACCGGCATCATGGTCAACTCCGACTTCCTCAACGGCCTGACGGTGAAGGACGCCATTCCTGTTATCACCAAGTGGCTGGAGGAAAAGGGTATCGGCGAGGCCAAGGTGAATTATAAGCTGCGGGACTGGGTGTTCTCCCGCCAGCGCTACTGGGGCGAGCCCATCCCCATGATCTGGTGCGACAAGTGCGGCTGGCAGCCTGTGCCTGAGGATCAGCTACCCCTGCTCCTGCCCGAGGTGGAGAGCTACGAGCCCACTGACGACGGCGAATCCCCCATCTCCAAGATGACCGACTGGGTCAACACCACCTGCCCCTGCTGCGGCGGCCCGGCCAAGCGCGAGACCGACACCATGCCCCAGTGGGCCGGCTCCAGCTGGTACTTCCTGCGGTATATGGATCCCCACAACGACAAGGCTCTGGCGTCCAAGGAGGCCCTGGAGTACTGGGGACAGGTGGACTGGTACAACGGCGGCATGGAGCATACCACCCTCCATCTGCTCTACTCCCGGTTCTGGAACAACTTCCTCCATGACATCGGGGTCATCCCCTGTGCTGAACCCTATGCCAAGCGCACCAGCCACGGCATGATCCTGGGCAAGAACCCCCATTATGTGGGCAATGTGGAGACCGAGGAGGAGAAGCAGGCACTCATTGAAAAGTACGGCAATCAGGCCCTGCGTCCCTCTGTCAAGATGTCCAAGTCTCTGGGCAACGTGGTCAACCCCGACGACGTGATCCGGGATTACGGCGCGGACACCATGCGCCTGTATATCATGTTCATCGGCGACTTTGAAAAGACAGCGGTTTGGTCCGACGACTCCGTCCGTGGCTGCAAGCGCTTCCTGGACCGGGTGTGGAACCTGGCTACTGAGCAGGAGCACACCGGCGAGGAGTACTCCAAGGCCAACGAGGCCGCTGTCCACAAGGCCATCAAAAAGGTGTCTGAGGATATCGAGGCCATGAAGTTCAATACCGCCATTGCCGCCCTGATGTCCCTGGTCAACGACTTCTATGCCAACGGAGCCAGCCGGGGCGATATGAAGGCCCTGCTGCTGATGCTCTCCCCCTTCGCTCCCCACATGTGTGAGGAGCTGTGGGAGATGGCCGGCTACGGCGGGCAGGTATGCCTCCAGGCATGGCCTGAGTATGACGAGAGCAAGACCGTGGCCGCCACTGTGCAGATGGCAGTCCAGGTGGGCGGCAAGGTCCGGGCCAACATCGTGGTCCCCACGGACAGCGACGAGGCGGCTGTAGTGGCCTCCGCCCTGGCGGAGCCCAAGATCGCACGCATGGCGGAGGGGATGGACTTAGTCAAGTCCATCGTGGTCAAGGGCCGCCTGGTGAACCTGATCTTCAAGCCCAAGGCGTGAGACCCATCCGGGCGGAGCGGGTTTTCATAAAATGTTCAAATTTTCTCGGGAAACTGGAGCTTGACAAGAAGGAAAAAGTCTAATATAATGAATCTGTTAAAGCCATATGAATGGCCCTTTCGCGGCAGGGGACGCCCCGCCGCGCCGGAGGGAGGGAAATATAAATGTCGGAAGTCCGTGTAAGAGAAAACGAGTCTTTGGAGAGCGCGCTGAAGCGCTTTAAGCGCAGCTGTGCCAAGTCTGGCGTGCTGGCTGAGGTCCGGAAGCGTGAGCACTACGAGAGCCCCAGCGTTAAGCGCCGCAAGAAGTCCGAGGCTGCCCGCAAGAATCGCAAGAAGTTCTATTAAGGCATCAAAAACGCCGCAGCGTGAGCTGCGGCGTTTTCTAATGACAAAAGCCCTCCAGACCGGAGGGCTTTTCCGCTTTTCAGGCAGGAAAGGGGGTCACAGCTCGATGTTGCCGGCGGCCTTGTCATTGACCACATAGTAGGCCTTGCCATCCTCCGGCTTGACATACAGGCAGAGCTTCTTGATGGAGGCGGCGCGGTGGCCCTCAGCCAGATAGGCCGCCTTAGCGCGTTCGGCTAACTCAGAGACGTTCCACTCTCCGCTGCCAAACTGGACAAAGATATCCTCCGTCTTCTGGGGTGTGGCCTTGGCAGCGGGCTGCTTTTTAGCCTTGGCGGCCTTGGGCTTGGCGGCGGTCTCAGCGGCCTTTTCTGTCACAGGCTTGGAAGCCTGTTCCACTACGGTCTCGGCCGCCTTCTCAGCGACAGGCTCAGCCGCCTTCTCAATTGTCTCCGGGGTCTTCTTCATAGTAGGACACTCCTTTTTCTTACGCAACATGATGCGATAGTGGGCTGAGGAAGAAAAATCGACCTTTCTTGTATGTTACACTTTTATTCTGTCACTTTCAAGAGTATGATGGAAAATAATTGAATTTATTCGCTCAAAACAAAAAAGCGGAGGAAAAAAGCCCTTTTCTTATGAGGTTTGTTGGTGTGTTTTTGGAGGAAATAGGATAAATTTAAAAAACCGGTTAGGAAGCCCGCATTGGAAGGGGACCTTGCCGGCGGAGGAGCGGAAGAAAGCACAGGGATGGCCCCACAATTTTATCAGTTCTTAAGATTTTCGGTCTTGCAACTTAAACTGTCTATGCTATCCTTATAGTACAGTCGGGCCGGACCTGCTGAGCCGGCCGGAAATGAAGCTTCTGGGGGAGAGAGTATGTACACGATACTGATTTGTGACGATGACCGGGACATCGTCTCCGCACTGGATATCTACCTGACCAGCGAGGGGTACCGCACCATCGCGGCATATAACGGCCGGGAGGCTATCCAGGCGGCGGAGGAAAACGAGATCCATCTGATCCTGATGGACGTGATGATGCCTGAGCTGGATGGCATCCGGGCCACGGCCAAGCTGCGGGAGGGGAGCAGCAATGTGCCCATTATCCTGCTTACCGCCAAGAGCGAGGATACAGACAAGATCCTGGGACTGAACATCGGGGCGGACGACTACATTACAAAGCCCTTCAATCCCCTGGAGGTGATCGCCCGGGTGAAGAGCCAGCTGCGCCGCTATACGGCACTGGGGGGGAGCGGAGAAGGCGCCCGGTATGCTCACCGTGGGCCCCATCTCTATGGACGACGGGTCCAAGCAGGTGATGGTGGACGGTGCGCCTGTGTCCCTGACGCCCATTGAGTATAACATTTTGAAGCTGCTCCTCTCCCACCCGGGACAGGTCTTTTCCTCTGCCCAGATCTATGAACAGGTATGGAACGACCCCGCCTACGGCTCAGAGAACACGGTGGCGGTCCACATCCGGCATCTGCGGGAGAAGATCGAGATCGACCCCGCCGAGCCCCGCTATCTGAAAGTAGTGTGGGGGCTGGGCTATAAGATCGAGAAAGGGGGAGCGTGAGTGAGCGATGTCCGAAAGAGCGTGCCGGCCAAGGTGATCGCCTCACTGCTGATTCTGGTGTCCGTCTTCAGCCTGTGCTGGCAGGGGATGGCTGTGCTGCGGGGGATCGACTATGTGCTGACAGACAGCTGGCAGGATACCTGGGAGTTCAAAGAGCTGATCCGGGAACGGGAGGACCAGCTGGCCGAGTGGTTCGCGGCCAGAGCTGCGCTGGAGGATCCTGGACTGGCCTATCTGGACCAGGTGCGGTATGAGACAGATGCGGAGCGGATCGGAGCAGCAATGGCGCAGGATCAGACCTCTTTCCGCTACCGGGTGCTCAGTCAGGACGGGACAAAGGTCCTAGCCACCAATCTGGCGCCGGGGGAGTCCCTGGAGCAGCTGGTGCCCGAGATCCACTCCGCTGTGTTCCGTCCAGGGGAGCACCTGACCCAGCCCTGGAACAGCAGCCCCGATGCGGGGGACCCTGCGCTGGTGACGGAGGGGTCGGAGGAGAGCGGAGATGCCTATTATATCATCGAGTGTGGCGTCCCCCAGGAGCTGTCCGGGGCAGAGGATGAATTTTCTGAGCTCCATGCCCGCGACACAGGGGGCCGGAAAGAGATCCCCCTGAGGATCGCTGCCACCTGTGTGTGCCTGGTGCTCTCCCTTGCCTGCTTTGCCTTTCTCATGTGGTCCTCCGGCCATAAGGAGGGAGTGGAGGGGATCGTCCTCACCTGGCAGGAAAAAATCTATTTTGACCTGTATCTGATCGGGGCGGGGGTCCTGTTTTTCATTCTGATTTTCCCGCTGATGGAGTTCCTGTACGGCTGGGGGTATGCGTCTCAGGAGAGCTATGAGAACCAGGTGAGCGCCACCGTGGTCTCTCTGTGCGTAACGGCTATGACGGCGCTGGCCGTGCTGGTCCTGCGCACCCTGGTGGTGCGCTGCAAGGCGGGGGTCCTGGCCCGCACCACCCTGGTTTGCCGGGCATGCAGCTGGATATGGAGCGGTCTGCTGGATGCCATCCGCTCCTTCCCCATGATATGGAGGAGCGTGGCGGGGTTTTTGGCCTATCTGGTGCTATGCTTTTTTGCCCGCCGCATCTGGTGGGACAATCCCATCCCTCTGTTTCTGATCAATCTGGGGATGCTGCTGTGGCTGTGCCACTGGAGTGTCTGCTTCCAGCGCCTGCGGAAGGGGAGCGAGGCCATCGCGGGCGGCAACCTGAACCACCAGATCGACACTACCCGCATGCCCCACGATCTCAGGCTCCACGCCGAGGCGCTCAACAACATTGCTGACGGGCTCAACGGTGCGGTGGAGGAGAAGATGAAGAGTGAGCGATTCAAGGCGGAGCTCATCACCAACGTCTCCCACGATCTGAAGACTCCTCTCACCTCTATTATAAATTATGTCAACCTCCTGAAAATGGAGGAGGTGGAAAACCCCAAAGCCCGGGAATACATCGAGGTGCTGGATCGGAAGTCCCAGCGGCTGAAAAAGCTCACAGAGGATCTGGTGGAGGCGTCCAAGGCCTCCACAGGCGCGCTGACGGTGAACCGGGAGAAGATCGGAATGTGCCAGCTGGTGGACCAGGCTCTGGGGGAGTACGAGGAGAAGCTGGAGGCCCGGAAGCTCACAGTGGTCCCCAGTCTGCCGGAGGGGGAGACCTATGTGTATGCGGACGGGCGCCATCTGTGGCGGGTCATTGACAACCTGCTGGGCAACTGTGCCAAATATGCCATGGAGGGGACCCGCATCTATCTGGAGCTGGTCCGGGGGAAGGGGCAGGTGACCCTGTCCATCAAGAACATCTCCCGGGACCCGCTGAACGTGCCGCCGGAGCGGTTGATGGAGCGCTTCGTCCGGGGGGACGAGTCCCGGACCACCGAGGGCTCCGGGCTGGGGCTGTCCATCGCCCGCAGCCTGACGGAGCTCCAGGGCGGGACCTTCGAGCTGGCGGTGGACGGGGACCTGTTCAAGGCCACCGTGACCATGCCCCAGTCGGGCTGAGCGGAAAGAGAGGAGAGGCATCCGCCTCTCCTCTCTTTCTGTCCTCTGCGCGAAAAAGGGCGTGTGTGCCTGCCTCTTGCATTGGAACTGGTTTCCTGCTATAATCAACACGAAAAACAAAAATGCGGCAGTTTGCGGGCGCGCCAACGCCCGCAAACCTGCGCAGGTGCTGACACCACCTACACAACGGCCATCCGGCCGCACCGCATGGATATTATACGACATTCCGGTCTTTCTTGTAAAGGTCGGTTTTGCTGTTGTACTCCTGCGTCCGTGTTGCATGGAGAAGCCCGTGCTTCTCGCGCTGTGTAGGCTTGCCCTGCACGGCGTTTTTGTTTTTCGCCCGCCGCCCGGGGGCGGGAGCCCCCGGGGCCGGTGCGGTGAAGAACACAAATGGAGGAGTATCGAACATGGACGCAGAGACACAGAGACAGACGCCAAAGCTTAGGACCAACCTGGACACGAACTTTTTGAAGCTGTTCGCCATCCTGACTATGGTGGTGGACCACGTGGGGACCGTCTTTTTCCCCCAGCACCCGGAATTCCGGTGGGTAGGACGGCTGGCCTTCCCGATTTTCTGCTACTGCCTGACAGTTGGCCTGATGTACACACGGGACATCAGGCGGTATCTGGGGCGGCTGGCGCTCTTTGCAGTGGTCTCCCAGCCCTTCTTCGCCCTGGCCTTCCATCCCCACAACTTCTGGGAAGAGCTCACCAGCTGGAACATCTTTGTCACTCTGTTTTTCAGCCTGCTGGCCATCTACGGCGTGAAGGAGCGGAAGTGGTGGTGGTTCCTCCTCGGGGTGCTGGCCATCAACGTTCTGAACGCGGACTACGCCAACACGGGCGTCATCCTGACCCTGATCTTCTACCTGTGCCGGAATAAGCCCTGGCTGGGGGCGCTGCTCTATGTGCTGAGCTACCTCCCGGCTCTCTGGGGCGGGTCCCTGGAGGACCCAATGGCCCTGGTGGTGGGGGGACACGCCATCGGCTTTGAGATCTTTGCCCTCCTGTCCGCACCGCTGATCTTCCTACCCACCCACGTGGAGCCCAAGATTCCTAAGTGGTTCTTCTACGCCTACTATCCGGCCCACTTGTAGGACATCTTCCTGGTGCGGACGGCCCTGGGGATATAAGAAAAACAGAGAGCCGCCCGGCGATGCCGGGCGGTCGCAGAACGATATCTTCTCAACGGCTATGGTTAGGAGGAGAAAAGCCTTGAACTTTCACGAATTTGGGCTGCGCACCGCCCCCCATGTCATGCTGATCCATGGGGGTGGGAACGCATGGTGGAACTATTTGAGGCAGGCGCGGGCACTGTCCTCCCACTATCATGTGATTCTGCCTACCCTGGACGGGCACGGGGAGGAGTACCAGATTCCCTATCGCTCCACAGAGCGGACCGCAGACCAACTGATGGACTACATCCGCTGTGAGTGCGGAGGCCGCCTGTTCGCCCTGGGCGGTGTTTCACTGGGTGGACAGATCGTCATGGAACTTCTGGCCCGGAACAGGGATGTGGCTGAGAAGGCCATCATTGACGGGAGCCTGTGTATTCCCCAGCCGGCTCTGGCACGGTTCTGCATCGCCTCCGTTCACCTGCTTGGGCCGCTTCTGTTCAGCGAAAGGGCCTGCCGCCGCCAGCTGGCCCTGATGGACCGATTCCTGCCGGAAGAGATGAGATATCCGGAGGAGATCAAGGCGTACTACCTGCAGGATATGCCAAAGCTGCCCCGGGAGACGCTGTATGCCATGTATCGGACCTATATGATGCAGTACCGGCTGAAGGAAAGCGTGAGAGACAGCGGTACCCAGGTCATGTATTGGTATGGGGAGAAGGAGATGCGCTGTGTCAAGGAGTCGGCCCGCCTGTTTCAATCGATGCTCCCGACCTGCGAGCTCTATGAGGCGAAGGGATACGGACATGGGTACCTGTCCGTTTACCGGCCGGAGGAGTGGCTGCAGATTGCGGTCCCTTTTCTGGAAGGGAAATAAAAATGGTTCCGGTCTGTCAGGACCGGAACCATGTTTTCGTTATACGCGCTTCCACACAGCTCCGCCGGGCACGTCGGTGACTTCGATGCCCCGGGCCTTCAGCTCATCACGGATGCGGTCTGCCTCGGCAAAGTCCTTGGCCTTCTTGGCTTCGCCCCGGGCCTTCACCAGAGCGTCGATCTCGGGGTCGCCCTCGCCGGTGACGGTGTAACCCGCCTGGGCCTGGGCGGCCTTTACCTTGGCCTGCTCCTCCCGCACTGCGGCCGCCTTGTCCAGCAGGGACAGGGAGAGCACCTGGTCGAAGCTGGCCAGGATGGCCAGCCGGGTGGCTCCGCTGGCCTTGGCTTTCAGGGCGTCGTACAGCAGGGTGACGGCCATGGAGGTGTTCAGGTCGTTGCCCATCTGCTGGAGAAATTTCTCTTTATACTCCACCAGAACGGCCTCGTCCACCGCTCCGTCCGCCGGGTCCAGGGCGGCGATGCGGGCGATGAGCTTGTCGAAGGCGGCCTTGGCGTTGTCCAGGTTCTCCCAGGAGAACACCAGCCCCTTGCGGTAGTGGCTCTGGAGGCAGAAGAACCGGTAGACCAGGGGATCATAGCCCTTCTCCTCCAGCAGGGAGACGGTGAGGAATTCGCCGGAGGACTTGGACATCTTGCCGGAATTGGTGTTCAGGTGGTGAACATGGAACCACTGGCGGCACCAAGGGTGGCCCAGATAGGACTCGGACTGGGCGATCTCATTGGTGTGGTGGGGGAAGGCGTTGTCGATGCCGCCGCAGTGCAGGTCCAGATACTCGCCGTTGTACTTCATGGAGATGCCGGAGCACTCGATGTGCCAGCCGGGGTAGCCCACGCCCCAGGGGGAGTCCCACTTCAGGGCCTGATCCTCGAATTTGGACTTGGTGAACCAGAGGACGAAGTCATTTTTATTGCGCTTGTTGGTGTCCTCCTCCACGCCATCCCGGACGCCCACCGCCAGATCCTCCTCATCGTGGTCGTTGAACACGTAGTAGCGCTCCAGCTTGGAGGAATCGAAGTACACATTGCCCCCGGCCTGATAGGCGTAGCCCTTCTCCAGCAGGCGGGTGATGATCTGGATATACTCGTCGATGCAGCCGGTGGCGGGCTGCACCGTGTCAGGGCGCTTGATGTTCAGCTTCCGGCAGTCCTCAAAGAAGGCGTCGGTGTAATACTGGGCGATCTCCATCACGGTCTTGTGCTCCCGGCGGGCGCCCTTGAGCATCTTGTCCTCGCCGGTGTCAGCGTCGGAGCTGAGGTGGCCAACGTCAGTGATGTTCATCACCCGGTTCACGTCATAGCCGGACCAGCGCAGGAATTTTTCCAGCACGTCCTCCATGATGTAGGAGCGCAGGTTGCCGATGTGGGCGAAGTGGTACACCGTGGGTCCGCAGGTGTACATCTCCACGTGGCCGGGGGTGTGGGTCTGGAACTCCTCCTTCTTGTGGGTGGCGGAATTATATAACAGCATGATAAAAAACCTCCATTTTCTTCGGTGAGGGCGGCCTGGGCCGCCCGGGATCGTGAGAGAACTATGCCCGTTCCTTCAGGAACTGGTCATCCAGCAGCTTCTCCAGGAATTCCACACGCTGAGACAGGGCTTCCAGCCGTTCCAGGGTGGGATTCTCCACGCTGGTCTGGTCTACGTCATCGGCGTAGTGGGTGACCCGTCCGGCGATGCGGACGATCTGGGCGGGGATGCCCACGGCAGTGGCGTCCTCCGGCACCTCGCTGAGCACCACGGCGTTGGACGCGATCCGGGCGTTGTCACCCACCCGGAAGGGCCCCAGCACCTTGGCTCCGCAGCTGATGAGCACGTTGTTTCCGATGGTGGGATGGCGCTTGCCGTGGTCCTTGCCGGTGCCGCCCAGGGTGACGCCATGATAGATCAGGCAGTCGTCGCCGATCTCGGCGGTCTCGCCGATGACGATGCCCATCCCGTGGTCAATGACCAGGCGGCGGCCGATCTTGGCGCCGGGGTGGATCTCAATGCCGGTGATGTGGCGGGCCAGCTGGGAGTTCAGGCGGGCCAGGAAGGGAAGGTGGTGACAGTAGAGCCAGTGGGAGACGCGGTGGAAGATGACGGCGTGGACGCCGGGGTAGAGGAGAAAGATCTCCAGCTTGCTGCGGGCGGCCGGGTCGCGCTTCTGATAGGCGCCCAGCAATTCACTCAGTGACTGAAACATGATGTCCTCCTTGGGGGAGATCCATTCCGTCTCCCCATTTATTGTGGGCGGGAAGAACAGCACCCGGGACATCGCGGTGCGCTCCGGCGGCTGTGCCGGAGCCGGGGAAAGGGAAGATGCAAGGGGAACGCCTCCTTTTCGCAGCTTGGACACAAACAAAAGCGCCCCTCATGCCCACAGGCATAAGAGGCGATCGCTCGCGGTTCCACTCTCATTTTTCACTCAAAGGCCGGTATCGGGGCCAGACCGGGCGGCATTACCCGCCGCGCTCCCGGACGCACTTCACATCCCGCGGACTGGGACCGCTCTCAGTCGGTGGCGTTCCCTCTCTGTCGACCGGTGGAGGATGCTACTTTTCCGTTCACAGCGCGTACAATTTATTATACTCTCCTCTGAAGGAAGGGGTGTCAAGGAGGAGGGAGGGCTTTTCAAAAATTTTCCCGACGCCCCGCCGGGGCGCCGGGAAAAGGGTCATCGGAAATAGACCAGGGGATCGTCCGGGCGGTCGGCCCGCTCCACCCGCTGGGCGTAGAGGACCACGCCCTCCCCCTGATAGACGGGGGACTCCTCCCACTGGATGCGGGCGGCCACCATGACCCATTCCCCCTTCTTCAGGGAGCGGGACCGGTCATACTTGCACAGGAAGCCGAAGAAGCGGATGTCCTCGGCGCAGCAGGTCATGGCGTTGCGGCCGGGGATGAAGGTGCCCTTGGGCAGCTTCATGCTGGTCATGGCCTGGGCCCGGAAGACCACGGTCTTGCCGGTGTAGCGCTCTGGGTGCTCCTGGATGTCCAAGTACCAGATGCCGTAGTCCTCGTCCTCCAGGACGATGGTGTCCGCCTCCAGGGAGTAGGGGAGGATGTCCTCCACCTCCAGCTCCTCCCCCTTCTCGTCCTCAAAGACGATCTCGCACATGCGGTTTACCGCCCGGATGGAGCGCTTCCAGCCGGACAGGGGCATGTCCGGCGTGCAGCGGTTGAAGAGGACCATATCGGCCTCGGTGACCATGTCGATGACCATGGACTGCATGTTGGAGCGGTACATCTCGAAGGTGGAGCCGTCGATGACGTCGATGGCCTGGTAGAGCCCCCAGGTCTTGGGCAGCTTCAGGTCCCGGAGGATCTGGATGGGCCACATGCCGTTGTACTCCAGGAGCACCCGCTCCGGCTGATAGCGGCGGTCGATCTCCTGGAGAAAGCTGGTGTTCAGCTGGGCCTGGTCCTGGACAGGGACCAGGCGGGTGTTCAGCCTGGACAGCTGCTCCGGATCATACTCCGTCTCGCCGTCCTCACACATCAGCAGGACGGTGCGCTGCCCATCGGCAAAATAATCCATATTCAGGGTGTCGGTGAGCAGAGTGGTCTTGCCGCTGTCCAGAAAGCCGGTGATGAGGTACAGCGGGATACGGGGATCTTTCATGCAGCCTCACCTCACGCCAGCAGGAACAGCTTTTCCAGCCTGGCCTCGTCCAGGCCCGCGCCGATGACGCACAGGCGGCCGGTGTAGTCGGCGCTGCCCTCCCGGATCTGAAACTCGCCGGGGACCAGGTCGAAGTGGAGCCAGCCCTCGCTGTCCTGATCGGGGACCATGCCCTTGGAGCGGAGGATGGTGCCGTAATCCTCCGTCATGGCCAGGACGGAAAGAATGTCCTGGAGTTCCTCCCGGCTGTACTTCCGAGGAGTCTCCCGGCCCCAGCTGGTGAACACCTCGTCGGCATGGTGATGGTGGTGGAAGGTGGAGTGGATGCAGCTGTCGCACAGGTCGCAGGAGCCGCAGGCCCCCTCGCAGCCCAGCTCAGCGTGGATGGCGTCCAGCTCCTCCTGGGTGTGGTGATGGCCGCAGGAGCAGGAGTCCCCGTGGTCATGGTCGTGGTGGTGCTCGTGCTCATGCTCATGCTCGTGGTCATGGTGGTGGTCATGGCCGCAGGAGCAGGGCTCGTCCTCCCCGTGGTCGTGGTGGTGTCCGATCTCCTCCATCAGCTCGCGGGCCAAGTCGTGGCCCCCCTCCATGGCAGAGACGATCTGGGCGCCGGTGAGCTGGTCCCAGGGGGTGGTGAGGATAGCCGCCTTGGCGTTGTGGGGACGCAGCATGGCTACGTCGGCGGCCAGCTTGGCCTGGTCCATGTTCTGGGTCCGGCTGAGGAGGATAGCGGAGGCGTGCTCCACCTGGTTGTTGAAGAACTCGCCAAAGTTCTTCATATAGATCTTGCACTTCACCGCGTCCACCACGGTGACAAAGCTGTGCAGTTCCAGGGGGGCACCGCCGTCCCGCACCCGCTCCACGGCGGCGATGACATCGGACAGCTTGCCCACGCCGGAGGGCTCGATGATGATACGGTCGGGCGAATAGGTGTCCAGCACCTCCTTGAGGGCGGTGCCGAAATCCCCTACCAGGGAGCAGCAGATGCAGCCGGAATTCATCTCCGTGATCTGGACGCCGGCATCCTTCAGAAAGCCGCCGTCGATGCCGATCTCACCGAACTCGTTCTCGATCAGGACCACTTTCTCGCCATGGAAGGACTCGGAGAGGAGCTTCTTGATGAGCGTGGTCTTGCCGGCACCCAAAAACCCGGAGATAATGTCGATTTTGGTCATGGTGACACAGATCCTTTCTTCAAACAAGGCGGCAGGGCCGCCGGATGGACAGAGGGGGAAGGGGGAGCGCCGGATACCAGAGCCTGGTATCCGGCGCATAGCAGTCCGGGAAATTACTTCTGCCGGACGGTGATCTCGTTGCGCTTGGGTCCGGTGGAGACCAGGGTGATGGGATAGCCGATCCTGGACTCCAGGAAGTCCACATAGGCCTTTGCCTGCTGAGGCAGGGCCTGGTAGTCGGTGCAGCCCCGGATGTCGCACTTCCAGCCGGGGAGCGTGGTGAACACGGGCCTGGCCCGCATCAGCTCCGGGGTGGTGGGGAAGCGGTCGGTGACTGTCCCGTCGATCTCATAGCCGGTGCACACCGGGATCTCATCCAGATAGCCCAGTACGTCCAGGCAGGTCAGAGCCACCTGGGTGGCCCCCTGGACCATGCAGCCGTACTTGGTGGCCACAGTGTCGAACCAGCCTACCCGGCGGGGACGGCCGGTGGTGGCGCCGAACTCGCCCTTGTCACCGCCGCGGCGGCGCAGCTCATCTCCCGCCTCGCCCAGCACCTCGCTGACGAAGGGCTCGGTGTTGGAGCCCACAGAGGAGGAGTACGCCTTGGTGACGCAGATCACGTCCTCCACAGCGGTGGGGGGGACGGCGGCCCCCACGCAGCCGAAGCCGGCCAGGGTGTGGGAGGAGGTGGTCAGGGGGAAGATACCCAGGTCAGGGTCCTTCATAGAGCCCAGCTGGCCCTCCAGCAGGACGGTCTTGCCCGCCCGCAGGGCGTCGTGAACAAAGGTGACGGCGTCCCCCACATAGGGGCGGATCTGCTCCCGCAGCTCCATCAGCTGCTGGTACAGCTCGTCCACGTCCAGGGAGGGCTTGTGGTACAGGTGCTCGAACAGCACATTTTTCAGGGAGACGGCGGCGGTCAGGCGCTCCCGCAGCCGGTCCTCGTGGAACAGGTCGCAGACCTGGATGCCGATCTTGGCGTATTTGTCCGAGTAGAAGGGGGCGATGCCGCTCTTGGTGGAGCCAAAGGCCTTGCCGCCCAGGCGCTCCTCCTCGTAGCTGTCCTGGAGACGGTGGTAGGGCATCAGGATCTGGGCCCGCTCCGAGACAATCAGGTTGGGGGCGGGGACGCCCTGGCTGGTGATGGAGCCCAGCTCGTCCACCAGCTTCTGGATATCCAGTGCCACGCCGTTGCCGATGATGTTGGTCACATGGGGATAGAAGGTGCCGGAGGGGAGGATGTGCAGGGCGAACCGGCCATAGTCGTTGATGATGGTATGGCCCGCGTTGGCCCCGCCCTGAAAGCGGATGACCACGTCGGACTGCTCTGCCAGCATGTCCGTGATCTTGCCCTTGCCCTCGTCGCCCCAGTTGGCGCCTACGATCGCTTTTACCATATCTGTTACCTCCGTGGACCGGGATTCGCAACCGCACAGCGGATTTGCCTTATCCGGCCAACATGACAGCATTCTTATTATACTTCCTCTAAAAGAGGGATGCAAGGGAAAAAGCTGTTTTTCCCATGTATTTTTCCGAACAACGGCAGAAATGGAGCCCATGAGTCTGCGGAGACGATAGGGCGGGAGAACATTGACAGAATGGTAAAAAAACATTAGAATAAAAAAGCGCCTTTTTTGGTCGGAATGGACAAAGCTCTGCGGTGAGCCGGCGCGGAGTAGAAGAAATTTTCCCCGGAACAGGCGCTCAGACACCCCGGACTGCACATGCGGTCCGGGAGAAATAGGGAGGTAGCAGAGTATGAGAGCAATGACAAGACGCGCGCTGGCGCTGGTGCTGACCCTGGCTATGGCGCTGTCCCTGTGTCTGGCGGCCCAGGCCGCCGGCCCCCAGGTGACGGTGACCCTGGATGGGACGGCGCTGGAGCTGGAGGTCCCCGCCTATATCGACGGGCAGGACCGGACCCAGGTCCCCGCCAGCATCGGCCCCCAGCTGGGGCTGACGGTCCAGACTGGTGACGGGAGCGTCACCTTCACCAAAGGAGAGGCCAGCCTGACCTTCCAGGACGGGGCCAAGGAGGCGGGCGGCGTGACCATGGACACCGCCGCCGACCTGTCCGGCGAGGTGGGCTATGTGCCCCTGACCTATCTGGCCCAGTTCTTCGGCTTCCAGGTGGCCTGGAACGGCGTCACCCACACTGCGGCGGTCACCAGCACGGCCGCGGAGGAGGAGACCGCTGTGACCAAGCTGCCCCAGCTGGTGTATTCAGAGCTGGAGAGCCTGATGGCCCAGCAGGCAGCCCAGTATCAGACCAAGGACAACGTGGTGCCCATGCTGTGGCAGGGCGTGCTGGAAATGGACATCCAGGTGGGCGATGCCGCCCGCACCGCCAAGCTCTATGTGCCCCAGGGCACGCCCCAGGGCGCCATGTTCGTGGTGATGAACGTCCCTGAGGGCCTGAACGCCGTGAGCTTCATGGAGACCAGCGGCTGGATGGACAAGGCGGACGAGGAGGGTTTTTGCCTGTTCGTGCTGGAACCCGCCCAGGGTACTCCCTGGGGAACTCTGGAGGAGGAGCAGGCATACATCAATGCCGGCATCAGCGCCGCCAAGGCGGGCAAGTGGCTCCAGCCCGGTCCCAGCATGTACCTGGTGGGCTACGGTGCCATGGGTACCTGCCTGCAGAAGTACGCCATGGAGAATCCCCTGAATATCGCCGGAGCGGTGTTCCTGGATGCCAGCCTCATTGACGCCGGCTACATGGCGTCCAACGGGGATGTGTCCTTTGATACCGATACCAAGACCTACGGCGTCACCCGCAAGGAGGTGCCGGTGCCCGTCAAGATCGTGGAAAGCACCATGACGGAGCAGGCAAAGGCTGTGGCAGACTACTGGCAGGCCGCAGCCAACGACAAGAACGCCGTGGAGCGCTTTGCTCCTGAAGGCGGCGAGATCCTGGCGGTCGCCGTGGTCACCGAAGAGGGGAACTATGACTACGCCCTGCCTGCCACCACCGACATGATCTGGGACTTCATGGGCCAGTTCTACCGCTACGGCGGCGGTGTGCTGTCCAACGCTATCTCCTGGAAGGTGGACTATGAGGAGATGGGAGTGGAGTTCCGAAGCTTCACCGACTCCCAGGGCATCGACCGGCAGTATCTGGTCTATATCCCTGAGGCTTACCGCGGCAGCGGCGAGCAGCTGCCCGTGGTCATCGCCTATCACGGAGCCTCCACCTCTATGCGCAATTTCTTTGAGAATACCTTGTGGTACAATATCGCCGATGAGGAGGGCATCATGCTGGTGTTCCCCGAGTCCACCCTGGTGCCGGTGCCCCCCACCCTGGGCGGCGGCGAGGCCAACCCCACCGCCTACCGCGCGCTGTGGCAGGTGGAGGACCCTGAGCTGCGCTACACCGACGTGGTGTATGCCGAGGACCTGCTGGACCAGCTGATCGCAGTCTATCCCCAGGTGGATCAGGGCCGCATCTACTGCACCGGCCACTCCATGGGCTGCATGATGACCCACTACCTGGGCAGTGCCGAGGTCTCCCACCGCTTCGCCGCCATGGGCGCCACCTCTGGCCCCCTGATGGCCAGGGAGGAGACGGGATCCCAGACCGTGCCCATGTTCATGACCATGGCCCAGTACGACATGTGGAGCTATGACCTGAACCAGGACGACACCATGACCACCCAGGCGGTGGACATGTGGCTGGTCCGCAACGGGCTGGCGGACGCCTCCAACGTGGTCGAGGTCCGTAAGACCGGGGCCACTGAGACCTATGTGGAGGGCCGCTACAACAACTCCGTCTGGGAGAATGAGGACGGCATCCCTCTGTTCCGCTACGCCTGGGTCACCGGCAAGGACCATGTGAACCTGCCGGCAGAGAACCAGCTGCTGTGGGACGAGTGGTTCAGCCAGATCACCCTGGACACTGAGACAGGCGTGCGCGCCTACCAGGGACAGGCCATCGGCTGAGTCAGACAAGAGAACAGAAGCGACCGGGAGGGTGCGGCATCCGCCGCGCCCTCCCTCTTTGCCTTTGAGAGGACTGGGAAAAGGAGGAAGCCCCGCGGCGGAGAAGAATTGAAGATGTTCCAAAAAAGTGTGGATTGACGCTTTGTTCACATCTGAATAAGATAGGTGATACATGGCGCTCCTTTTTGAGAAATAGGACAAAGGGGGTGGCTCAGCAGAGAAAGTGGAGAGAGGAGCGGAAGGGGCGCCGGAGAAATGAAACAAGAGGAGGGCATCCAACGTGAGAGCGATGACAAAACGGATCTTATCTTTGGCGCTGACGCTGGCCATGGTGCTGTCGCTGTGCCTGACGGTCCAGGCAAAGGGCTCTGTGACCGTCACTTTGGACGGACGGGCCCTGGAGCTGACCGCTCCTGCCTATGTGGACGGGAACGGCAGGACCCAGGTGCCGGTGACCATCGGCCCCCAGCTGGGGCTGACCTACCAGCAGAAGGAGGGTGAGGTCACCTTTGTAAAGGGGGAGGCCAGCCTGACCTTCCGGGATGGGGAGAAGCAGGCCGGCAGCATGACCATGGACACCGCCGCCGATCTGTCCGGCAGCGTAGGCTATGTGCCCCTGGTCTACCTGGCCCGGGCTTTCGGCTTCCAGCTGATTTGGAACAGCGGGACCCGGACAGCGGCCCTGACCACGCCGGTGGAGGGCTTCCAGGCCCGGGACCTGGCGGAGATCGAGGCCCCGACCCACGATTACAGCGAGAGCAACCAGCTGCCTCTGACCGGGTACTTCAAGGCATCCCTCACCGGTGAGTTTGCCGGCCGTGAGGTGCGCTACTACATCCCCGACACAGCGGTGATCCGCCCCTATTACCACTTTATCGCCGTGCCCGACGGGGTGAACGCGGACCAGTTCCTGGTGGACAGCGGCTGGAAGCAGGTGGCGGATGAGACCGGCGAGTGTCTGTTCGTCCTGCTGCCTGATCAGACCACCTATATGTGGGGAGATGTGGAGCAGGAGAAGGACTATATTGCCGCCGCCAAGGCATATCACTCCGGCAATGGCGCCTATTTCACCACCTTCGGTGAGTTCTATCTGGTGGGCTATGGAGCCGGCGCAGCCCCCCTGGAGGCCTGGGCTGCGGAGAACCCCCATCTGATCATCAGCCAGGCCTATCTCAACGGGACGACGTATGGCCTGGAGAACCTCCGGGCGGCCGGAGAGGAGTCCTACGGATGGAAGCACATGACCGACGGGGATATCCGGGACCGGGACGGCGACGGCATCAACGAGCGGGTAGATGAGAACGGCAACCAGAAGATCCTGTATCAGATGGCGGACCGGCTGGATCAGATCCTGAACCCGGACAAGGGGAGCGAAGCAGGCCTTTTGACCAAGGGTGATATGCCCCTTCCCACCTGGCTGGTCAACGCGGAGTCCGATGACAGCCTGACCTACTGGAAGCAGGTCAACCGGGCGGACAGCGCAGACGCCAGCGTGACAGCACTGGGAAGCGTTCCGGTGAGCGGGCAGGTATATAGCCAGAAGGAGGACACCTGGGCCACCGAGTATGCGGGCCGGATCTCCAAGGTGGTGGATCTGGAGACCGCCGCAGACACGGTCTCTTATGACTTCACCCGTGCTCTGCGGGACGAGATGACCGACTACACCCGGTATGACAACTCCATCTCCTACGGCAACGGCCTGACCTACCGGCTGGATTATACCGACATCCAGGTGGAGCGCTTCTCCTCCCGGGACAAGCGGGCGGTGGGGACCGTCAGCGGCCCGGATCTGAACGGGAACGAGGTGGAGGCTGAGATCACCATCCAGGCCCTGACCCTGGACGACGGCTATGTGACAGACGTGCTGCTCTATGTGCCGGAGACAGCGGGGACGAAGGACATCCCCGTGGTGGTGGTATGGCACGGCGGCTCTCAGACCGGGCACCTGTTCATGGATTCCACTGCCTGGTGGCAGACCGCCGCGGCGGAGGGCTTTGCCCTGGCGCTGCCTACCCGTACCAACCACAACCAGGGTACATCCTCCGACTATGACCTGCCCATCTTCGACAAGGTGGTCCAGTATTTGAAGAACGACGGCCGCTTCGATATGGGCCGGATCTATACCACCGGCCAGTCCATGGGCTCTGTGGCCACCATCGCGCTGGCGGAGAACCGAGCCTCCCAACTGGCCGCGGTGATCTCCAGCAATGCCGGCGGGCCTAGCCGTCTCTCCGGCGGCGACGCCATCCCCGCCGGACTGGTGGTGGGCGAAGGCAACTACGCCGACCGGGGCATCCCCGGCTATACGGCCGACACCAGTTATCCCGAGGACGACACCAGCGTGCTGGTGCGCTCCACTGAGGCTGCCGCCGCGGGCGCCGACATCTACTGGGACGCGGCCAAGAACCTGAAGGGCGCGACCAATCACAACATGAACGACTGGATCGCCTATTTCACCGATGCCAACGGCCTGGGCGAGGACAGCCTGAGCGATGTGATCGTGTACAGCGGCGGAAACGCCCTCAACGGCGGCCACGATGATGCCCAGGGCAGCCTGAGCGATTGGGAGAGCAACAACGCCCGCTACCGTACCTGGAAGTGGTACAATGAGGATGACATCCCCGTGATGACCTACATCTTCTCTCTGTACGAGGCCCACAACTGCATCCCCGGTTTCCGGCCGCTGATGTGGGACTTCCTGGAGCATTACAGCGTGGAGACCGCCGCCGACGGCACGGTGACCCGCTATTACAGTGCCTCCGGGTTTGAACAGGACGACGCGGTCGTGATCCAGTGACCGGCAGATGACTTCCGGGGCGGAGCCAAAGGCTCCGCCCCAAATTTTGTCCCGGAAGCCCGGCATACAGATGAAAAGCGGCAGAGACTACAAAAAGTGGGGACAGGTCAAAAAAATGGAGATTGACGGTTTGGAGACTGGTTATTAAACTGGACATATCCAAGGGGCATTTTTTGGGAGATCTTACAAGGGAGGCGCGGCACAAACAGAGCGGATAAGGAGAGACCCGGAAATGCCATGGAAAGGAAAAGAGGAGGTTATCGATTGTGCGAGCAGTGACAAAACGCATCCTGGCTCTGGTACTGACCCTGGCAATGATCCTGTCGTTAGGGCTGACCGTACAGGCAGTGGGCAGCCCTGTGTCCATTGAACTAAACGGGACGGCCATGGAGCTGACAGCCCCGGCGTATATCGACGGACAGAACCGGACCCAGGTGCCGGTGACCATCGGCCCCCAGCTGGGGCTGACCTATCAGCAGAAGGAGGGGGAGGTCACCTTTGTAAAGGGGGAGGCCAGCCTGACCTTCCGGGATGGGGAGAAGCAGGCCGGCGGCATGACTATGGATACCGCTGCCGACCTGTCCGGCAGCGTGGGTTATGTCCCCTTGGTATATCTGGCCCGGTTTTTTGGGATCCAGGTGGCTTGGGACGGAGCCAGCAGGACGGTCTCTCTGACCGGCAGTGCCGGCCTGACTGTGGCAGACATCAGCAGTATTCAGGCTTATACGGATATGACCTTTTATGGTCAAGGACTGGTTTCGGTGGAGATCACCTACCGTCCAGGAGTGGATGTGAGCGGTGTGACAGCGCAATCCTACATCCTGGAGGATCGGGGGACCCTGTCCCCGGACTTTGGGCGGATCGAGATCGCGGGTGTGTCCGTTCAGGGACAGACTGTGACCCTGAGCATTGCGGAAAACACTGGAGCCACTTCCAATAATAAGATGATCTATACCGGAGATCAGAAGGAGGGCTCCCGGGAACGCAACGCCTTTGGCATTTACTGTACCGGGGCTTGGTACCGGGATGTAAATGGTGTCATTTACTACGGTAAGGAGGACACCGCAGAGTATAAGGCCGACACCACCGGAATGGGCTACCAGGCCCGGCCCTGCCTGGAGCTGAGGCTGCGCCACACCGGCGAGGCAGAGAGCGCTTCCGCCTGCCTGGCCAATGAAAAGGGTCAGTATAACGCCGGCGGTCTGTGGAAGCAGACCATTGACGCCAATTTTGGCGAAGGCGGCTTCCAGACCTTTGAGGAGCTGGGCATTCAGGTGGAATCCACTGCAAAGAACGCCAAGGATGTGGTCCCGGACCAGTATGTCCGCGGCTACCTCTATGTCCCGGAGGATTACACCGGTGATGAGGAAGTCCCTCTGGTGGTCACCATCTCGGGCAATGGTACCTCCTTCTGGATCCTGGAAGACGGCACCAATAATTTTGGTACCAACAACATCATGTATGATGCGGCCACCACCTCCTGGATCGGAAAGGGCGCCATTGTGGTGGGGATCCATGACCGCTCGATTATGGGCGGCAACGGCGAGGACTATGACTATCTTCTGGACGATGTGAATGTGATCAAGTATCTCCTGGAGCACTACAACATCGACCGGGACCGCATTATCATCCATGGCAATTCCCGCAGCACCATGGCGGCCAGCACTATCATCCAGGCACTGGCCGGACAGCCCTACTCCGCCGGACAGGATGCGGCCGACTGGGGTGACCGTCCCCGTACCAAGACCCTGGATAAATCGGTATATGACTTCGAGATCGGCGTGTTCCTGTGCAACAACGGCCTGTATGGCGGGCAGGGGCTCTGGACCTACGAGGACCGCCTGGCGGTGGCAAAGACCGGTCTGCGGGCATGGATCTTTGACGCGGAGCAGGACTTCAACAATATTGATTATGTGGAGGAACAGATCAAGGCGTTCAAAGAGGCTGGGTACAGCGACCAGTGGATCGAGGAGAACCTGCGTCTCACCTGCTTTCCCTCTGAACTGTTCTACTACTGGGGCGAGAGCGACCACTCCACCACCCGGATCAATTATTGGTACTTTGGAGACGGTGAGATCTATTACGGCTCTGACTGTCATATTGATGAGAATGGGCAGCTGGTGTATGACAGTAAGGTGATGCCGGGCGGAACTTACACCGTTGAGGCCCGGGGAGCCAGCCGCTCCGGTACTAAGGAGGGTCATGCATACACCGTGTATGGGGAAAACTTCCAGGAGTGGGCGCTGGAAACAACATGACCGATCCCACCTATGCACTGAAGTCCGTGGGGACTCTACGGCAGCGCTATACCCGCCGGCTACTCTGAGAAATGAATGGCTGACGATCTGCGGGTCTCCTTCTACAAGGACTACAAGTTCGCCGGGTGGGGCGTGAACAATCACTCCTGTATCTCAGTGAGTGGGCTTTGACCAGAGGAGTGTAAGATCTATTTGCTTTCTCTCTTGCTCTGCGGAGCGTCTCCTTAGCGATATGGGGCAGTCCCTCTGGGGTCTGCCCCATATCGTATTTTGGCCAAGGGGAAGGGGAGAAGAAAAAATGTTTATCTTTCAAAAAAATGTGGATTGACGTTTTGGATATTCAAAATTAAAATAAAACTAAATAGAGCGTCTTTTTTGACGAAAATGACAAAGGAGGGGCGCAAAGCAGAGGGAAGAGAGGAAATGCAGAAAAGAGCTCTATCCAATCAGGAGATCCTGAAAAGAGGAGGTCATCGATTTATGCGAACCATAACGAAACGGCTCCTGTCTCTGGTGCTGACGCTGGCCATGTTGCTCTCCCTGGGCCTGACCGTCCAGGCTGTCAACACGGCGGTAACGGTCACGCTGAACGGGACGGCACTGGAGCTGGAAGCGCCCGCCTATATCGACGGGCAGGACCGGACCCAGGTCCCCGTGAGCATCGGCCCCCAGCTGGGGCTGACCTATCAGCAGAAGGAAGGGGAGGTCACCTTTGTAAAGGGAGAGGCCAGCCTGACTTTCCGGGACGGGTCCAAGGAAGCTGGCGGCATGACTATGGACACCGCCGCCGATCTGTCCGGTGAGGTGGGCTATGTGCCCCTGGCCTATCTGGCTCAGTTTTTCGGACTGAGTCTGACCTGGAACGGCGCTGCCCGCACCGCTGCGCTCTCCACCGGCTCCGACCTGACTGTGGTGGACATCCAGAGCATTCAGGCCTATACCGACGAGACCATGTACGGCACCGGTGTGGTGGAGGTGCAGGTCACCTATAAGCCGGGTGTCAATGTCAGCGGCGTCACCGCCGACAGCTACATCCTGGAGGACCGGGGCTCCCTGTCCCCCGACTACGGTCGGATCAAGATCGCTGGTGTCTCTGTCCAGGGCCAGACTGTGACCTTGACGATTGACGACGGCTCTGCAGCCACCGCCAACAACAAGCTGGTCTACACTGGGGATCAGAAGGAAGGCCCCCGTGAGCGCAACGTGTTCGGCATCTATGCCACCGGCGCCTGGTACCGCGATGTGAACGGCGTCATCTACTACGGCAAGGAAGATTCCGGCGAGTACAAGGCCAACACCACCGGCATGGGTTACCAGAGCCGCGCGTGCCTGGAGCTGAAGCTGCGCCACGCCGGCGAGGCTGAGAGCGCCGCCGCCTGCCTGGCCAACGGCAAGGGCCAGTATAACGCCGGCGGGCTGTGGAAGGAGACGGTGGACCGCCAGTTCGGCGCTGGTAAGTTCCAGTCCTTTGAGGATCTGGGCATCCGGATCCCCTCTACCGCCGCGGCAGCTACTGACGGCACCCAGGACGCCTATGTCCGGGGCTACGCCTATATCCCCGCCAACTATGATCCCGCCAACGGCATCGTGTTCACCCTGCAGGGACAGGGCATCTCCTACTGGAAGCTGCCCGACGGCACCGATGACGATGGCACCGGCATCATGTATGATTCCGCCACCACCTCCTGGGCCAACAAGGGTGCCATCGTGGTCAACATCCACGACCGCTCCAGCGCAGGCCCCGGCGAGTATTTCGATATCTATGATTTCGTGGTGGACGATGTCAATGTGATGCAGTATTTCATCGACACCTATGGTGTGACCGGCAACATCGTACTCCAGGGCAACTCCAGAGGCACCATGGCCTCCGCCTTGGTCATTAAGGCTCTGGCTGGACAGGCTTACAACCCCCAGAACCAGAAGAAGGATGCCGGACTGGAGGAGACCAGCACTCTGCCCGAGGGCAAGTATGACTTCACCATTGACGCCTATATCTGCCAGAATGGTACCTTCGGGTACAGCTACGATGAGGAGGACTGGGCCGCCATCGCTGCTACCGGCCTGAAGGTTTGGGCCTTCGACGGAGAGCAGGACTCCAACAACGTGGAGAGCATCGCTCAGTACACCCAGATCATGACCGAACTCAAGGGGGCCGACTGGGCGAAGGAGAACATTCGTCTTACCGGTTACCCCTCTGAGATCTATGCCTACTGGGGTGAGAGCGACCACTCCACCACCCGTATCAACGGCTGGTACTTTGATGATGCCGCTTTCTATGGCCCCGACTTGGAAATCGTGGACGGCCAGATCGTCTACAATACCAAGCTGAGCGACGGGGATACTTATACCCTGGACTGCCGGGGCAGCGCTGCCGGCAGCAGCAAGCAGGGCTATAAGTATACCGTGTACGACGAACTGTATCAGGAGTGGGCTCTGGACAAGAAAGGCGCCTCCGTCACCGACGGAGCTCCCGCCGCTGACCAGATCACCTCTATCCAGGCCACAGCCGTGGCTAACTTCTATGGCTACAAGGTGGGTACAGTGGACATCACCTACGCCGCGGGTACTGACCTGACCGGCGTCACCGCCGACAGCTACACCCTGTATGACCGGGGCTTCAATAATCCGGAGTTCGGCGAGGTGGAGATCACCGGCGCCTCTGTGGATGGGAACGTGGTCACCCTGACCGTCGATCAGGGGACGGATAAGGTCACCGACCGCAGCCGTGAGACTTACGGTACCCTGTGCACCAGCTCCAGCTGGTATGTGGATTCAGAGGGGAACATCCACTATGGCGATACTCAGACCACTGATGCCCTGGGTATCACCATCTACCCCAACACCATTAAAAAGGGCCTGCAGTGGAGAGAGAATATGGACCTGGTGCTGTGCGTCAACAGCGACGACATCACCACCGGTATCCGCTCCACTGACGGCGCTGGCACTATGCTCGCCGATACCGTCTGGGAGCCCACCATCCTGGCCGATGACCTGGACAAGGTGGAGCTGGAGATGGTGGATGTAGGCTGGAAAGCTGCAGACTACACTATGCTGGGTGATCAGGGCGAGGTCCCCGTCCATGTTATCTACCCCGACAACTATGACCCCAACCGGGCGGAGCCCTACCCCGTCATCGACTATCAGTGCGGCGGCGGCGTCTGCTACTGGGAGGTCACTGACGGCAGCATCACCCCGGCCAACAACCTGGGCTGCAACGTGGTCTATGACGTGATGATGACCGAGTGGCACCGCCAGATGCCTGACGCCATCATTATGAGTGTCAACGTCCACTCCTCCACAGTAGAGAATTCTGCCAAGGAGATCGCCGGCGTGCTGGATTACGCCATCGAGAACTGGAACGCGGACAAGGACCGCATCATCCTGGTGGGCAACTCCCAGGGCACCCTGATCTCCTCCGACGTGATCCGCCAGCGCCCCGATCTGGTGGCGGGCTATGTGGAGTGCAACGGCAACCTGGGCGGCATGGCGTCCGCTGATACGGTGGACGGCACCCTGGCAAACAGCAGCCTGGGGAGCTGGACCGAGGAAGAGGTCCAGGCCATGATCGACAACGAGGTGTCCGTGTGGATGTTCAACGGCGAGACCGATGGTGACAACCCCGCTGCCCAGCAGGACGTGATCGAGATCGTGAAGGACCTGTACCGGGAAGCCGGGAAGAGCGAGTCCTGGATCGAGGAGCATGTCCGGGCCTCCGGGCTCCAGTCCTGGAAGTTCAAGGATTGGGGCGAGACCGACCACTCCGTTACCAAGGTGGTGGCTTGGTACTATTTGGGCCAGCCCTACATGGATGTGGAGAAGGGCACCTCTCTGAAGGCCGGCGACACCTACCAGTATTCCGGCAAGGAGGAGAGCTACGAGAAGTATCAGTACACCATGGACTATGTGTACACGGTGTACCCGGAGAGCGTGGCCCAGTGGGCGAAGGACGTTTTCGCCTCTGTGTAAGCGCGGATAGAGCCGGTCCCGCAGGCCGGCGGAAGGAAGAGCATTACTTTGCTTCCTCTCTCA
>ENA-UOJR01001172-UOJR01001172.1-human-gut-metagenome-genome-assembly--contig:-C115P-NODE-1172-length-25181-cov-7.322694_pt1 | contig 25181 bp, 21 predicted proteins | sample MGYA00242354_ERZ723901 | MGnify/ENA metagenome assembly ERZ723901
AGATTATATTATTACCTTTGTCCCAAGCGCCTCACACACCGCTTACAGATTGTAACCCTCAACATCGCAAACCGCTTTATAACGGCAGACTGAATATGATAAAGCTGGAAAACATCAACAAGACCTATAATAATGGGTCACCCCTGCACGTGCTCAAAGGCATCGACCTCGATGTAGAAAAGGGCGAACTGGTCTCGATCATGGGCGCCTCGGGTTCGGGAAAATCCACCCTGCTGAACATCCTCGGGATTCTCGACGACTACGACAGCGGCAGTTACTACCTGGCCGGACGGCTGATCAAGAACCTCAGCGAAACGCAGGCCGCCGCTGCGCGCAACAACATGATCGGCTATATTTTCCAGTCCTTCAACCTGATCAATTACAAGAACGCCGTCGAAAACGTCGCCCTGCCGCTCTACTACCAGGGCGTCTCGCGCCGCAAACGCAACGCCCTGGCACTCGAATACCTCGACATGCTGGGGCTCAGGGAGTGGGCCGACCACATGCCCAACGAAATGTCCGGCGGCCAGAAACAGCGCGTGGCCATCGCCCGGGCGCTTATCAACAAGCCCCAGATCATCCTTGCCGACGAACCCACGGGCGCACTGGACAGCGCCACCTCGCAGGAAGTGATGAACCTGCTGCGCAGCGTGAACGTTGATATGGGCATGACCATCATCTGCGTCACGCACGAACAGTCGATCGCCGACCAGACGGACAAGATCATCCGTCTTACGGACGGCGTCATCAGCAGTATCACCGAAACCGGACTCGGAAAGCGATGAGGGAACTGCTGCTGGAGATCTGGACATCGGTGCGCCGCAACAAGCTGCGCACGTTCCTCACGGGCTTCTCGGTCGCGTGGGGCATTTTCATGCTCGTCATCCTGCTGGGCTCGGGCAACGGGCTCAAGAACGGCGTAACCTCCAATTTCGGCAACTACGCCACCAACTCGATCGACCTCTACGGCGGCCGTACTTCGAAGCCCTACATGGGCTACCAGAAGGGGCGCCGCATCCGGCTGTGGAACAGCGACCTCGAAATCCTCGCCCGGGAATTCCCCGAGGTAGACGAAGTGGCTGCCAACTCGTGGTTCGACAACCATACGGCAACCTACGGGAACGAATACACCAAGGTCTGGCTGCGCGGCTCGCTGCCCAAGATCGAACAGATCGAGGGCGTGGAGATCGTAAAGGGGCGCTTCGTCAACGACGCCGACATCCGCGAATACCGCAAGTCGCTGGTCATCGACCAGGCCATGCAGTCCCTGCTATTCAAGGGCGCCGATCCGCTGGGGGCAAGGATCAAGCTCGACAGCACGGTATTCACCGTGGTCGGCGTCTACAAGGGCGACGCCCAGCGCAGCAGTTCGTCGTGTTACATCCCGCTGACCACCGGGCAGCTGCTCTACAACGCCAACAGCCCCGAAGTGAACAATGCCATCATCACCATCAAGGGCGTCCACACCACCGAGGCGATGAAGGAGTTCGAAAAGCGCGTCATCCGGCGCCTTTCCGCCGAACACCACTTCGCCCCCGACGACGAAAGCGCCATCTGGCTCGACAATACGATGGAAACCTACAAGAATTTCATGATGGTTTTCGCAGGCATCAACATCTTCGTCTGGATCATCGGCCTGGGGACGCTGCTGGCCGGCATCGTCGGCGTGAGCAACATCATGCTCGTGACGGTCACGGAGCGCACCTCCGAATTCGGCATACGCAAGGCGCTGGGCGCCAAGCCCGTGTCGATCATCAGGCTGATCCTTACCGAGTCGGTGATGATAACCGCCGTATTCGGTTACCTGGGTATGGTATTCGGCGTGGCGATGATGGAAGGGGTCAACTACATGCTCAACCAGACGCCGCCGACGGGCGGCGGCCATGCGCCGTCGATCTTCCTCAACCCGACGCTCGACCTGGGCGTTGCGGTCAGCGCGACGGTCGTGCTGGTCATCGCCGGCCTGATCGCAGGCTACGTCCCAGCCTACCGGGCCGCACAACTCAAGACAATCGACGCCCTGCGTTATAACAAGTAGAAGCCATGGGATTTTTCGATACAGACCGCTGGAACGAGATATGGCAGACGATCTCCCGCAACCGCAAGCGCAGCATCATGACGGCACTGGGCGTCTTCTGGGGCATCTTCATGCTTACCGTACTGCTGGGTGCCGGCATGGGGCTGGGACGTCTGTTCCGGGCACAGCTGGGCGACATGTCGACCAACACGCTGCTCATACAGCCTTCGCAGACCTCTCTCCCCTACAAGGGCATGCCCAAGAACCGCTGGTGGCGCATGAACAACGACGACGTGGAAAACGTCCGGGGGCTCAAGGAGGTGCAGTACGCCTCGGGCGTCTACTGGGGCGGGGAGATCCATTGCAGCTACAACGAACGCAAGGGCGACTATTCGCTGATGGGCTACATGCCCGACTACCAGCAGATCAACCCACAGAAGATCATCTACGGCCGCTTCATCAACGACGTCGACATGGCGCAGAAGCGCAAGGTCTGCGTCATCGGCACCCAGATACAGAAAGACCTGTTTCCGGGAATGGAAGACCCGACCGGCAAGGTCATCAAAGTCAACAACAGCTATTTCACCATTATCGGCGTCATGCGGCGCCAGAGCACGGCCATGTCGTTCAGCAACGTCGAACGCACGGTCGTAGCCCCGATCTCGCTCGCGCAGCAGATGTACGGCGGGGGCAACTCGATCCACATGCTGGCCATCGCCGGCCGGGAGGACACCCCGAGCAAAGAGGTCGAAACCGCCTGCAAGTCGGTGATCTTCGCCAAGCACCTGATCTCGCCGGACGACGAGAAAGCCGCCTGGTGCATGGCCACGGCCGAAATGTTCGACAAGGTGATGAGCCTCTTCTGGGGCATCGGGTTCCTGACATGGATCGTGGGCCTGGGGACACTGCTGGCCGGCATCGTCGGCGTGAGCAACATCATGCTGGTGCTGGTCAAGGAGCGCACGCAGGAGATCGGCATCCGCCGCGCCCTGGGCGCACCGCCTACGGCCATCATCTCGCAGATACTCTCCGAAAGTTTCATCCTCACCTTCATCGCCGGGGTGGTCGGCCTCACGGCCGCGGTGGGCGTACTGTCGGTGGCCGACTCGATCTATTATCAGGCGGTGACCGTGGCCCAGGAGGGGGCCGAAATCTCGTGGCAGATCTCGTTCGGGACAGGCATGCTGGCGCTTTTCATCCTCGTCGCGGGCAGCCTGCTGGCGGGCGTCATCCCCGCCTACCGGGCCCTGAGCATCAAGGCTGTGGATGCAATACGTGAAGAATAACAATCAAATTCAATAGATTACGGCTATGAAAAAATTTCTGAAAATCTTTCTGGGTGTGCTCTTTGCGGCGCTGTTGCTCGGAACGTTCGTGTTCCTGTGGCAGAAGACCCGTCCGGTAAAGGTAGTCTACACGATCGTACAACCCAAACTCGACACGCTCAAACAATTCGTGGTCGCCACCGGCAAGGTCGAACCCCGCGACGAGGTGCTGATCAAGCCCCAGATTTCGGGTATCGTTTCCGACGTCTACAAGGAGGCCGGCCAGATGGTGCGCAAGGGCGAGGTGATCGCCACGGTGAAGGTCGTCCCGGAGATGGGACAGCTTTCGAGCGCCGAATCGCGCGTCTCGGTAGCCGAAATATCGCTGGCGCAGACCCGCCGCGAATTCGGCCGCACGGAAACACTGCACGACAAGGGCGTCGTCTCGGACGAGGAGTTCGAGCAGGGGCGCACCGACCTCCAGAAAGCCGAGGAGGAACTGCTGAACGCCAAGGAGAACCTGGAGATCGTCAAGAACGGCATCACCAGCCGCTATAAGGAGCTCAGCAACACGCAGATCCGATCGACGATCGACGGTATGATCCTCGACGTGCCGATCAAGGTCGGAAACTCGGTGATCCAGGCCAACACGTTCAACGACGGTACGACCATCGCCTCCGTAGCCGACATGTCGAACATGCTCTTCCGGGGCAACGTCGACGAAACGGACGTCGGCAAACTGCACGAGGGCATGCCCGTGAAGCTGACGATCGGCGCCCTGCAGAACGTCGAGCTGGACGCTACCCTGGAATACGTTTCGCCCAAGGCGACCGAGGATAACGGCGTCATCATGTTCGAAGTGAAGGCCGCCGTGAAGATTCCCGCCGACGTCTTCGTGCGCGCCGGGTACAGCGCCAACGCCAGCATCGTGATCGAAAGCCGCGAAGGCGTGCTCACGCTTCCCGAGAGCACCGTCGAATTCGAGGGTGAGAAAACGTATGTCTACCTGCTCACCAGCGCCGAGGACATCGCAGAGCAGACCTTCGATAAACGCGAGGTCAAGATAGGCCTTTCGGACGGCATCAACATCGAACTTACCGAAGGCGTGACCGCCGACGACAAAGTCCGCGGCGCGAAGGAAGACAAGAAGAAATAACCCCAAATGCACCGCAGCATGAAAACCAGCACCCTATTCGCCGCACTCTGCACAGCTGCCGCCGCACTCTGCGCAATGCCCGCGGGGGCCCAGCCCGCACCGGCTGCACCTCAAGCCGCCGCAGCACCGGCACCCGGCACGCCCTGGTCGCTCGACGACTGCATCGGGTATGCCCTGGCCAACAACATCGACGTGCAGCAACGCGCCCTGCAGGTCGAACAGAACGAGGTGGAACTCTCGACGGCCAAATACAGCCGCCTGCCCGACCTGAACGCCTCGATCGGAGGCGACGCATCGTTCGGCCGCGTACTCTCGAGCGACAATACTTATAAGGACAACAACCAGACCTCGGGATCGCTCAACATCTCGACCAGCATCCCCGTATTCCAGGGCATGCGCATCAACCGCCAGGTCAAAGGCGGCAAGCTCGACCTCGCCGCAGCCATGCAGGATCTGGAACGTGCCCGCGAAGATTTGTCGATCAACGTCATGACACTCTACCTGGAGGTACTTTACAACAAGGAACTCGCCGACGTGGCCGAACGCCAGCTCGCCCTGAGCACCCTGCAGGCCACGCAGAGCCGCGAACTGGTCGCCGCCGGCAAACAGCCGGAATCGGCCCGGTACGAAAGCGAGGCGCTTCAGGCCAAAGACCAGCTGAGCCTGACCCAGGCCCGCAACGACCTGCAACTGGCACTGCTCAACCTGAGCCAGGCCCTCAACCGCGAGAGCGCCGCAGGGTTCGACGTCGTGGTTCCGGAGCTCGACAGCGTGACGCTCGCCTCGCTGCACCGGCTCGGCACGGCAGACGAGGTCTACAACTATGCAGCGGAAAACCGTCCCCATATCAAGGCGGAACGGCTGCGACTCGAAAGTTCGGAGAATTCAGTCCTCATTGCCAAATCGGCACTCTATCCCTCCATCTCGCTTTCAGGCGGCTACGGCACGGGGGTGTACAGCGCCGACAGCGATAAGTTCTGGGCCCAGATGCGCCATAACAGCCGCGAATACGTCGGACTGTCGATGAACATCCCGATCTTCAACCGCCGCGCCACGCGCAACAATATCCGCTCGGCACAGCTTTCGGCCCGCAGCCAGCGGCTCGCACTGACCGAAGCCGAGCTGGCGCTGCGCAAGGAGATCGAACAGGCGTGGTACAACGCCGACGCGGCGTACAGCAAATACCGTTCGGCCGGCGTGGCCCTCGCCTCGGCGAAGGTGGCATTCGCCTACGAGCAGCGGAAGGCGGAATCGGGACGTTCGACCATTTTCGATTTCAACGATGCCAAAACCCGCATGGAAAAAGCCGAGTCGGAACTCGTGCAGGCGAAATACGAATTCGTATTCCGTTCGAAAATACTGGATTTTTACCGCGGAAGACCGCTGAAACTGTGATCCGGAGAGGTGAACACATCGTACACAATAAACAAATCAGGGCGGCCGTTATCGACCGCCCTGATGCTGTCCGGAATAACCAATCCCTAAAGTTTTCCGGCAGCGGCCGGGTAAGATTTTCAGACTCCCACCCGGCACAGAAGCCCTTTTGCGTCACTAATTACCCCCTCCATCCCCTGTGTGAAGTAGGGTAGTGCAAAGATATGTAAATTATCCTGAACTGCATACCTCGGGGCCTGTTTTGTCATAACATGGGGCTGAAATGATTTACCTTGCCGGCCGAAAATGTTGCACACAGGCACAATGAGCCCACAAAAGGTTCTGCAAAAAAGCGGCTATCTGAAAAATTTGCCCTACTTTTGCAGCAAATTCTCAAACGGAAAGGATGGAATGGCTTAAAAGTTTATTCGTCGAACACTCGGCTCTGCAGGCCGTCGTGGTTATTTCGCTCATTTCGACGATCGGGATCGCACTGGGCAGGATCCGCATCTTCGGCATCTCGCTGGGCGTGGCATTCATCTTTTTCGCCGGTATCCTGGCCGGGCATTTCGGGCTGTCGATCGACCCGGCGATGCTGAACTATGCCGAGAGCTTCGGGCTCATCATCTTCGTATACGCCCTCGGCCTGCAGGTCGGCCCCGGTTTCTTCAACTCGCTGCGCGCCGACGGGCTGCGCCTGATGTCGCCGGCTCTGGCCGTAGTATTGCTCGGCACGGGGCTGGCCGTGGCAATGAGCTATACGCTGCATGTCTCGATGCCCGACATGTCGGGCATCCTGTGCGGCGCCACGACCAACACCCCGGCACTCGGTGCCGCGCAGCAGGCGCTGCAACAGATGGGTGTCGACTCCAGCGGCGCCGCCCTGAGCTGCGCCGTGACTTATCCGCTGGGTGTAGTGGGCGTCATCCTGGCCATCGTCTTCATCCGCAAACTCTTCGTCCGCCCCGCCGACATGCCGGAGCCGGACGCCGAACACCGGAAAAACGTCTTCATCGCCAGCTACCACCTGACCAACCCGGCCGTCTTCGGCAAAAGCGTCCACGAGATCGCTGCGCAGAGCCACCACCACTTCGTCATTTCGCGGGTCTGGCGCGAAGGGCAGGTTTCGATTCCCACCTCCGACAAGACGTTGCAGAAGGACGACGTCATCCTCGTGATCACCACCCCGGGCGAGGCCGACGCACTGCGCCTGATCTTCGGGGAGCAGGAACAGAAGGACTGGAATACGGAGAACATCGACTGGAACGCCGTCGACAGCCAGCTCACCTCGCAGCGCATCCTCGTGACGCGCCCCGAAATCAACGGCAAGAAACTCTCCTCGCTGCGCCTGCGCAACAATTACGGCATCAACATCAGCCGCGTCTACCGCTCGGGCGTACAACTGCTGGCCACCCCCGACCTGCGTTTGCAGATGGGCGACCGCCTGACGGTCGTGGGCGAAGCCGCCGCGATCAAGCATGTGGAAAAGATTCTCGGCAATGCCGTGAAGAACCTCGAAGAGCCCAACCTCGTGGCAGTCTTCGTCGGCCTGATCCTCGGGCTCACGCTCGGGAGCATCCCCGTAAGCATCCCGGGCATCAGCCTGCCCGTAAAGCTCGGCCTGGCAGGCGGCCCGATCATCGTCGGCATCCTGATCGGCACGTTCGGCCCGCGCCTGCACATGATTACCTACACCACATACAGCGCCAACCTGATGCTCCGGGCACTGGGCCTGTCGATGTACCTCGCATGCCTGGGGCTCGAGGCAGGCACGCACTTCTTCGAGACGGTCATGCGCCCCGAAGGGGCACTATGGCTGTTGCTGGGATTCCTGCTGACGTTCGTCCCCGTCGTACTGCTGGGCATCTTCGCCCTGCGCATCCTGCGCATCGACTTCGGGTCGGTCGCCGGCATGTTGTGCGGCAGCATGGCCAACCCGATGGCACTGAACTATGCCAACGACACGATCGAGGGAGACAACCCGTCGGTATCGTACGCCACGGTCTACCCTCTCTGCATGTTCCTGCGGGTAATTATCATTCAGGTGATGCTGATGATTTTTCTGTAACATCCGGTTTGGCCGGCACGTCCGGCTCCGGCCTCTGATAGCGCAGCGCCTCGATATCGCTTCCCGACGGATTCTGGAACACCCGCAGGTCGAACTCGGGGATGACGGCCAGCACATGGTCGAAGACATCCGACTGGATGCGCTCGTAATCCACCCACACCACCGTATCCGTAAAGAAATAGAGTTCCATCGGCAATCCCGTCTCCGTCGGTTGCAGCTGGCGCACCATCAGGGTCATCCCCTTGTTGACAGGCACCTCATCGCGCAGGTATCGTTCCAGATAGGCACGGAACACCCCGAGGTTGGTCTGGTGCAGGCCGTTGATCTTGCGTTCACCGGGGCGGATGCCATGCACGGCATTGTATTCCTCAACCCGCTGCTCGGTCTGGTCGATATATTCGCGGATGATGTCTATGTTGCGGTACCGGGCCAGCATGTCCGGCGTACAGAATTTCACGCTCGTCATGTCCAGATTCACCGAACGCTTCACGCGGCGGCCGCCCGACGCCTGCATCCCGCGCCAGTTCTGGAACGAATCGCTCACCAGCAGGTAGGGCGGCAGCGTAACGATCGTATTGTCCCAGTTCTGCACTTTGACGGTCGTGAGCGACACCTCGATCACCGAACCGTCCGCACCGTATTTGGGTACGGTGATCCAGTCCCCGACCTTGAGCATGTCGTTCGCCGAAAGCTGGATGCCCGAGACGAAGCCGAGGATGCTGTCGCGGAAGACCAGCATGATGACGGCCGCCGAAGCGCCCAGTCCGGTGAGCAGAATGGCGGGCGACTTGCCGATCAGGATCGAGACGATGAGGATACCGCAGATCAGCGCTGCGATTCCCTGCCCGGTCTGGCGCAATCCGTTGATCGGTTTGTTCTGCCACGCAGGACGCGCCGAGACGATATTGAAGGCCGCATAAAGCAGGGCGTTGATAAAACGGAAGACCGTGACGACGATGTACACCTGTATCAGTCGTGTGACGATCGTCCTGGCTTCCGACTGTTCATCGAAAACTACGGGGAGGACGATGACCAGCACGATGGCGCTGACGATATTACACAGCCGGCTCAACACGGCGGAACTGAACAGTTCGTCATCCCACGTGGCTTTGGTGCGCATCACGATGCGCCTAATCCCGCGCACGAGCACCTTACGGCACAGGAAATCGAGAAGCACGACGGACAGCACCACCAGGGCGAAAGCCACCCAACGATCCCAGCCGTTATTCAATGCGGAAGTGAGTCCGAGCCATGCGAGCAGGGCGTCGGCCCAACGTGTAAGGAGAGACTGCATACGGTATTTCTATCAAATTTCAGACCTAACGGCCTTTGTAATCATCAGCGGCGGAAACCCCGGCGACAGGATAACGACTGCGGAAGGCAAAAATCCGGCACCAGCCATCACCATAGGACATGCGTTTGGGGAACGGCACCAATCCCTGCGCCTCGCACCGGTCAGTGCTGGACAATGCCCTGCGGCATACAGGACAGTCGCTTCATTGTCGGTTTCCAGGTTACAAGATACGAAAAAAAACTATACCCCGAGTACCAGTTCCACCTCGCCCTCGAAATTGGGCGTGAAGACGCCTTTGCCGAGATTTTCAAAGATTTCGTCCCGGCTCCAGAAACGCCCGCCGTCGAGCTCGTCACTCGGGACGACCTCCCCATCGTACACCGTGCGGTGGACATAGATCAATTCGCGCTCGCGCTCCGAGCGGAACACGTACACCGCCACGCGTTCGGGCACGAACCCGGTCACGCCGAGTTCTTCGCGCACCTCGCGCCGCAATGCGTCGTCCACCGTTTCGCCGTAGTCGACATGCCCACCCACGGCCGTATCCCAGCGCCCGGGCTGGATATCCTTCCACACGGGACGCCGTTGCAGGTATAACTCGCCCCGCGAATTGAACAGGTGCAGGTGTACCACGGGATGCAGCAACATTCCGCCGCCGTGGCATTGGGCACGCGTCGCCGCCCCCATCACGTTCCCGGCTTCGTCGACCACCGGAAACAGCTCCGCACCGTTATCGCTTCGCATGGCGGGGATATTTACGGATATAAACCACGGCCGTCAGCAGCCCCAACAGGGTGAAACCCGCACCGGGCAACGCCGTATATTCGTAGCCCAGCCCGTGGGCGATCGGCAGGCCCCCGCAATAGGCACCCAGTGCATTGCCCAGGTTGAAAGCCACCTGCACGAGGGCTGCGCCGAGCATCTCGCCGCCACGCGAATTCTCCAGGATCAGCAACTGCTGGGGCGACGAGACACAGAACAGACAAGCCGTACAGAGCGTCATCAGCATGACGGAAAGGTAGTGGACATGTGCCCCGAAGAAAATCCCGAGCAGCGTCAGGGTGGCCGCGGCCAGCGTAAAACGCACGACCTTCTCGGGCGTAAAACGGTCGGAGAGATGCCCGCCGAGGATATTGCCCGCGAACATGCCGAAACCGGCCAGCATGATAATCAGCGTAAGGTTCTCCTCCGTAAAACCCGAGGTATGGATCATCAGCGGGCTGACATAGCTGTACCAGCAGAAGATCCCGCCGTTGCCGAGCATCACCGATGCCAGCACGAGCCAGGGCGCAAGGCTGCGCAGGAACCGGAACTGCCCTTTCAGCCCCGTATCGGGCAGCGGCTCCATGCGGGGCACCCACATCCTTACGAGCGTCAGCGCCACCACGCCCCATACGGCGACGATCGCAAAGGTCGTGCGCCAAGACAGCACATTGCTGATATAAGTGCCCAGCGGCACGCCGAACAGGTTGGCGACGGTCATCCCGACGATCATGATCGAAACGGCCTCCGTGCGCTTCCCGGCATCTGCCACCCGCTCTGCGACGATCGACCCGACACCGAAAAAGGCACCGTGCGGCAGGCCGGACACGAAACGCATCGCCATCAGCATCCAGTAGTTCGGCGCCAGCGACGCGCACAGGTTCCCGACGGCGATCAGAGCCGTGAGCGCCAGCAGTATCTGTTTCAGCGGGCGCGTCCGGGCTACCAGCACCGTAAGCGGCGCCCCGAAGCAAACGCCCAGGGCATAGGCCGAAATAAGGTGTCCGGCCTCGGGGATGGAAACCCCGAGGCTGCGGGCAATATCGGGCAGGATGCCCATCATCACGAACTCCGACATCCCCAGGGCAAGCGTCCCGAATGCCAGTGCAATCAGACTTTTTTTCATGTGTAAAACCAACTGACGAATAACCGGCTGCAAAAATAACACAAAAGGCGAAAAGTTTTTCGCTTTTCGCCTTTTGTTACGGTTTCCGTATGGTTGCATAGACCGTCCGAATTACCGGCGGAGAGTTGCGGTGCCGGTCATTCAGCCTGCGGCGCGGGACGTTGCGGTTCGCGCGGCTGCCCGACCTCGTATCCCAGTTCGCGCATCCACTCGACGGTGAGCGGGTCGACCTGGTCGTTGCGATCCGCCCAGCGGCGTTGTTCGATCAGGCGTTTCTTATGCTCCTCGATGCGCATCATGATCGGGAAATCTGGATGACGCAGCCGCGTACGTTCCTTCCGCTGCGAAGGTCGGATCCTGCGGTCGAACACATCGGCCTGCACGGGCCGCCGCGCCCCCTCCCATTTAAAGCCTTTCAGGTAGAGATCCTGCGTGGGCGGGATATCGTCCATCGGATAGAAGTTGTAGACCGGTTCGGTTCGGTAGGTGATCTGCACCACCTGCTTGTCCTCGATATAGAATGAACAGTCGCCGCTCTCGATAACGCCCATCATCGTGATCTCGGGCGGCTCGCCGTCCTGCATGTAATAGATGGTCTGGGCATTACCGTTGACGTCGTTGCGGTATATCTGGTTGTTGTAGAAATAGGCGGTCATAGTCTTGCCCGCCACCTGGTTGTAGTGTGTCGTATCGAGCTGGCTGGCCATCATCGGGCTGCCGATGAATTCGGCACGTTTGATCTGCTGCCGCTCGGTGAAAATATCCATCACGTCCGAAGTGATCTGGTTGCTCTGGTTCCACAACACGGGGTCGATATAGAGGTGGATCGTCGAGTCGGTGCTGATCGCCACGATCGAGTCGCACACGGTCTGGAAATCCGACCTGAAGATCCTCACGTCGCGGTACCCCTTCATCAGGCGGTAGATGCTGTCGCGCGGCAGGGCGAGCGAGTCGACCGAATCGGCCGGAAGCGCCATCGCTGTCGTGTCGGACAACAGCGAATCTGCCAGCAGGTTGAGCAGCGAATCCTGTTCGGCCATGTTCATCTCGATCAGCGAATCCAGTTCGCGCAGGGCCGCCGAATCGACCGGGATCACCTTTCCCTTGCGGGCGGCACGCGCCTGCCGGGCTTTGAGCTTCGACGCAGCCTTCAGCCGCCGGGCGGCCAGACGCGCCTCCTCGCGCTCCTTCTGCAACAGCAGTTTGGCCGTGGTCTTCTCCTTGCGTCTGACGGCTATCGAATCGAGCTGCGCCTTCTTGATTTTGGCTGCCGCGGCCTTCTTTTCGGCCTTGGCCTTGCGCGCCGCTTCCTTGAGCAGGGCCTTGCGCTGGGCAACGGTCAGCGTATCGGCAGCCCTGTCCAACGAGTCGGGCAGGCTGCCCGGCACGGAGAGCGAATCGGCCATGCGCAACGAATCCGCCCGCGGCGAACCATGCGTCCGCGAATCGGAGCCGGAACCTGCGGCGAGCGAATCCGCCCCGCCGGTCGACGCGAGCGAATCGGCTGCGTCGCCGGGATGCAGTCCGGGCTCGGTACGTCCCTCCTCGGGGCCGGCCGTCGCGGCCAATCCATCGGGATGCTGCCCCAGCGAATCGGGCCGTTGCAGGGAATCGGCCCCCATACGCGCAAGCGAATCGGCCGCGGCCTTCTCCTCTGCCCGGCGCCGGGCATTCTCATTGACCGTAAAGAGGAACATCGAGTCGGCACGCATGAAGAGCGAATCGCCCTGTGTAAGGTCGTAGCTCACCACCGAGGGTCGCCGCGTGAGGAATATATCGCCCGGTTCCTTCCAATACTCGCCGTAATCGCCGAAGGCGAGTACTTTGTGCTCCGTATCGTCAATCTGGATGTCCCGCCACAGCACCACGTGGTCTTTGGCGCGGAAATAGTCGATGCTGTCGCTCCACATCTCCTGTTTCTCGGTCAGCACATAACCGTTGCGCGTAACCCGGTAAAGCGTATCGGCCTTGTCGTACGCGCCCCGGTCGGCATAGAGGTAGTCGCCGTCCTTGTTCCAGATGTTGGTATTCTCGAAGAAAAAAGCGTTGTCGGTGGCCATGTTGTAGACCACCGAGTCGCCCTTGAGTTCGTATTCGTCGTTACGCATCTCGACGCGGTCTACGCAAACGAGATCCTTGGTGTTGGCATAATAGTAGCCGCGCACCGATTCGAGCCGGTTGTCCCGGTTTATCAGCACGCCACCGTCGGCGAACTGGCCGATATTCTCCTTCGTGTTGAAGACAAACCGGTAGGTATAGAGCGTGGCATCGCCGTCGACGACCTTGACGATGTCGGAATAGACCCGTGCCTCGTTCAGCTCGCCGTTGTATTCGGCGCGGTCGCCGTAAATATAGGTCGTATTCTTGTTGATGAGGACATTGCCGAAGAACTCGATCCGCATGTCCGAATAACGCACGGCACTGTCGCACGTAATGACAGCGCCGTTATGCTGCGCGGCGAAATTGCCGACCAGGAAGATCACCGAGTCGCCGGGGGCTATGGGGCCCATGTTGTCCGACTTCAGGTCGATGAGTTTCTTCTCGGGCTCGGGCTCCTGGCCGGGTGCCTGCATCCCGCTGCGGGCGAAAATCACACTGCCCGCAGCCAGCACGACGGCAGCTATGGTAAAGAGCCTGCGCACGGTTTATTTCACCCAGCTTTTATTCTCGAACTCCCCGTCGCGGAATTCGGGGGCGATGTAAACGTACATGGCGTCGATCTTCTTGGTCAGCCACTCCTTGAACACCCGCTCCTGCTTGGCATTGAGCGCCATCTCCTCCAAGCGGAGATAGTCTTCGTTGAGCGACGCGACATGCGTGGGAATGATCTCCACCAGTTTGACGATCTTGGCCAGCTGGTTGCCCATGATGTCCTCGGTCAGGAATGCCGGCGAGATCTCGCCCGGTTTGAGGCGGATCAGGGCGTTGTAGTCGTCCAGAGCACCGAAGTGCGCGAAATCCTCACGCAGGAACTTCGTCACGGTGAGCTTGGCCTCGAAGGCATTGAAACGCTCCAGGATGTCGTGGTTCGAGACGATACCGCCGTTCATCTTCGACGTGGCGTCGTCGGAGAACTGGAGGGCGGCCTTGTCGAACGAGAGGGAATCCTTGCGTATCTGGTTGGCGATGCTGTCCAGGAACACGACCCCTTCGTTGAGCTCGTCCATCGTATAGACCGGGCGCAGCAGGATATGGCGGAAATGGTAGAGGCTGCCGCGCTTGTCGAGCAACTGGATGATATGCTGTCCGTAGCGGGTCTCGACGACCTCCGATATCTGCCCCGGCTTCATGTTCTCGAGGGCGTCGGCGAACGGCGCTTCCAGTCCGTTGAGCTCGGTGGGATCCATCTCGCCGCCGCGCATCATCGTCCCGGGATCCTGCGAATACATGCGTGCCAGGTTCTCGAATTTCGCCTTGCCGGTAATGATCCGTTCGCGCATGTCGAGCAGGCGCTCGCGCGTGCGCTGCTTGGCCTCGGTGATCGACTTGGGGAAACGGGTGATCTGGGCGTAGACATACTGTTCGGCCACGGTCGGCAGGCTGTCCTTGTCGATCGACTTGTAGAAACGCTCGACCTCGCCGGGAATGACCGACACCTTGCTCACGACCTCGCTCTGCATGGAAGAGGCATAAGACTGCTCCTCATAGCGCTGGCGCATGTTCTCGCGAATGCTGAAAATGGCCATGTGGTGCTTGGCCTCGAGTTTGGGGATCGACCCCTCGGTTTCGATCATATTCTGAATCTGCTGTTCCACATGCGTGGCGATGTCGCCCGCATTGATCTTCACCGAGTCGATCTGCGCCTGGTTGAAGAGCAGTTTCTGGGTCATCAGTGCCTCGAGCGCCTCGTTCATCGGGTCACGGTCGGAGGTATATCCTTCGGCACGGCGCTGGGCCGTGAGCTGCCGGGCATACTCCGCCACTTCGGAATGGAGGATGGACGAAGACCCTACGACGGCGACCACCTTGTCGAGCATCACCTGCTGTTTCTGCGCGAACGCCCCGGCCCCGGCAACGAGCAGGGCGAAAGCCGCCCCCAGCATACCTTTTTTCAACATTATTCTTTTTCTTTATCGTTTGTTTTCTCGTTTTCGAAAATCTTTATGCTCCCGCCTTCGCACGCCCGGTTATAAAGTTCCTCCTCGTGGCTGCGGATGATCTCGCTCTGGCGCTGGTTGAAGAGGATGCGGCGGATCGTCCCCCGCAGCCGTTCGAGCGGGATGGGCTCCCCTTCGCGGCGCACGGCGTCGATCTGGAAATAGTAGTGCGAATGGCTGTCGCGCATCTCCTGCACGGCCGTCGATGCGAGCACCGGGTCGTAGTTCTGCGACCGGAGCGTAGGCAGGTAACTCAGAAATTCCGGGAAATCCACCCACTGGTCGCTGAAATCGGTGACCGTAAAGTCGTTCTTCGCACATATGTCCCGGAAATCCTGCTGCCGGGCTTCGCTCTTCGTCCCCATCAGCTCCCGCAATTTGCGCGCCTGGCGGTACCCTTCGCCGAACTGCACGATCCGCCCTTTGACCAACGTACGGTCGAGCCGGAAATCGGCCTTGTGCGCGTTGTAATAGGCCGCGATCTCGTTCTCCGTGAAGGTCGTGTCGATGCTGCGGTCGACGTAATGCTGATCCAGCTTGCGGATCAGCAGCGCCTGCCGGTACTCCTCGACCATCTTGTCGATATCGTCCGCCGAGGCGGAAAAAAGGATCTCGGCCTCCTGCAATTTGAGTTGTTTGCGCACCCAGCGGTCGACATAGACCTTCATGAAGGCCGCGCTGTCCTCGCCCGTAACCCCTTTCGGGACTACCGACTCGACATCGCGCATCTTCAGTTCGCTGCCGCCCGCCCGCGCCAGCGTGGTATCGCTGGCAAAATAGCCGGGCAGTTCCTGGCAACCGGCCAGGAATAACGTAGCCGCCACGACCGCTATTTTCGTTCGCAAAGTCATAATCCGGAGGACAAAGATACTGTTTTTACTCGTAACTAACGCAGCCTCCGCCCAGATTATTACGCCGCGCCGCGATTTTTCTCCTCGGCCTTCAGACGGCGCAGCGACACGAGCATCATGTAACCCGAAACGGCGAAGACGGCCAGCGCCGCGATATACAACAGCACGTAGAGCGTCCGGCTACCGACCATGTCGATGAGCATGGAATTACCGTGTCCGGCAATCAGCGCCAGGTAGGCTATGCCGTTGTTGATTGCATGGAGTATGATCGCAGACCAGAGCGAATCGGTGCGCAGGTAGATGAAGGCCAGCACCAGGCCCATGACAAAGGCGTTCACCACCACCGTGGGATGGACATGCACGATGCCGAAGATGGCCGACGAGAGCAGCCATGCGGCCACCACGCCGTACCGCACGCGCGTCGATTCGAGCAGTACACCGCGGAAGATCACCTCTTCGAAAAGCGGGGCCATCACCACGACCGTCACGATCGCCCACGCCCCGCGCCCGTAGACGTTCGGCACCTCGGGCATCAGGCTCAGAAACGGCTCCAGCACGACCGAGGTCGAGAGCATGAAGAACACCCCCCAGAGCAACAGCACGGGATTCAGCCCGCGCCGGGAGAAACGCGCCACGACCGTGGGGCCGTGCCTTCGCCTGCGGTAGAAGAGGAATCCCGCGAGCGTCACGGACATCGACACGAAATAGGTCACGGCATTGAAATGCCCGGCGGCGATCTGCTCCGCCGTGCTTATCGCCTCGTCGGGGCTGGCCAGCAGCTCCGGATCGGGCCATTTGCACCCCGCCAGCCATGCCACGGCAGTCCCCAGGCCCTGCGCCAGCAGGAAGATGCCGAAGAAAACCAGGTAGTCCACCACCACGGGGAATTTTCCGTTGTAGTGCCATATCTTATTATTGTCCCCCGCCTTTGCAGGCTCTTCGGCGGGCACGGGTTCCTGCACGGGAACCCCTTGTTTTTTTTCTGTCATAACAGGCTGTTGCTATCAATTCGTTCCGAGCCCAAAGATAGTGCAAGTCAAGGGCAAAAGCAAATTTATTTGCGCCGGCGGGGCCGCAGCCCATTTCCCGAAAAGATCAGCAAATTTCGGTTACGGTTATGGATTTCCATTTTAAATCATTAAATTTGCCCGATTATAAACCCGATTGAAACATGGCAAAGGTTATCGCTTTAGCGAATCAGAAAGGCGGCGTGGGCAAGACCACAACGGCCATCAACCTCGCGGCATCGCTGGCCCTGCTGGGCAAGAAGGTGCTGCTGCTCGACGCCGACCCGCAGGCCAACGCCACCTCCGGACTGGGCTTCGACATAAACCTCGAAGGCATCTACGAGTGCATCGCCGGGCTCAGGAAACCCGAGGAGGTCATCCTGCAAAGCCCCGACGTGAAGAACCTGTGGCTGCTGCCCTCGTCGATAGACCTGGTAGCAGCCGACACCGAGCTGCCCAAACTGGAGAACGCCCACCATGTGATGAAGCGCATCGTGGACGCCGTGCGCGAAAGGTTCGACTACATTTTCATCGACTGCTCCCCTTCGCTGGGTTACACCACCGTCAATATCCTCACGGCCGCCGATACGGTGCTCATCCCCGTGCAGTGCGAATACCTCGCCCTCGAAGGGCTTTCTAAACTGCTGAACACCATCCGCAAGGTCAAGAGCGGCCTCAACCCGGCGCTCGACATCGAGGGTTTCCTGCTGACGATGTACATGCGCAACCGCCTGAACAATCAGGTCGTGAACGAGGTGCGCGAACATTTCGGGCCGTTGGCTTACGACACAATAATTCAGCGCAATATCCGTTTGGGAGAAGCACCCTCGCACGGAAAGCCCGTCATGCTTTACGACGCGGGCGCCGTCGGCTCGGAGAACTATCTCACGCTGGCCCGGGAATTCCTCAAGCGCAACCGCAAACCGAGAAAATAACATACCGAAATGAAACAACCGAAGGGATTAGGGCGCGGACTGGACGCCATATTCGGCACCGACGCCGTCGACGCCAAGCTCAAGCCGATGAGCCAGATGTCCGAGATCGACATCACGGAGATCATTCCCAACCCCACGCAGCCGCGTACGCAGTTCGACGAGGAGGCGCTCGACGAACTGGCCGACTCGATCCGCCAGCTGGGGGTCATCCAGCCCATCACGGTCAAGAAATCCGGCGACGGGAAATATATCATCATCAGCGGCGAACGCCGCTGGCGTGCGGCGCAGCGCGCCGACCTGACGAGCCTCCCGGCCTATATCCGCGAGGTGGACGACGAGAACCTGCACGCCATGGCCCTCGTGGAGAACATCCAGCGGCAGGACCTCAACGCCATCGAAATCGCGCTGGGCATGCAGCGCCTGATCGACGAGTGCAACCTCACGCAGGACGCCCTGTCGGAGAAGGTGGGCAAGAAGCGTTCGTCGGTGTCGAACTACCTGCGCCTGCTGAAACTCCCCGACGAGGTGCAGCTCGCCCTCAAGGAGGGGCTGATCTCGATGGGACACGCCAAAGCCATCGCCGGGGCGCCCGCCGACCAGCAGCTGCGCGTGCTGAAAAGGTGCATCAAGAAAGGCCTCTCGGTCCGCCAGGTCGAGGAGCTGGTCCGCTCTCTCTCCGAAGCCCCGGGCAAAGAGGCACAGAATGTGGAGGACGAAGAGTATCCCGAAAGCTACCTGAAACTGGTCGAGCAGCTCGAAAAGTTCTTTTCGCAGGAAATTTCGATCAAACGCGCGAAAAACGGCGGCGGCAAAATCGTCATCGGCTTCACGGACGACAGGGACATCGAACAGTTCATCGAACGTTTTGCTAAACGCTCCTAATTAAAATATATGGTGACAATCCGGTTCAGACTCCTGCTCCTGGTCGCAGCCCTTTCGCTGGGACTGCCCGCCGGGGCGCAGCTCCACCGCGGCGCACGCACGGTCGTCCGCGGCGGACTGCTCGAAAAACCGGATTCGCTCAAGGGCCGGCGCGATTCGCTGCGCCTGGCGGGCCTCGTACGGCAGATCGACTCGATCGCCGCCGCCGAATACGCCGCCGACTCGGCGGCCGTCGCGGACCTGCGCTCCGACGACCTGCATTACCTCGACTCGCTGGCCCTGGCGCGCTTCGACGCCGCACAGCGGGGCGTGGACACCACGACCAAACGCAAGGTCTACAAAAAAGGCTGGTTTATGAGCGACTCGATGTCGCTCTCGAAGGTGTGCTGGATTTCGACCGTGGTCCCCGGCTACGGACAGATTTACAACAAACAGTACTGGAAACTGCCGATCCTCTACGGACTGGTGGGAACCGGACTGGGACTGTACATCCACGAAAACAAGACCTACAAGCCGCTCAAGCGCCAGTTCGAATCCTATACCGACGTGAACCTCTCGCGCACGCCCGAGCTGGACGCCCTCCAGTCCAAGATGATCCGCAGCAACACGCGGCGTCAGGTTTACCTGGGGATCACGATCGCCTCGTACATCTACTTCATCGGCGACGCGGCCGTGAGCTACTCGACCAACGACGTGTCGAGCGTCAAGAAGGCCACCACGCTGGCCTGCATCTTCCCCGGAGCGGGACAGATCTACAACAAAAGCTACTGGAAAGTGCCTTTCGTCATCGGCGGATTCGCCTCGATGATCTACTGCATCGACTGGAACAACCGCGGCTACCAACGTTTCAAAAAGGCCTACAATCTGTTGAGCGACTACGACCGCAATCCCGACAAATACCCCGACGGGCCGACCGACGAGTTCCACGGACGCTATTCGGCCTCGTTCATCCGCAACCTGCGCAACAACTACCGGCGCAACCGCGACCTCTGCATCATCCTCTCGGGTGCGCTGTACGTCCTGCAGATCGTCGATGCGCATGTCGACGCCCACCTCAAGGACTACGACATTTCGGACGACCTCTCGATGAACCTCGAACCGCTGGTCGACTACACCTACGTCCCCACCCTCGGGGGTAACCGCCCGGTGTTCGGCTTCAATTTGAGCCTGAAATTTTAGACGATGAAGAAACTCCTTACCATAGCGCTGCTCCTTGCCGTCGCCGCTTCGGCGTCGGCCCTCGACCGCAGCCCCCGCAAGAAGAAACGCGACAAGAAAGCCAAAACCGAAACCGTCGTCCCGGCGCCCGTTCCCGAGGCCGAACCGGTTCCCGTCCCCGAGCCGGAACCCGCCCCGGCCGAAGAACCCGTCGTCAACGACATGACGCTGGGATTCTCCCCCGAACAGACCGACTCGCTGCTGGCCGCATGGCGCGAACGCCAGCGGCAGGACGCGTTCAGCGAATTTTTCAAACAGTACATTCTGGAGGACTCCACCGAGGTGGCCGACAGCACGCCCGACTCGGTCTACTCCCGGCGGCTGCTCGACCTCGCGTCGCCGATCCAGTTCCCCTACAACAGCATCGTAAAGGGCTACATCAACCGCTACACCAACTCGCGCTACGGCACGATCAGCCGCATCCTCGGCATGTCGCAGTACTACTTCCCGATCATCGAGGAGGAGCTGCTCCGCGAAGGCCTTCCCGTCGAGCTGCGCGCGCTGCCGATCATCGAATCGGCGCTCTCCCCCACGGCGGTGTCGCCGATGGGCGCCGTCGGGCTGTGGCAGTTCATGCCCACGACCGGCAAGAGCTACGGACTCGAAATCAACTCGCTGGTCGACGAACGCCGCGACCCCTACCGCGCCACGCAGGCCGCCTGCCGCTACCTGAAAGACCTCTTCGCCATTTATAACGACTGGTCGCTGGCCATCGCCGCCTACAACTGCGGCCCGGGCAACGTCAACAAGGCAATAGCCCGCTCCGGCGGCAACGGGCGCACGTTCTGGGACATCTACGACTACCTGCCCCGCGAAACGCGCGGCTACGTCCCCGCATTCATCGGCGCCTCGTACGCCTATGCCTACCACCGCCAGCACGGCATCGAACTCACCGAAGCCCCGATCCCGCTGGCCACGGATACCATCCGCATCGACCGGCTGATGCACCTCGGGCAGATCGCCTCGACGATCGACATCCCGATCGAAACCCTGCGGCAGCTCAACCCGCAATACAAACTCGACATCATCCCGGCCACGACCAAACCCTATACGCTCGTGCTGCCGCAGCGCAACATCACACAATACATCGCCAACGAGCCTGCGATCTTCGCCAAAGACTCGGCCTACCTCAAGGAGTACATCAACCCGGCGAACATCGACAAGAAACGCCAGGAACGCTCGGGTACGGTCTACGTGGTCAAGAAGGGCGATACACTGGGCGCCATCGCCCGCCGCTACCGCGTGACCACAGCGCAGCTGATGCGCTGGAACGGCATCAAAAACGCCCATAAACTCCGTCTGGGACAGCGAATCCGCATCGAAGGAAGATAACATGATCCGGGATCACGATACCATCGCAGCCCCGGCAACCGCCGCAGGAGGGGCATTAGCCGTCATCCGCATCAGCGGGGAGGAGGCGTTGCGCATCTGCGACCGTATCTTCCGCGGCAGGGAACCGCTGGCCGCAGCAGCAGGATACACGGTACACTACGGGGAGATCGTGGACGACGGTCGCGTACTGGACGACGTGCTGGTCACGGTATTCCGTGCACCCCGCTCCTACACCGGCGAGGATGCCGCCGAGATCTCCTGCCACGGATCGCAATACATCGTTTCCGAGATCCTGCGGCTGCTCACCGCCTCCGGCGCCCGCATGGCCGGGCCGGGCGAATTCACCATCCGCGCCTACCTCGCCGGCAAGTTAGACCTCTCGCAGGCCGAGGCCGTGGCCGACATCATCGCTTCATCGTCGCGCGCGGCCCATGCGCTCGCCGCGAACCAGATGCGGGGAGGTTATTCCGACGCGCTGGAAGGACTGTGCGAAAAGCTGCTGGAACTCACTGCGCTCCTCGAACTGGAACTCGACTTTTCGGAGGAAGAGGTCGAATTCGCCGACCGCGCGCAACTGCGGGAGGCGATGCAGCGGATCGGGGCGCATATCGACGCCCTGCGCAATTCGTTCACGCTCGGGAATGCCATCAAGGAGGGGGTCGCCGTAGCGATCACGGGAGCCCCGAACGTCGGCAAGAGCACCCTGCTCAACCGTCTGCTCAACGAAGAGCGCGTCCTGGTCTCGGACATCGCGGGCACGACACGCGACGTCATCGAGGAGCGGATCAACATCGACGGGGTCGTCTTCCGGTTCCTCGACACGGCGGGCATCCGCGCAACGGACGACCGGCTGGAACAGATGGGCATCCAGCGCACGATGTCGAGCATCGAACGGGCGCAGATCGTGATTTACATGACCGACGCGGCACGCCTTGCAGCAGGTGCGCCCGTTGCCCCGGAATTCCCGCTCCGTGCCGACCAGAAACTGCTGGTGCTGGTAAATAAAACGGATACGGCACCGGACTGCCCCCTGCCCGAAGGCACGATCGGCATTTCGGCCCGCAACGGCGACGGCATAGAGAGCCTGCGCCGGATATTACGCTCCTTTGTGGATACGGAAGCCCTCTACCACGGCGACGCAATCGTTTCGAACAACCGCCATTACGAAGCCCTCACGGCCGCCGGCGATGCGCTCCGCCGGGCCCTCGACGGGCTCGGCAGCGGCCTTCAGACCGACCTGCTGAGCGAAGAAATCCGCCAGGTCATCCACCATGTCGGCAGTGTCACGGGACGCAATTCGTTAGCCTCCGAAGAAGTGCTAAAGCACATATTTTCAAAGCATTGCGTGGGAAAATAAAATTCTGGCATCATGAAAATAATGCCCACAGCAGACATGCCGGGCACCGCGGCCGCACGACGCTGCACGCGGGTATAACCCCATGCGGCGCCCCGCACCGACCTCAGGACACCCATACCCGAAACGGCCCAGCACGCAGAAATTACGCAACAGTTCCGCCCGCGCACGGGAGGATATAATTCCGGATTATGCCGGCCGGGAACGGTGCACCGCAACTGCGGCGATACCTGCCCCCGGGACTTAGAAATTGATTTGGTTGCCTTCCGCGAACAGGGAATCGAGGATCACGTACAACTCCGACTCCAGTTCTTCGGGTTCGAGGTCTCCGCCCAGCGAGAAGAATTTCCCCGGGGGCGTGCAATACTGCACCGTGCTGGCCGCCTCGCAGGATTCGATACCGCAGACGATCACCGCATCGACGTCGTCCTCATGGCGCAGCATGGCATTGTAGAAAGCGAGCAACTGCCGCGGGGTGCCCATAGGCGGCACCAGCACCACGGTTCCCGAAGGCTGGAACTTATCGGGTGTACTTATCAGTTTGAGGCCGTATTTCCCGGCGATTTTCCCGGCGATTTCCGCCGATACTCCATACAGTACGATATTCATAACCATCGTTATTTACAAAAGACATGGCCGCATCCCAAAATTCATTACAGCATCGTGTTCCATATTACCATGCCTTTCCGGTTTGTCAATTCTCAAAATTTCCGCCGCACGGCTTACGGGAATACGTCCGGATCCGCCCGGCAGTCCGCATAAACCTCGCATCGAAAAACAGGACAGTAATCCCTGCAAAACGCCGATTGCATAAAATCCCAAAGCATCATACGACCGAAACCAGACGCCCAGTCCGCGGGGCTTTCCGACAACGAATCGATCTGGCAGGTCTTCTGACTGACCCCTGTCCCGAAGCCTTCCCGCCCCGCGGGGCAGTGGCTGAGATATTCGGAACGTCACGGGGCTTCACAGCAGCGGGACTGTCCGGGATTTGCACCCGATTCCCTTTTCACACCCTCCCGCGACGGGGAGCGGAGAACCAAATCTGAAGCAAATATAGCGGATTATTCCGAAAAATTGTCCGGAAATCCGGATTATTTTCACAAACCGGCACCACGGCACGGTAAAACCGCTATTTTTACCACGTGGATATTTCGCTTCCATATACGGCCCGGGATTTTTCGGCAGAACTTCCCGCTGCCGATTACATCGCCCGTTTCCGCGATGCCGAACGGATCGGGGGCTACTGCCGCGCCTGCCCCAATTACGGGCGCAGCTGGGGATGCCCCCCTTTCGGATTCAGCGTCGGGAGGTACCTTTCCGGCTACGCCACGGCACTGCTCACCGTTACGAAAATCGTTCCGCAAAAGCAGGGGCTCCCCTCGTCGGAAGCCGGACGGCTGATCCTGCCCGAACGCAGACGCCTCGAACAGCAATTACTCGGGATGGAACGGCAGTACGGCGGCCTGTCGTTCGCCTACGTCGGGACATGCCTCCACTGCCCCGAAGGCACCTGCACACGTCCCGACGGGAAGCCCTGCCGACACCCCGAACTGGTGCGCCCGTCGCTCGAAGCCTGCGGATTCGACATCGGCAAAACTACCGCCGAGCTCTTCGGCATCGACCTGAAATGGGGCACGGACGGCAAATTGCCCGAATACCTAACCCTCGTCTGCGGATTCTTCCACAACGCCGGACATGTGACATGGAACGGATAAAGGCGGTTTTCAACTGGAGCGGCGGCAAGGACTCCGCCCATGCCCTGCTGCGGGCGATGCAGTCGGGCAAATACGAAATCGTCGCATTGCTGACGACCGTAAACCGAGACACGCACCGCTCGACCATGCACGGCATCCCGACCGCCCTGCTGCAGGCACAGGCCGACAGTATCGGCATCCCCCTGCACATCGTCGACCTCACCCCGAAAGGCAATATGGAGGACTACGGCGCCGCCATGTCCCGTGCCGTGGAGCATTTCAAGGCGCAGGGCGTAACCTGCTTCATCTTCGGGGACATCTTCCTACACGACGTACGCAAATACCGCGAGAGGCAGCTCGCACCCCACGGCATCGGGGTCGCGGAACCGCTCTGGGGAGAATCCTCCGGCATGGTGATGCACGACTTCCTCGCCTCGGGGCTCAGGACGGTCATCGTCACCACGATGGCTGACAGCCTCGGTGCCGACGCCATCGGGCAGGAAATAGACCCCGCATTCATCGCCTCGCTGCCTGCAGGCGTCGATCCCAACGGCGAGAACGGCGAATACCACACATTCTGTTACGACGGGCCGATCTTCCGCACCCCCGTCCCGTTCCGGCTCGGCACGCCTTTGCGCCGAAGTTACCGCATCCGCCTTGACGACGGATCGGAAAAGAGCTATTCCTATTGGTTCGCCGACCTGCAGCAGGCATAATACGGCACCGGAGCGGGAAATTAGCCTCAG
>ENA-UOJR01001183-UOJR01001183.1-human-gut-metagenome-genome-assembly--contig:-C115P-NODE-1183-length-25016-cov-46.490525_pt1 | contig 25016 bp, 28 predicted proteins | sample MGYA00242354_ERZ723901 | MGnify/ENA metagenome assembly ERZ723901
CCGGAAAATGAACGAAAGCCCGCTCCACGCCTCAAGGGCAGAAACGGGCGGACGTTCTTATTCTGATTTCACTTCGCGCATCAAGATGGACCTCATTCATATATTTCCCGGTCCGTTTGCAAAGGCAAGCCATTTTGCACCGTAAAAATCAAAGTAGAAGCGCTGCCCCACCTCGTTTTCCACAAAGCGTCTTTTAATATGATACCAACCGCGAAGCTCATCTCGCAGGGCGGCGTCCATGGAGATTGGCTCCACCCATACGCAGTCGTACCCGGTAAGCTCGTCCCTTCTCAACGGCATGGTTACTGCCGCGCCGGGTGTTGCAAAGGCCGGAGGCAGAACATACACTTCGGCTGCATCTGCCAGCGACAGACGCATCCCGCTTGCGAAGAGAAGCTCTCCTTCTATCGCATTCACCATTGCCCAGCCATATCGGCTTGAGAAGACGGGCGTATCATGAAAAGCCGGCAGAGCTTCCGGCGGAATCGGCTGAAGCATATCTGCCCGATGATATCGAGCTTCCGGAAGGCCCAGAAGAAAGTCCACGCTCACGCCGTAAAGCTCGGACATCTGAATCAGGGATTCCACAGAAGGGTTCTTCCTTTCGCCCTCCCACGCGCTCAATGTCGGCTGCGAAACGCCAAGCATTTTGGCTGCCGCCGTTAGCGTAATCCTTTTCTGTTTTCTTGCCAATCTATATCGCCGAGCCGTAAAAATACCCCCTTCGGCATACCGTAAAGCTTCGCTGCGCGCATTGTCGGTTATTCTTTGTCCCTATTGACATTGACGGCAACTCCGTTGAATTCCAAATGATCTTCTACCGGAACGATTAACACCTTTTGACCGTCGATGACCTTCGCTTCCACAAGATGGCTGTATTCAGGATCAATAGAGAGTGATACCTTCTCCGTTTTCAGCTCCACTTTCTTTGCATCAATCAGGTTGGCCGGATTGAGAACGGCGCCTGCGCCGAACCGTTCCCCACAGGCAGCTTGAAAAGCTTCCGACTGTTCCTCCGAAGCACCGCAATCCAAAATAATCTTGCTCACTTCACAGGGGCTGACAGTCAGCGGCTCCGGATCCTTCGTCTCCCGATGCTCTTCAATCATTGCGGCAAGCTGACCGTGGATTGCCTGCACGATCTCAAGGCTGCAGGCGCTGCCCAACGACTCGGAAAGAGCGGATTCAAAGGCCTCCCGCTGTTCTGCGGCCGACATGGGCAAATCGGTATGGAATACTGCGTCGATAAACTCCTGATGCAGTTCTCCCTCTTTGCGGGAATAAAACAGTGCATTGTAGATGTTGGCGCTGCGGTTATCAAAGGTCGGGAACAGGAAGCCCAGCTCCGGCGCAGCAACAGTTTGACTGGCGGCACAATGAAACTCATTGTCTCCGGAGAAGTAGCCCAATTCTGTTTTTCCCGTTTTAACCGGGCAGACCGCACACAGAATATAGGAAAAGACCTCATCCGAGCCCTCGGCTCGCATGGCGTCGCAATTTCGACGGGGTACATCGTAGCTGTCGTTTGCCAGCAGCAACAGATAATTGCTCTCGCCCATGTCCAACGATTGAATGACTTTCTGATAAAATGCCTGCCGCACCCGAGCATCCTTCGCACCGGATGTGCGCAGTTCCATCAACATTCTGTGTTCTTCCCCCGTCATGACCTGCTGGGTGGAAAACACAATATCGATCAGGTTTTTCCCGAGTGCTCCTGACAGTGCCTTTTTCAGCAGGCTAAGGTATTTTTCGGCTTCCTCCTGCGTCATCATGCCAAGCGACTCGTCCAAATCGGTTATAATCTCCTTATTGCTATTAACAAAACAGCCGTAAATACGACTGATGGCATTTTTATCCGGCTTCCAGCGGCGTCGCAGCTCGTTGAGTTCTTTTTGGTTCATTGGTTTTAACAGACCTTTCATTATGATATTTGGTTGGTAGCATTGTGGCAGTTCAGATACATGTTCGGCTTTTCACCGTACTTGACATTCCGCATCAGCATTATGCCTGTATTTGAGCATCATTTCTTTTACGACAGGCGGCCAACCTCTTCACAAGAGAATTCCAAATGATGCTCTTCACAGTATCTGCAGATCACGAGAAGCATCATTTTTGTCGGAAGTGACCTTCCGTTTTCCCATCGGTTTACGGAGGTATAGCTGACACCCAATTCTTTGGCAAGCTGAGTTTGGGACAGCCTCCGTTCACTGCGCAGTTTCAGAATCGCATCTGCAAAGGTCATTTGCTTCACCTCTCTTATGTAGCACAGTATAGCATATTATGCCTTCACTAAGCAAGCCCGGAATTGTAAATCCCATTCAACAAACAACGGGAGTGTTAGTTAAAAAATAGATTTGACTACGTATCCTTCCATACCAGAGTTTTCGTTATAGCCACACAGAGCATAGTCTTTGAAGGTCATCTCGGGAATCTCCGGCAACAAGGAGCTGAACAAGCCCGCACGCATAGCCGCAGGGAATCTGCGGCGGTTTCTTCGCGATCATCACCAAAAGGTATCTGCGGCGAACTCTCCAATATTAGGTAGTTTCAAAAAAACGAACAAGTGAGGGCGTTGCTCCACGCTTGTTCTTTTTGTTTGGCGATGAGTGATTTCTTTACACTTGACAGATATGGAAAACCGAAAGAGCTCTTTCGAGGATCCCGTGCATCTTCGCTATGGCAATGCCATAGTTCATAACACTGACTCCCTCTATTTCACAGTTGTCAAGCCTGCCCGAAAGTTCCCGGGCGTTAAGCATACATCCGCCACAATGAACAACCAGAGCAATCCCCGAAATATCCTTTGGGAATTCACCGCCGGAGGTGAAGCGGAAGTTCAACTCCTTGCCCGTGTATTTTTTCAGCCAGGCGGGCAGCTTGACGGTGCCGATATCCCCGCATTGGCGATGGTGGGTGCAGCCCTCGCTGATAAGTACGGTGTCGCCGTCTTTAAGACGATCGATCGCATCGCTCCCTCGAATGAGTTGTTCGAAATTCCCCCTGTACCTTGCGAAAAGAATTGAAAATGAAGTCAAAGCGATGTCTTTCGGCACAACAGAATCGACGTAGCCAAACACCTGCGAGTCGCAAACGATCATCCTCGGCTGCTCCTTTAACAGGTCAAGCGAAGAAGCAAGCTCGTCCGGCTGAGCGACCATGCAGATACCCCCGATATCCAGAATGTCGCGTATCGTCTGCTGCTGGGGAAGTATCAGCCTTCCCTTCGGGGCGGACTCGTCTATCGGAGTGACGAGAATGACGGTATCGCCCTTTTTCAGAAGATCCGAAACGATCCTTTTCTCCGCCCTTACCGCCGGTATGCTCGCGGCGATACGCCTTTTTAGCTCATCAATGTTTTTCCCCGTTTTTGCGCTGACAAAAAGCACATCGCTGCCATCGGCATCTGTGTCGTCAAGGTCACATTTGTTTCTGACAAAGATAACCGGTATACCTTTCTCCTTGACTATTTCAATGAAGCTTTCCGTTTCCTCGTCCTTTTCGGAAGCATCCGTAACAATAACCGCAATATCGGTTTTTCTCAGCATCTGCATCGTTCGCTCGATACGCAGCTTTCCAAGCTCCGTCCCGTCGTCGAGGCCGGGGGTGTCTATGATGACGACAGGGCCTAAGGGCAGCAGCTCCATGGCCTTCTGCACGGGGTCTGTCGTTGTTCCCCTCGTATCGGAAACGATGGAGAGCTTCTGACCGGTCAAAGCGTTTACAAGGCTCGATTTTCCGCTGTTGACGGTTCCGAAAAAGCCTATATGGAGCCTTTGAGCGCTTACAGTAGAGTTAAGATCCATGACGCGCCTCCATTAAAATCTGAAATCTCTCTTGTCCGAGGATTTGATTCTCTCGATATTTTCCGCTGCGATGCGTCTGATCTTTTCCTTAGGTATCTTTTCGAGCTCCCTTTCTATAAGGTCGAAGCCGAGCCTTTTTGTCTCGGGGGCTGCGTAATCGACAAGGTATTCAGCAAGCGTCATCAGCGCGTTGGGGTGGCAGCAGTTGAGTATCTGCCCTGATTTGCACAGGCTCATGAAGCGGTCGCCCGTTCTGCCCTCGCGGTAGCAGGCAGTGCAGAACGACGGGATGTGTTCAAGCTCCATCAGCCATCTGACGACCTCGTCGAGTGTGCGCTGGTCTGACACATCAAACTGCTCGCTGTCGTGCGGGCGTTCGTCCTCGGTATAGCCGCCGACGGAGGTGCGCGAAGCGCCGCTTATCTGTGAGATACCCAGCGTGAGCAATTTTTCTCTCACAGCCTCGCTCTCACGGGTGGAGATTATCATGCCGGTGTACGGCACGGCGATGCGTATGCAGGCGGTTATTTTTGCAAAAAGCTCGTCCGACAGGCTGTTTTCAAACGAGTCGGGGTCGATGTCATCGGCATGCTTTATCCTCGGCACGCTTATCGTGTGCGGTCCGATGCCGTGAACGGCCTCAAGGTGCTCGGCGTGCATCAGCAGACCGGCAAACTCGTACTGATAGCTCTCCAGCCCGAAAAGCACGCCCAGCCCCACATCGTCTATGCCGCCCTCCATGGCGCGGTCCATAGCCTCGGTGTGGTAGTCATAATCATGCTTAGGTCCCGTTGGGTGAAGCTCAAGATAACTTGCTTTGTTGTATGTCTCCTGGAATAGAATGTAGGTGCCGATCCCAGCCTCCTTCAGCTTTCGGTAATTTTCAACTGTCGTCGCCGCGATATTCACATTCACTCTGCGAATATCGCCATTCTTATGGTGAACGGAATAGATCGTCTTAATGCTTTCGAGGATGTATTCTATCGGATTATGCACGGGATCTTCTCCCGCCTCTATTGCAAGGCGTTTATGTCCCATGTCCTGAAGAGCAATGACCTCATCCCGAATTTCCCGTTGAGTAAGCTTCTTCCTCGCAATACTCTTGTTCTTGAGGTGGTACGGACAGTAGACACAACCGTTAACGCAGTAGTTGGAAAGATAAAGCGGAGCAAACATAACTATGCGGTTGCCGTAAAAAGAAAGCTTGATTTCGTTTGCAAGCTTGTATATCTCCTCGATCTTTTCGGGGATATCGCAAGCGAGAAGCACCGATGCCTCCCTGTGCGTCAAGCCCGGGCAATGCATGGTTCTACCATCGGCGTAATGTTTAGGCCTTGCTTTTTCAAGTATGCTGTCAATCAGCTCAATGTTGTTTTTGTTGGCTTTCGCATACTGGAGAGTTTCGAGGATCTCATCATGATTGATGAATTCCTCCGCTGATAATGATTCGGGATTGTAAATAGCCATATTGTTTCCTTTCTTTTCGGTCAGACTCAGTTCTTTCCGTCAGATGTTTTTATGTCGCCTCTCGATTCGGCGACGGAAAAGCCTATTGAGGCAAGGCTTCTTTTCAACGCTTCAAGGTTCTGTGCAGATTCTGAACCCGTTGAGAGCTTATTGTCGTACAAAATGTACTTGCTTCTAACTTCGACCGGTGACAGGTTCGGCATGACGACATTTGCGCCTGCAAGGATTCCTTTCAGCCTTCCGTCCGGTTCGATTGAGCCAAGAGCCGTTGTTGCCGGAAGCAGAATGTTCGGCTTTATCAGCCTGATCAACGACAGCAGGAAGCATGTCAAATCTGCCGAGCCTGCACGAAAGCCTCCGAACGGTGTATCTTTTTGTGGAATGAACGGTCCAATTCCGCACATTTCCGGCGAAAACTCCTCAATGAATTTTAGGTCGGAAGAAATGTTTTCAAGAGTCTGGAATGGTGAACCCACCATGAAACCACAGCCGACGGTAAAGCCGACCTCCCGAAGCGATTCAAGGCACTGCACACGGTGTTTATAGGACATCTCGCCCGGATGGAGTAAACCATAGTGCTTTTCATCCGCCGTCTCGTGCCTCAGAAGGTAACGATTTGCGCCCGCATTGAACATTTTTTCATATTCGTCCCGTTCGTACTCTCCAAGGGAAAGGGTTATTGCACAATCGGGAAATTCACCGCGTATTTCAGATACGATGCGGATTACCCGTTCAACAGGAAAAGCTCCCTCTCCGCCTTGTAAAACAAAGCTTCTGAAGCCTATTTCATGTCCTTCCCTGCAGCAAGCAAGGATCTGTTTATCGGTGAGCGTATACCGTACACATTTGCCGTTTGATGCTCTGATCCCGCAATAATAGCAATTGTTTCTGCAAATGTTTCCTACCTCTATCAGCCCTCTTATGAAAACCTCCGTACCGTAAATCCTTCTGCGTTCCTTATCAGCAAGCGTTGCTGCGTGGACGTATTCCTCAACGCTTGCATTTTCAAGCAGCGCAAGGTACTCCTTTTTTTTAAGGCGGTGCTCTCGTGCGAGTTTGTCGATCAAAGAAACAGTATCAGCCCTCATCTGTGACTTTAGAGTATGCAGTTTTAACGCTGATGCCGTGAATATTTCCAAGTTTTCCCGCAAGTGAGGAGATTTCATCCTGTGGCGCGTCTATTGCAATGGAGATGATATTGATTCCCCTCGCACGATAGGGAATACCCATCCTCCCGATAATATGCTCTCCATAATGGTGGAGAACCGCATTCAACTTCTCGGCGGCGTCGTCGTCTTCAACTATGACAGCCATTACGGCAACTCTTGTCTGCATTTTCAACATCCTTTCACAAAAATAGCTGCACCTAACTAAAAGGTGCAGCTAAACACATTACAAGCGAAGCTCCTTTCAGTCAGGATAAAAAACCTTTTTGTCAGGTGCACTTTTATCTTAACAAAAAGGGTTTCGACTGTCAATGCTCTAAGTATCAAGCCTACATCTATTAAATCTGCGCCAAGAATCTCGGTATTGATTGTTCGTAGAAAACCATCAAACACTTTTTCTTCATTGGCGATAATATCATCTTCACGCTCGACGATTTTGAACATCTCATTCAGCCCAATCACCCAGCCCCAAATGGGATCATGCTCCGAAATGAAGTAGGCCAGCAGTCCGAATACCGCTGCATAGATCAGCGTGAGCAGCCCGCCGACGAGCCAGAAGCCGATACTGGTATTTTGCAGCCACAACAGCAGCAGAAATGTTGCAATGCCGATCACAAGGCACAGCGCCGGATGAATTGCGGTAAACTGATTGCAGCACACTCCGGCGGCGATGCCGAGAGCGATGCTGTCAAAGAGAATGATATGCCCGAAGAATAGTCCGATCACCGAGCAGACAAGCCCGATGAAAAGCCCAATCGCCATAATCGCGCCCTGCGCTGCCAGCCAACCCATAAAGAAGCCTCCTTTCGTTTACACCATGATTGCGTCCATAATTGTCTGAATGGTATTACAGGTATCATCAAAGGAAATATCCTTTGCGTACTCATACTCGCGGCTGTATTTCTCCCACAGCCTACGGAGCGTATCGCTTTCGCGGATCTCTTTCATAATCTCCGGGTAGTCTGTCAGGATCATGCCGCTGCCGCGTTTCTGCGTTGTTCGTTCCAGCGCCCTGCGCAGCGTCGCTTTGTCGCACTCCGCGCCGCGCAGCGCGTACAGGATATGTACGTCGTAATAATCTCTCGGACGGGTATTTGCAATATTGCGGGACAGCACCGTTTCCAGCTTTTCCGCCAGCACCGTTTCAAGGTTATAGGCAAGAATACTGATCGTGCGGTTATCGAACAGCAGCGAGAATGTGTATTCCACCTCGCGGGGCGTTATCATGTCGCCCGTGGTGACATCCACCGTCAGCGGTACGCTGATCGGCGGATAGTTCGCTTTCAGCGCGACCCGGATGCCGGGGTAATCGTCGGTTTCCCGAATGTCAGAGATACCGACAACCTCAAACTGCACGTCGTCGGCAATTTGGACAGCGCAAATCTCCGTAAAGATTTTGCGGATTGCTTCATGCGTCAGGGTGAAGCCCTTGATCGTTGTGTCCAGATCCATTGTTGCCCGCGTGTCCAGTCCCACAATGGCGGAAATCAGGAATCCGCCTTTGAGAATGAAATTGTTCTTATAAGGCGAGAGCGAAATCCGTTCCAGCAGCCGTTCGAGCATATAGTTCTGCATGACGAGCTGCGCCGAGATATGCTTCTCTGCCGCTTTATTCTTGATAAAGGCTTTCAGTTGCATCGGATTTTTTGTAATCATAGCAAAACCTCCATGTATCGCAGCACTTTCGGCTTCACACGAAGCTGGTCTGCGTACTGCATCAGTTTGTGAATGTTCTTATCCTTGGACGCTGCGTAGCGTTTCATGGCTTCTCCGACGATCTGAACATCGCTGCCGCTGCCGCGCAGGATGTCGCACAGCGTCCGCTCCAAATCGTAAACACGAATCGGATTGCCGGAGGGGGATTCAATTTCAATTCTGCCGAACTCGTAGTTCTCCGGCACAACGCGCTTGATGATTAAGTTCTCCTGCTTCAAGGACGGGGCATTATAGCCCTTGGGAAAGGTCATCGTATATTTCGCCGGGGTACGGTCTGAATAGCCCAACAGATACAGGGCAGTATCGTGCGAGTAAATCCCGCGCCCATACTTGCGCTGCAAGAGGTAGAAATCGTCCTCCCATGCGCTGCTCCGCACATACAGGCCGCGCCCGAAGCGGTACATCTCACCGCTCTTGACAAACTCCTGTAAAACGCTGCGGTGCAGTCCGGCTTCCGTCACCTGCGCTGCGGTGATCGTGCCGTCCTCCGACGCTTCCAGCAGTTCTTCGATTTTCTCCTTTGCGTTCATGCTTCTCACCTCGCTTTGACAATCACACATTATATTATAGAGAAATAATGTGCAGTTGTCAACCGTGAAACAACGAACACACATTAAATTGTTTGGAAATAATGTGCGAATGTCAGAGAAGCTACAAGGCCTTGTCCTGCTCCTGCCCGCGGTCGGGGGACAGGATGCTGTCGATGTTCTGCTTGACGGCATCGTATGCGCTAGAGTTCCTTGTGGATATATTCTTTCGTCGGCGAGGTGGACTTGCCCGAATAATGCCCGACATGTCCGGCACAGCTTATGGGTTCCGGATGGGAATGGAAAATTTTATCACCCCTATTGCTTTTTATCTAACACAAGCTAATGGTTTTTCATCGAAGCGCTCCTACCAGCACAAAACGGGCATCATCAAACTCATAGCTACAGGTAGAGAGCGTTAGAATGTGATCAGAGATATTAGGCGCAATCTCGCTGGTGAAGCAGGAACGGTCAGCCGCATTCTGAAGCCAGACTTCAAATTCCGCTTCCGTAAAACCAATTTCCCACGCATCGTCCTGTGGTGCGGCAACATACCCCGCGAAGAAATCCACTTTATAGTTTTTGTCCGGTGTTATCAGCAACGCGACCGGATGCTCGTCAAAGAATTCCTGTTTTTTATATTTATCAATGCCTGTAAACATTGTGCCGTTCTTCATATGATGCCCATAAATTATGGAGTGCCGGTCGGCAAAGCTTACATCGTTTCGGAAGTCCAGGAATATACAGCCGGATCCATTCCACTCGCCACTGAACAGGTGCTTCAAATAATAGCTGTTATCCTCTCCCTGTACAACCGGATAGTTGATCTTCGTTCCTTCAATGTAGATCCAGGCAACGATATCAGGGTTGATCTCACGCAGTGCAGCAAAATCCACCTCAGGCCAAATCGTGTCGTCCTCATCAGGAAGTGTTTCTGCCCCGGCCGGTTTGTTGATAACAGGTGGCTGTGGTTCGGCAGCTTTCTGAGGAAGCGAAATCATGTGACTGATATCCTCGTAAGCAGCTTCACCGGTGTGATACTCGGATCTAATCACCCATATCTTCCATGCAGAAAACGACATGACTGCGAGAAGAACGGCTGTGAGGCTGCCTAATAACAATTTATTTTTCAGTTTCATGTTTTTCCTCCTGCTGCTTCACTAATCGGTAAAATGTGCTCCTCTTTAGGCCGAGCTGGCGCATTGCAGCAACTGCCGTAATCGTACCGGACTTCCAGTCCGAATAGAATTGATTCCAGTTTGGCGGAAAGTCTATCATTGGGCGCCCCAAATGCTTCCCCGCCTCTTTTGCAATGGCGATCCCTTCAGACTGTCGCCGCTTTGTTGTGATACGCTCCTGTTCAGCAATACTCGCAAGTACTTCAATCAGAATGTTGTTTATCATCTCAAAAATCCAGTCCTGCTCATCAGGAAGCTCCACCATGGTAGTCGGGATGTCAAGGATTTTGATCCGAATGCGGTGCTCCCGGAAGTACTCCAGCTCTTTCTTGATGTCAATCTTTCTCCGACTGAGCCGATCCAGCGATTTAACAATCAGGGTATCTCCGTCGCGGAGAAAGTGATTCTTCAGCGACTGGTATCCCTCACGCTCCAAATCCTTGCCGCTTACCTTGTCCGTAATGATATCCCGCTCCTCCACGCCGGCATCCATGAGGGCCTTGAGTTGCCGATCCAGATGTTGTTCTCTCGTGGATACACGGGCATAGCCGTATGTCTTTTTCACCTTGTTTTCATCTCCTTTTCCGTTTCAAAAGCTCATGCCTTTTTCGGACATATCCCAAAATGACAAAATAGCTTTTTCGGATACAAAATCATATCTCGATTGTACGCCTGTTGGTAACGCCGAAAAGGTCTACCTTTACAGATACCTAATTACACGGAGGAGAGGATGGATGTACAGCAGCCCATTTTTTATAGCGGTGGAGTTGTTAAAAAACTGTTGAGGTGTGATGTATTTAAAAATCAAGCAGCAGAAGGCGGAATCTCATTAGAGGTTCTGCCCTCCTATTAGCGATATATTCGACACCCCGGTACGGGAAACGAGAAAGACCTTCCCAGCGAATGCGCTGAACTGAATACAATCGAATAACAAGAGAGAGCGCGGAATGCATCTTCCGCGCTCTCTCCTTACCAATCAAATTTTAAATTTGCTTTTACGGGAGGAAAGAGAGTTTTCATGTCACATACGGTCAGAAATCACAGCTTTTACGCTACGTGATGGCTTGACATGCCACGTCCAATGTGGTAAAATTGTACTCGGAAGAGTTGTTTGCATTCAAAAACGGTGAAAGAAAAAGGAGTGAAATTTATGAAACGAATCACTAGGTTAATGGCAATGCTAGCGACCCTTATGCTAATGGCTACTGTCACCATTGTCCCAGCAGCTGCTGCAGGTTACACGGATTATGCTTATGTTGGAACGTCCAGCAGCTTTAATTCGGAATGGGAGAAAACAAGAACATATAAGGTCGGTTCAACCACAGTTGCTTATATGGTTTTTGGGTACGATACGGATTGGATAAAAGAAGATTATGTGTGGACAAAGGCCACGGAGTGCTACTCAACGGCAATGGTAAAAAGAGGCGGTCATGACACAAGTTATTGTGAAGGCACAGAGCAAGGCCAAAATGTATATTCCAAGATTGAAGTAACTCACAAAACATATTATGTGTATTACAAGATTGACCTTTCTGCCACTTATTCAAATGTAAGCCACACTACAGCAACGTCTTCTATAAAATGAGACGAGAAAATGGATATGTTGAAGAATAGTCGTTCTCTAAAATAATGGCAAAGAAATCGGTCATCAAACGAAGCGTGAATTGCTTTATTTGAGGGCCGATTCTCCTTATTGTGACCACTATTTTTGTGCAAATTGCTGCTGAATTATTAACCACCTTTTTATTGGAAAGATACTGTATTATGAAATGTATAAAGTATGTTATTACAGCGTTACTTGCCCTATTCTGCTTCATAATGAGTAGTGAGCTTTATCAGCTGCACCTACAAATGTTTTCAAATCAATATTTCTATATTGACATTGAAAATGAAGATAGGAGTCAGGTATGCTCTATCGTTGCTTCTGCGGCAAAAAAGTACAATGAATATGTATTTGCCATTGAACGGCAGAATGTAGATACTTTCCATTCAAGAATAACAATTTACGCCGATGCGGATACACGAAATATTCTTTCTCGCGAACAGGATGTTGTGGAGGGAGAAGCCAGCAGTTTCTTTTCCGGTTCTACGGAAGTCGTCCTTTTGTCCTTTTCCGATGTTGTGAATGATGGAAGTGTGGTTCGATATTATTTTACAGGCTCGAAAGATACCGTTAGTTCTATTCGACAAACCATTTATTCGCAGATAGCAACCTCATATATTCATAAGGACAGCGTTTCCGTAGCTGATAAACTAATATATGGAATATGGATTATTCTTTTCGGACTTGTTTTGCTATTAACTTGGGTAGATATGCAATTCAGTAAAAAGTCTGATTTCCTTAAAATATCTATGGGAAGTTCTGTTGGCAAAATGATTTTTGGAAAGATATTGGTTGATATAGTTTTTAATGTCGCGATATTTGGAGCAGTATATGCCATTTTGCAAAGCAGATTGTTTCTTTCGTATAAATTGAATTTTGCATTATATACGCTGCTGATCTTTTTTGTGCTTAATTCGCTGCTATATCTCACACTTCTTAAAGTTGACTACAAGGAAGTTATCTATGGCGCAAACATAAACGGCAGATTATTGGCAAACGCTTATTTGCTGCAAGCGATTGTGGTTATTTTGATGGTTGTTTCTTTGTCATCTAACTTGGTAGCTATTAGAGAAAACGAAAAAGAGTTGGCACCTTATAATTCGATAGAACAGTTGGACGGGTACACCTCTTTATCTATTACACCTTCCGAGGGGGGGGCGCAGAGTTCAGAAAGTGTGGTGGAGTTGGAGGCAAGTATTTATTTGGAAGCATATCTCCAAGATAAAGTTTTACTTTCTACATTTTGCGCAGCTCTTGACGATAAACCGATTGTTGTGCTAAATGAAGCAGCGTTGAATACAGTCGTTTCAAACGCGGGAGTATTTCAAGAAGATTTGAAATCTGATTTTGTGGTGTATATCCCAGAAAACAGATACTCCGAAATTGACAGTTACGATATTGAATTTGCTGCTGCTACAACTGCCTCTACTTTCTTCGGCTTGGAAAGTTATAGCTTTGAAGCGAGAGAATATTCCCATGTCGATGTGGTCTATTTTGACCTAAGAAATGAATCTGAACTGACTTTTGGTTCTGATCTTATTTCTGACCCGATTGTAGTGTATTGTAATTTATCCAAAGCACAAATCAATGAATTGCTGATGAATAATACAGCGATTGATTTTGGAGATAGATGGACGAACATCATATTTGATATAAACGACACGTCGTTTTTTTCCAAAAGTATAAAAGACAGATTAGCCGACGTGCAATTTAGAAGTGTGATTGAGTTATGCAATCAATATAAAAGCAATTTAGTTCGGGGGGTACTTCTCAATTCAGTTCTTAGTGCATTTCTGCTTGTTCTAAATGTTATGCTGATTTCTGTCATTGTAAAAATTGAGTATTTAGTACATTCAAAAGAGATCGCCCTAAAAAAAATACTCGGATATTCTGTTTTGCAGCGTAATATAGCAATTCTATCCATTAATGTTTTTTCGGTATTTATCGCTTTTGTCACGGGTGTTATTCTATCAAAAATGTATGGCATTTTTGATATCGGCGCTCTATGTATTGTAAGTGTGGCCATTCTACTTATTAATTCAACCTTGATATTGATAACCATGACGGTTGCTGAAAAACATAATACAGCACATATTCTCAAAGGAGGAAGCCTATGATAACAATTCAAAACTTATGTAAAAAATTTGAGGATAAAGTGCTGTTCGACAATTTTAATTGCTCTATTCCTGACAGTGGATTTGTTGTGTTTTGTGGCGAAAGCGGATGTGGAAAAACAACTTTGCTTAATATGATTGGTTGCTTGGAAAGGCCGGATAGCGGAACCATTATCATTGATGGGATTGATATATGGCGAATTAAGAAGAAAAGAGAATTGTTTTCCGATAAATTAGGCTTTCTATTTCAAAACTTTGCGTTGCTGGAAGGAAAAACAGTTGCACAAAATCTTCAAATCATACAAAAGAAGACTCGTACCGAAACAAGTGTGGCGGCGGCATTGGAAGCAGTCGGACTCGCAAAGAAGGCAAACACAAAAGTCTACAAACTTTCAGGTGGAGAGCAGCAACGGGTGGCGTTGGCAAGACTTATGTTAAAAAAATGTGATGTAATTTTAGCTGATGAACCGACCGGTTCTTTAGATGAAGATAACGCAGAGATGGTTATGGGCATTTTGCATTTATTAAATCGAATGGGTAAAACGGTGATTTTAGTAACGCATAGCGAAAAAATTATCAAGAGCGAAAGCAGGGTGATTAGATTATGAGTCTGTTTAAGGACGAAGATAGAACTGCAATCATTAAAAGGTTGCTGATCCTATTTGCCATAATTATACTTATTTTTGCTATCATTAATGCCACATGGTATTTCGGCTATCGGCAAAGATATAGTATTATTGCAAAAAATCTTGAGGCAACATATCTTTTTGGCGAGAATGACAACGATATGCTTAGATATACACAAGAGATTGGTGACTATACAATTTCTTTAAAGATGCCCGAATATCTAGGGAGCGGTGGATTTGTATCAATTGCCAAAACATCTGGTTATTCAATATCATTGGATGATGATGGAAACACGCTTGAAGCGAGTGAAATGTATATAACTCTTTACATTTGGCCTAAATTTTTCAGCGGTTATAAAATAGGACTAGACTTTTATGATGAGGCTAACTCTATTTGGGAGCAAGTAGAACTGACTCCGAATATGGAAATGATGAATACAGATGCTTTAGATGACGCATATATTGACTATATATTGCAACTCATTTCAGAGCATCAGGATGAAATAAATGAGCTGATTGGTATAGCTGGAAAAAACATAGATATTAACATTACACAAGTCTAAAATGTTGAAAGTTACTGGAACTACTGAAATGGTTGTTCCCAGTTGCCTTTTACACTATTTAGCCGTGTCAAAACGTTTGCTGGTAAAGATGTAGACTCTCAACAACTGCTCGTGGTATGTATATGCTTATTCGATGCCCTGCGCCGATGTTTCTCCTTCATCGGAGGCTTCTTCCCGCCGCTTTTGATATTCTTTCAGATACCGATCCAAATAGATCTTGTTGACGGTGGCCACGATCGTGTTGCGGAGAAGATTCTTTGCGTCGGATCGTGTCTCGCCGAGGCCCTCTCTTGCGGGAGCTATACCGAACGCTGCGCCGAGCATATTCTCAAACTCATCACAAAAATAGTCATACGCGGTCGGAAGGGAATAGTTGTCCCCCTGTATACTGAACATCATTCGAAGCCCTTCCAATGGGACAACGGGCTTGACTACCGCGATGAACAGGAGCCGTGAAAGGTGCTCCGCTGTGTATGACTTCTTTATGGGGGATGAGATCAGCCCCTGCTTCACGTAATTGCTCACCATTGAACTTGTCAGCTCCGGCTCCCCCAACGGCGCAAGGTGTGTGTTGACATAGCGTACCACCTGCTCCAGATAAAGCCCGACATCCGGAATCTGTGCATACCGCGGTAAGCGAAAGCCATCAATAGCCTCTATCATATTATTCACTCCCTTTTCCATGCGGCCATTATACACGGGTATCTTCAATCTTTCAACGGTTTTTAAAATCTTTTTGTCGGTTTTCTGAAAACCGTTGACGGAATGATAAAAACCTGATAGAATTTCGGTGTCGGCCTTCAAAGTCGGTTGAAATGTTTCTTGTTATTCGGAGGACACACCATGAATCAGTTTCGTATCGTTGCAGACTCCAGCTGCGACCTTCTCACACTGGATGGAGCGGACTTCGTCAGTGTCCCGCTCTCAATACGCACTGACGCCGAGGAGTTTTACGATGACGCCAATCTTGATGTTGACGCGATGGTCAGTACGCTCCGCGACACCAAAGGGCGATCTTACAGTGCGTGTCCGAACATCGCAGACTGGGAAAGCGCATTCGGTGAGAACTGCAATGTGATTGCATTTACCATTACCAGCGCTCTTTCAGGCAGTTACAATGCTGCCTGCGCGGCAAAGAAGAATTGTGAGGAACGCAACCCGGCCCGGCGCATCTATGTTGTGGACTCTCTCTCCGCCGGGCCCGAAATCGCCCTTCTCATTGAAAGGGCTTTATATGAGCTGCGTTCTCATGCGGACTTTGATAAAGCATGCGAAGCATTGAATACATATCAGGCCCACACGCACCTGCTTTTTGCACTGGAATCCATGCACAACCTTGCACAGAACGGCCGTGTCAGCAAGCTCGCCGCAACGATGGCAAGCGTCCTCGGGATCCGCGCCATCGGGCAGGCAAGCTCTGAAGGTATGCTTGAGATGCTTGGAAAGTGCCGTGGGGTTCGTAAAGTGCGGCAGTTTATGCTGAGCGAAATGGTGGAGCTTGGCTACAAGGGCGGGAAGGTTCGGATCGGGCATTGTCAGAATGCGGCGCTTGCGCTGGAGCTTTGCGCCGAGATCCGGCAGCGATTTCCGGCGGCAGACGTGAGAAGCTATCCACTGCGGGGACTGTGCAGCTATTACGCCGAGCGCGGCGGAATCATGCTGGGCTTTGAGTCATGAGAGCAGGCACAACCAATGAAAAGGGAAGATGCGCCAGAATCTTTCATCTGATCGTGCGCATTCTGACCCTACCACCCATCGTCATCGGTATAACAGTGCTTTTGATGTATGTCCCCGCAAAGATTATGACACTGCGTGAGCTGCTCCTGTGCGAGTTGTTTTTGCTGCTCATCCCCATGGCTGCATATCCTATACGGGAGATATTTCACATTGGAAAGGATCGGAGAAAGGGACAGCGCAGCACGGCGCTGGTATGCAGTGCCATCGGATACCTGTGCGGGTTTCTCTGGTCAATACTGACCCCGTGCTCCTGGCTCGTCCACATTCTATTCCTCTCCTATGTCATTTCCATCGCAGCACTGCTGATTCTCAACGCCGTTTTCAAGCTGCGCGCAAGCGGCCATGCCTGCAGCACGACGGCGCCTGTGTTTCTGCTGACGTGGAAGCTGCATCCGCTTTTTATTATACCGTCCGTGCTGCTGATCGCAGCGGTCTATCGATCCTCTTTGAAGCTGTCACGCCACACCCTGCCGCAGCTCCTGATTGGCTCGGCAGTCAGTCTGCTCGCCTGTGGTATTTCACTGCTGACCTACGGACTCGGCTGATAGTTATGCAACCCAATAACCAAAAAATGCGCTGTACCACTATTGCGCAATGTGGTATGGCGCATTTTCCGTGTAATCACTCCCAATCCTGTTTCTTTGGCTCACCCACCCGGTCCCGTCAAGATGATCCCGTTGTGGACAGTTAGGGAACGGAAAAAGCCTTGATTTACAAGGCTTCTAAAGGGCAGAACCGGGGCAGGTCATATATAATATCGTCTGCCCCCGGAAATGCCGTTCTATCTGTCCACAAAACACACTATGACAAACACGATTTATATTCATCAACCGGAGAAATCGGTCAGCTTCACCCGTCTCCCGAAATTTTCTCATTGAAGCCCCTACATTTACGCTCTTGTCCAATGAAGCGAAGATACTGTACGCCTTTATCTTGCGCCGGACGGAGTTGTCCCGCAAGAACGGCTGGGCAGACGAGTACGGGCGCATTTACCTGTACTATCCAATCTGCGAGGTAGTCGCTCTGCTCCACTGTGGGCGGCAGAAAGCCGTCAACACCCTGCGTGCGAGAGCTGCAATACGCCGGACTGGTGGAAATCCAGAAGCAGGGCTGTGGAAAACCCAATCGAATTTACCCAAAATCCTATGAGGCGGTTCCAAACACCGACTTTAAGAAATCCGGTTATGGGACGCCGGAGGACTGAAAACCGCACTCATAGGAATCGAACCTCCCCGCCTTCCTTGTGGCCGGGCCGCGAATTACGGAAGCATCATTGTCCCCAACACTTGTCGTCGCCTCCACCGGGAGCAGCCCGGCTTTTATCGTGTAAGTTGTACCGCTCACTCTTTTGTGGGTACCCATCAAGGGCAGGGGCTTTGACGGGAGAGGAGGAGCAGCGCAGTGATTGAGCTTTCATGTTCTGCATGGAAGCGAAGGATACATAATTGTTACAAGGAAAACCCGGAAAACTATTGATACTTCGGGGAAAACATGCTATCATTGAGATGTAAATACAAGACACGTATCCGACACTTATAAATGATTGGAGGTAAACATCATGCGTCGTTTTATCCATGCTCAGTTTGGCGTATGCCGCAAACGATTTTGGTGCAGACCCCAGTTATGGAGAGCATAAATCAAAATCATTCACATGAGCGCATAAGTCAGACTGTTGATTGTCGGCTTATGTGCTTTTTGCTTCGTTTCACGTTGTTTTTTAGTGAGGGAAAGGAGTCCATAAATGAAAAAAGTGTTTTCGCTTATACTTTTTGTCACCATTGTTTTAATGGCATGCACGACCGCTTTTGCTGCAAGCGTTCAGCATGATTCTGATGATGCCTCCCTGTCATCAAATAATGGGGAAAGTTCCATGCTTCAGTACCCGCTAAGTGGCTCAAATGATTTTATCATTGATTTACCAAATGTATCTACGCGTTCGTACAATTCAAGTTTCACCTTGGATTTCGGCAGTTCTTCTGCGTGGTACTTGAATTTTGATAATAATGCATTTGCCTTTTTAAATCATAGGTATGTTAGTGTTAGTTACGATTCTTGTAGTCCAAACAACTCAGGAGGAAAGGTTAGAATTGAACTCTATATTGATGACGATGAAGATGGTGTATATGAGCTTTACGATCCAAACGGGGGCTATACCTATCAGCTTGTAGTTGGGGAACTCATTAAAATCGAATTACCACTTGGAAATACTGTCGCAAAATATCGGTTACGATTTGTTAACCTAACATCATCAGTAACATCCGGTAATTTCACAGTAACAACAAGCCGCAATTAATAACCGTACTATGCGATCTTCTGTTGGTCGTTTATCGTGCGGAGAATCATGGAGGTATTATATGAATCGTTTAAGGAAGTTCTTGGCATTTGTACTTGCTATTGTATGTGTATGTTCTCTCTCGGTATCCGCATTTGCCGAAGGGACGGAGTTAAATTCAAAGGCGGTTTCAACAAAAACAAAAGCCATCGTTATCATTCCAGGGATTTTAGGGTCTTCGCTTGAAACTACTTCAGGCAGTAAGGTATGGTTACATATTACAAATTATGGAAAGATGGCTCTGACAGAAAACGGCACCTCTGTATATAGTATTCGATCTGCAAACTATGACAACTACGGGGCAAACAATACATATAAAACATTATACAACTCACTGAACAATGCATTTGGGAACAACTTCGATGTTATCCTTTTTGATTATGACTTCCGAAAAACCAATTCAACAGCCGCCACGCAATTGGCGAATGAATTATCAAATTACAATGAAGTTGTTCTGGTTGCACATAGTATGGGCGGATTAGTTGCAAGCAAATTCTTGGCAAATAGCTCATCAAATCGCAGCAAAACAACAGCATTAATTACGTTGGGAACCCCTTTTGTAGGGGCTGCAAAATGCATTGATGTAATGGAAACTGGAAACATGATCACATATAATCCTCTTGGGGTCAACATCTCTCTATTTAAGAATACGATAAGAGATATGAGCAAGAATTGCTATGCCGCCTACCAGCTCTTACCAACATCTAAGTATTACACCAAGACAGGAACATACCCACTTTCAGTTAATGGTACAAACTATTCTAATGCCACGACTCAATTAAAGAATACCGCATGGGGGAAAAAGAGCGACGGATCAGTAAAGCCAATGTTTGACACAGCAACGACATTCCACTCTTCCCTTTTTAGTGGAACAACGCACATCACTAATTACAGTGATGTAACTGCTTATGCACTGGGTGCCAATGGCGAGAACACTATTTCAAAGGTCAATATGAATTCAAATTATGTAATAACCGCATTGACTTACTCCAATTCTGGTGATGGTACCGTACTGTTAAAGAGCGCAGGCTACGGAATGCCTGATTACACTTATACCGGTACAGATCATACAGGAATGGTTTCTGATTCTACTGTTATATCTCGTGTAAAGAATATCATTACAGCAGAAACAGGTGTTTCTCCTACCACTCGCTCCATGGCTGAAGCATCTTCTAATAATGATATTGTTTTTACATCTGCATCTACTGAGGTTGTGGGTAACATGCTCTCATTAAATGATCGTGGCTGGGTTAACGGCGCAGATAATAAGCGAATTAACATCTTTGCAGATAGCAAAAGTACCCTTTCCGTCGATGGAATCATGGCGATTGAAGAGAACGAAAGCGTATATAACAATAACGGCGTTAAAATTGGCAGTGTGTGGGAGCTTGGCGCAACAGAACGGAAATTGTACGCTCTGTATGACGGTGAGTATGTTATTGAGTGTAATGGGGATGTAAAAATCGAGTATATGGATAGCGGTTATTATGAAAAAGTGTTCGAATATGAATCTGGACGCGATATCATATCTATCGAAATCAAAGACTACTCAACAAAATCTGTAACATGTTTAGATAAGCAGTGTTCATCTATCATTTATTCTGCAGATGAGCTTATGAAGATGAACGAAAACTAATAATAGACTATTGGTGATTCGATTTTGCTAAGGAAAATTGAATGGAGGAGGTTGTTAGGGTGTTAATTTTTGAAGAGCCGATCACCAGCATTTTGGCTGGCGTGATCTTGTCGATTGCATTTGGAGGTCTTCAATTACTTCTTTGCTTCAAGGCAAAAAAAAGCCTTTGTAAAAAAATACCAGTATTCATTGTTTTGGCTTTCGCTGGGATTGTGTTACTTGGTTGTACAGGTATTTTCGGTAAAGGCACAGGCTTTTTAGGGAACGCACATTATATAGTTGCAGGAATTTGCACAATAATTCTTGGGTTCGTTTCCCTTGGAATTGCTGGGGCCTGGATGCTATATAAGTATCTGCTAAAACAAAGGAGATAACCATTCAGTGTAGGCTCGCATCGTACAAAACAGCGATGCGAGCCTTTATTTCTCAAACGTTTTTTCGGAATAGTGGACCGCCACTAGGTCCCATGTGTCCATCCTGCAACAAAAAGATACGGAAGCCAGGGACTTATTGGAAATCGTGGAGTTCCGGTACAAGCGAAACTCCACGATCTTCTGTTCCCAGTTTGACATTCCGGGCTGGACAGAGAAACTGTCCGATCCGCTGCTGGCCGACACCATCTGCGACCGTATTGACCACGATGCCTACACCGTGGTCATTGGCGGCAAGGAATCCATGCGCAAGTGGAAGGGGCTGCAAGACATCTGACTCCGACCATGTTTATGATATCTTGACAGCTTTGTGCTGTCCATATTCAACCTGAGCTGTGGGCCTGCTCAATTCAAGCGGAACCGCTGCTCAATTTCGCCGGCCGAGCTGATATTGAAGAGCGGCGTACGCAGCTTATGGCTTTCTCTTCACGCCAAAGCTCCAGAAGAGGAGGGAAACGATTACTATCAACGGAACAAAAGCGCCTGTGCTTATGACATCCAGAAGATATAGCGCAATTAGGCCGGTCACAGCGACAGTGGCAAGCAGCCTTGTAATAAGACTCCGTTTCACGAGCTTTTTCATGATTTACTCCTTGTATATCACTCTTTAATAGGAGGGTACTTACACTTACCATCATAAGGATATTCTAACACAACAGAGTTTTTCTCGTCAATAATAGTCAATGTCATTCTATTAAAACGCAATGGTTCACCTTTTTTGTGCGTCCATACCTCATAATGATAATAATACTTGTTGTTTATATCATCATTAAAAGTGACAACTATCAAATATCCTCCTTGCTTCCAGTCTTTAACCAGCTTTTTAATGGTGATATTGTCAGGATCTATTCCTTGTTCATCTATATAAGTTTCGAAGGATTTTTGTGCGAATGCTTTTTGTAATGGATATTGGTATATAGCTATGCCAAGAATGATTATAGCTAACACCAATAACACCATCCTCTTTTTCTTGCCCATAGCTGCACTCCTTTTGAAAATGCGTTATTTCAGTTGCGGCATCGGCGCATAATTTAACGCCATAATTGCAAAAATCAAAGCCACAAACACGAGCAGAGCAACAGCGATGATTTTCAGCACACGCCGCGTCCGATGGTTTCTGATGGCAAGCTGTGTATTGATGCGGGACAGCTCTTTTGCCAACTGGTTCGGTTCCTCTTTGTCTTCTGCCTGGGTTCCCAAAAGCTCGCTTACAGTCGTTTCAAGAATGACAGCCAGCTTTATCAACTGCTCAGCATCGGGAACCGACTGACCTTTCTCCCATTTTGAAACGGTCTGCCGGACGACATGGAGGCGTGATGCCAATTCCTCCTGCGAGAGACCCCGCTCCTTGCGTTTCAGTCGAAGGTTTTCTTGAAACATGGAAATTCCTCCTTCCCTCAAAGATTCCACACATAGTATGGCAGCAACAACACCGTTGCGGCAAGCAACGCAAATTAACATTCGTGAATTTGACCTGTTTTGGCTCAATGGCAAAAGGTGTTCACTGTACCTCATTGGGCTTTGTACCGACCTCCACAATGTTATCGCAGCAGCTCTCGATCAGCTCCCTGTCGTGGGTGATCACGAGAATGGTTCTGCCGTTCCGCGCTTCGCTTTTCAGCCTTTCTGCAATCAGGCGCATGTTCCACCCGTCAAGGCCGCTGGTGGGCTCATCGAGTATCAATATCCTGCGGCCGGAAAAGATGGCGCAGGCAATGGCAAGGCGCTGCTTCTGCCCGCCGGACAGGGCGGACGGGTGCGCGTCCCTGTACTCGTAAAGCCCAAGCTCTTTGAGCAGATTCCTTGCACGGCTCTTGTTTTCTTCCGTCAATCTGGCATTCAGCAGCAGCTCCTCCGCCACGCTTGCCGTAAAAAACTGCGTTGACGTGTCATTGCCGCAGTAATAGATCTCCCTGCGCCGGACTGCCGCTCTTGCCTTTTTCCCGTCTATCAGGATATGTCCCCTTGTCTGCCTTGCCAGCCCGCAGAGGATCTGCGCAAGGGTGGTTTTCCCCGCGCCGTTTTGCCCTGTTATGGCGGTCACGCTGCCCTCTGGAACGGACAGCGAAATATCCTCAAAAATAACTTCGTTGCGTATTCTTTTCGAGAGCCCTGCTGTCTTCAAGACGGCAGGGCTTTCGTCCAATACAGAGCGAACGGGAAGGCTCTTTCCCTCATGCGGAGAGCGCAGACCCATGCCTAAGACGTCTGTTTCCGGAAGAAGAAGTAAATCCCGTGGCGCATACTCAGCCTCTATTCTGCCATCCCGCAGATATAAAAACCGGTCTGCGATCCCCATCAGCCAGTCGATCCGATGCTCCACGATGAGCAGAGTAAAGCCCTGCTCCTTGAGCTGCCGGAGGGTCTGCGCAAGCTGCCTCGTCCCGGCGGCATCGAGGTTGGCCGTCGGCTCGTCGCACACAAAAACCTTTGGCTTCATGGCATATACGGACGCAATGGCCGCCCGCTGCTTTTCTCCGCTTGAGAGGACGTCAACTGCCCTGTCTTTCAAATGGGACAGCTTCAATGCCTCTATGGCGGCGTCCGTCCGCGCCCGTATCTCCCGGGCGGACAGGCCGTAATTCTCGCAGGGAAAGGCGACCTCTCCGGCGAGCTCGGAGGAAAAGAACTGGCTTTTGGGGTCCTGAAAAACGCTTCCCACCAAACGCCCGATCTCCCATGTGGAAAGCCTTGATATGTCCTTGCCGTCTATCCTCACGCTTCCGCTGAAGGCTCCGGGGTAATAGGACGGCGCAAGCCCGTTGACAAGCCTTGTCACGGTGGTCTTGCCGCAGCCGGAAAGCCCCGTCAGCACGACGCATTCGCCGCTTTTTACCGAAAGGGAAATGTCCCGCACGCCTCTGTCTGAGTTTTCGTATTGAAAAGAAGCGCGTATAAGCTCGATCATGCCATGCTCCTTTCCAATATCAAATAGGAAGCCGTGACCAGCGCACATGCGGCTGCCGCGATGTGATCCCGCGCCCCGGCCCTTTTCTCATAATAGCTGCCGCGCACGCCCGGACGCTCCGCGCCCCTTGCAACGGCGGAAACGGAAAGCTGATCTGCAAGCTGCAATACCCGAAGAAGAAACGGAACCAGCACATACTCCATGCTCTGCACGGGATGTGCGAGCAGCTGTCCCGCTGCGGTCAGCCCTCGGTTTTTCATGGACCTGCCTACGCCTTTCAGCTCCGTCCGCATGGTGGGGAAGAAGCGAAAGACCACAAGAAGCCCGAGAATATACGGGGTGGGCATACGAAGGCGGGATAAAAACGCGGAGAGCATCCCCGGCGGCGTGGTGATCAGATCCCATGACACCAGAAAGATCGGTGACAGATTCCAGAACATCAGAACATAAAACTCCGAAAAGACCGGCATGTGCAGCCCGTGGAAGCGGATACCGTACAGCAGCAGCGCCAGCAGCAGATAAAAGCAGCCATAGGACGCGGCAAGGCGGAAGTTCCGCTGCAGGACGAGATAAAGAAGCGCCCCGCCGGTCAGGATGCAGGTAAGCAGCACATTCCCGCCGATGGTTACTCCGGCAAAGACGCACAGCAGCGCCCACAGCTTGACCGGCACCGCAAAGGATGCGTCCGCTCTCATAGAACGCCGGCCTTCTGAAAATGCCTGCGGATCAGCCGACTGCCCACCATGCAGCCCAAAAAGCCCATCAGCGTCGTGAACAGCAGAATAAAGGCCAGCCAGCCGGGAGAGGTGTAGTAACGCACATAGGAATCGATGTAGCTCTGCTCCATACCGCTTGCCAGCGCAAAATCGTAGTAGGTGTCCCAGAAGAACCAGATGGGCAGCAGATTGACCCCGTTGTATAAAAGGCTCGCCGCCGTCCAGGCGGCAGTTAGCCGTTTCGGCTTTTGGCAGGAGCCTTCCTTCCAGAGAATCGCCTCGCAGAGTATCCCCACAAGAACATAATAAGGAAGCAAGAACCAGTTTCCCATCAGCAGGAAAATCACACCGAGGATTGTCATATAGATCAGCGTCACAAAACGCTTGCCGATCCGGCTGACCATGAGCATATAGACCGGCGCGCAGAGGAACATGGTGATCCCCACGGACAGCACCATGCTGACAAAGTCGTTGGCCATGCAGACCATATTGA
>ENA-UOJR01001201-UOJR01001201.1-human-gut-metagenome-genome-assembly--contig:-C115P-NODE-1201-length-24694-cov-5.340395_pt1 | contig 24694 bp, 20 predicted proteins | sample MGYA00242354_ERZ723901 | MGnify/ENA metagenome assembly ERZ723901
GTGGGCCATCGTATCATCTTCCCCTCTGTAATATACGGCTGAAGATTGTCTATCTTATCTCCACTATTATAATATCTCTGCGTAAACATAGCTGATTTATCATCATAAAAAGAAGCTTGATAAACCTTATTCTTAGCATTTACAAAAGACGGATACTTATCTTTCCCAAGACTAACTCCATAATACTCCGAATTGTTATAACAAAACTCTCCTCCGCATAAATACTCTTCACTTACGCCGGAACCCTCCAATTGATTCCAACGATACTCGCTGCTAAATTCGTCACAGCCAACATCACACAACCCCTGATTAATCGAATTTTTCTTTAAATAGACTGCATCCTGCACACTAGATGGCTTCTTTTTGTATTGTCCATAAATAGTTCCGGTTCCCGACAGACCACTTACTTCCATCACCGTATAACAGCCTTGACTAATCGCATTATCAGACACAAAACTCCCAATCAGGCCTCCTACATATTTCTCGCCTGAAACTTTACCCTGTGAATATGAATAATGAGGACCATATCTCGTCTTTATGAAACCTGCCACCCCTCCAACATAATCTGCTCCAGATACATTTCCTTTTACATAACAATTTTGAACCCCACCATGATTTTCCAAAATTTCCCCAACAATTCCACCTACATAGTTTTCCCCATTTATTTTTCCCTGGACATGACACCTTTCTATGCAACATGAAAAATAACTAGATCCAGCCAAGCCCCCCACACGATCCCCTTCTCCTATCACAATACTATCCTCAACGCTGCAGCCAGCAATATCCACCCGATAAGCGCACCCAACAAAACCTCCCACATAGCTTGCTCCTCTGATGTAAGAATTTTTTATATGCCAATCCTTAATTGCTTGTTCATCATAGTCGGAATTGGTTTCAACTCTTCCAAAGAGTCCCTGTACATTTTCTTGCATGTTAATATAAATTCCATATACGCAGTGATTATTTCCATCTATGGTACCTCGGAATGCATGCTGATATGAACCAATTGGAGTCCACTGATTGTCTGGTGCAAGATTTCCCCATGAATCATAATTTCCCCAATCCCGATTCAAATAAATATCTGCTGTAATTGTAATTTTTTTCCCATGCATTGTCTCCCCACGGTTCACTAATTGTGCCAATCCTGCCAATTGACTTGCATTCGAAATTTTAAAAGATTTTGCTTCACGATCATACCAGCTCGTATCGACAGAGCCATCCCACACCTCTACCGTCGCAGCCTTTGCCGTCATCTTTTTTTGTGACGCATTTTCCCCATACCACACATACGGTCTTATTACACTAATAATCATCACAAAAACAAGTACCAGGCTGACTCTCCGCTTGTCCATTTCTTTCTCTCCTCTTAATCCGTAACAATCTGAATTTTCTTTGGCCTCTTTGTTGCCACAGGTTCCGGTTTTCTTGTCTGTATAGATGCCAAAGACACCTTCTTTTCTCCCCGGCTCACCGTCAGGTGAATTACCGTGCCTTCTTTCACTTTAACATTCTTTTTCCTACTTTGTTTTATTATACTATTTTTACGGCTATTTGAAAATTGTTTTTTCACTGTGTATTTCAGTCCTCTTGCACTCAAAACCGCTTTTGCCTCTGTAAGTGTCTTACCGGTTACATTTGGCACACGCACACGTTTGATGCCAAGGCTTATGTGAAGTATGACCTCTTTCTTATCGCCCGCTGTGTACTGCAGCCCCGGCTTGATGCTCTGCCTATAAACAGTCTCCTTTTTCTTCTCACTGTAGCCGCGTTCAATGATAATAGCAATATTGGCATCCATTGTCCGCACCGCCGCTATCGCATCTGATGTTTCCTTTCCGACAACATCCGGCATAGTAACAAGAGCCTGTGTCGGACTTGGTGTAACCGCTTTCGTTGCCAAAGGCGTTTTTTCCGCCATAGCCGCTTTTTCTTTTTGTGTACCCGAAAGCATTGTTTTTCCCGCAATCACCATCACAAGAATAAGTGCCAGAATTCCGCACCCCAAATAAAGACGCTTCTTCTTCCACTGAGGAAGAATCTTTCGTCCCTCTTTTTCCCTGTCAAAATAAACAGTCCGCTCGATTGGCTTTGCGCCTTCCGCTATAGGAATTTCTTTTTTCAGTGCCTCACAAAAAGACTGCATGTCAGCATATCGGTCATCCGGATTTAATGCCATTGCCTCTTCTAACACATCCGCCAAAGACGCCTTTATCTGCTGCATGCCGGTCCTCATTTTCTGGTTTGCCGCCTCTGCCTCACGCTCAAGTGCTGACACCGGCGCTTTGCCGGTCAGCATAAAGTACATCGTCGCCGCCAGCGAGTAAATATCCGTCCACGGCCCCTGTTTTCCATTCCGCGAATACTGCTCTTTCGGTGTGTACTGTTGCCGCACAACAACCGTCATGCTCTTGTTGTTGCCCTGTGCATCTAACACCGTTCGGCGTGCAGAGCCAAAATCAACCAATTTTGCCACACCATCCGGACGCAGAATAATATTGTCCGGACTAATATCCCTGTGAAGCATCCCCTTTTCATGGAGTTTCTGCAAATCATTCATCAAAGGTTCTACGACAAGAAGCATTTCTTCCGGCGTAAATATCCCCTGACGCTCCACTCGCTGCTGCACCGTAATTCCCGGCACATACTCCATCACAATATAGGCTGTTTTATTTTCCTCCAAATAATCATAAACTTGTATTACACTGTCACAAGACGACGCCTTTTCAAGCGTTTTCCCCTCTTTCTTAAAACGCTCTAAACCGGACTGAAAAAACTTTCCATCTTTTCCATCAAAACAGATCACATCCTGCGAACGTCCGGACGTTGTATCACGCGATGCGATGTGTGCCGGAAAATATTCTTTCACAGCCACCGGTCTTTTCTGCCTCGTATCATATCCCACATAAGTAATACCAAAGCCACCCTCACCTAACTCTCTTCCGACAAGATAGCGGTCCAAAAGCCTTGTTCCTGCACGCAAATAACGCGGATTCTTCACCTTAATCGGGTCAAATCCGCAAAATGGGCAAACGGAATCATAGAGCAAAATTTCACGCAGGCAGCCTAAACATATTTTTGTCTTCTTTCGCACAATCGGTCCCCTTTCCCATTTTATATTAAATATACCGGAAAATATCATACTCATCCCACTCAAGTTCTTCAAGAATGTGTTTTAGATAATCTCCAATACTTTCTTCCAAATAACCAAGCGCTTCTTTCTCTTCTGTTGCTGCATATACATTCTCATTCCAATATTTATTTAAAATCTCCTTGCATTTTTCCTGAAGCACCGGATTTTGATTGTAGTGCTGTAAAATAATTGCACTTTCCACCGAATACGCCGGATTAATCAGATATGCACTTTCCACTGCATACATAATGACGCACTCTACATTATCTTTCGCGCACATTGGACTCATATACGCCAAAGAAAGCATATAATTAATCTGCTCTAAGGACATGTTCAAATTCACGCCAAGCAGAATCAATTTCATACGGCTTGGACACTCGCCTCTAAGTCTAAGCGCCGACATCATTTTCTCATAGGAAAAATTCAGTGAATTTGTCTGTACAAAATGATGTATATTCTCATCCTTTGCTTCAATAAACATCTTCAAAAATTTCTCCAGATTCTGATATGACTCCTCGTAAGACTTTCGATTTTCACAAACAAAAGTTTCAAATTCCTCTTTGCTTTCTTTTGTCATCAATCCCTCTTCGATTTCATGCGTATTTCTGGATTCCGTCACGACACCGGTGTACTCCCTCATCCGCGCCAAAAGCTGCTCTTTTAACTGCCTATAAAACTCATACGCATCGCCATCTTTTGGATAATGGTGAATGACAAAGATACAAACCGCATCTTCCATATTTTTCCCATATAGGCGCGGGTATTTGCCATACCGCATCAAAAGGTCATTAAACTCATCCAATGTAAGACGAAACCCAAGACCAATTTTAATAAAAGTCTCCCTGTTCTGTGGCATCGCACCCTCACGGCACCATTTCTTCACCGTATTACGGCTGCAATGGCACGTCTTTGCAAGCTGCACATAATTCAGATGATTTTTTTCGACCATATAATTAATATAATTTTTCCACACATAATAATAATTACTATTACGGCTTAAAATCTCCTGAAGTTCAGCAAGACTCTCACACTTACTGACTTCTTCATTTACATCAAATGTATTTCTTCTGTTCTCCATTTTACACTTTCTCTTACTTCATTTCAACATATAAATCAACTTCACCAAAACTGATTACATCCCCATTTCTAAGGGCAACGTCCTCAATCACTTTAAGATTGTTGTGATACGTCGGATTGGTTCCGTCTAAATCCATCAGATACACTTTGCCACACTCCGTATACAGCCGGCACTGCCGCGCGGACACCGTCGGTTCATCTACCAGTGCCACATCACATAAATCCGGTGCACGGCCAACGACCATGCACCCCTCTAAATCATATTCATACACACAGGATTTGTCATGCGCATTCGTCAGTCGAATATGGGGCATAAACAACTCCTCATTTTCTGCTTTTTTGTTCTTTCTTCTCACAAGCCATTTCCTTATGTTTCTCATTGTTGTTCCTTTATGTTACTTTGTTATTATAGCATAATTTACTAAAAATTTATATTGCAACAACGACGTTGCATAACATAAACTTTAACTTTTTTATTATTTTACCATATTTGTGATTCTGTTTTTTCCGCAATCTGACCACCCCCACTTTTTTCACTTTTCAAAAATTCTCAGCGCAATACGCCCCTCTTCATCATCAAGTCGCTTTACGATTGTAATAAAATATATTGACTTTTTCTTCATTACATGCTAGTATATTTCCAAACAAGGGTGGGAACAAAACCGTTCTCCTTGTTATTTCTATTTGATAAAAGGAGGCATGCTATTGGGAAGTAAAGATTTAGCAGAAAAGAATTTATTACAATACAAAGATGTTTTTTCCGACATCGTTAATGTAAACTTATTCGGAGGCAGACATTATATATCTGCGAACGAATTATCACGAGAACCCGGTGAACTGATTACCAAGTCCTCTTCTGACAACAAACTGAAACAACTGCAGATGGATGTACCGATGAAGTGTAACAAAAAATACAACACCCGCTTCTTTGTCTGTCTGGAAAACCAGAGCGATATCAATAACATTATGCCCGTCCGCGATATGGGATATCAACATGCAAAATATATGGAACAGGTTAGGACAATCAAAGAAACAAATCGACAGCAGCAGGCTTATCCATCTCCTATTACCAAGGAGATTCATGATTCTCAAAAGCTGGATCCGGTTATTACACTTGTTTTGAATTACAGCCAAAAAGAGTGGAAAAAGCCTAAACAAAACGAAAAAGGAGGACATATCAATATGTGTGTACTTTTAGATATGTATGAAGAACGTGGTGAAACTCGCGGTATTGCTATTGGTGAAGAACGCGGCATCCATGAAATTAACACCTTAAATCTCCGTTTACTAGACGACAACCGTTTGGAAGACATGCAGCGTGCCATGATTGATACTGACTATCAAAAAGAACTTATGAGAGAATACGGCATTGGAAAATAAGCAATAAAATAGGATGCCCGAGCAAAAAGCTTGCCCCTGACATCCTTATATAACACAAGATATTTCATTTATGTATCTTACTTTCCAAGCAGTTCTTCGACAAACTGGTTGTAATCCTGCATCGTGGTACAGTTTGGCGCATAATCACTGAGCAGGCGTTTTTTCAACTGTGCTTCTTTTGTTTTGACGCACTCGCGAATTGCCGTTGGGAACAATTTAGTGCCAAGCTGTGTGGCAACTTCCTCGATTTCCTGACGCACATCTTTTTCCAAATTGGAGCGGCCAGCGTACTTCACAAGCAAAAGGCCGGCAATCTGCAAATTGCGGTTCTGGCGCTTTTGAACAGCATGAATTGTATCGCTGAGTTTTGTTAGTCCCTGCAGTGCAAAGGCATCCGCCGTGACGGGGATAATTACTTCGTCCGCAGCAATCAGACAGTTATACAATACAATATCAAGAGATGGTGCTGTGTCAATTACGATGTAATCATAGCCGTCTAACATTTCAAGCGCATCCTGCAAACGGTACATTCCCTCCACATTTCCATCTAAAAGTTTTCCCGCCTTGGCAAGCAGTGGATCCGAAGCTACAATATCTCCGTTCTCCATGTGTTGCACAGCCTCATCAAGCGGCACCGGGTCCTCATCAACCATGACATCATAAAGCGTTGCCGTATCCTCAATTGCTGCCTGATAAGTACTTGTGCTGTTCCCCTGTGGGTCCGCATCAATTAATAAAGTTTTTCCTTTTTGATTCAAAATCCCTGCTAATGTTGTAGCGGTTGTCGTCTTACCAATACCGCCCTTTTGGTTTGCAATTACATAAACCGTTGCCATAATTATTTTCTTCCTTTCCGACATTCTTGTCCCACATCCTTTTAGAATGCAATCTGGCCTTCAATTTTCTGATTCACCACATAATAAACCGCTTGTTCTTCCGGTTTCACGTAAATATCAAGCTGTTCAATTTCCTCTTCTGCAACTCCTTTTGTTAAAACATCATCGTGAATCAATTCCAACAAATGCTTTGTCGAACGTTCACGTCCTTCGTACTGAATCACCATATTTTTCTTTGCACTGGCGAAACCGCCAATTTGTTTATTTGCTCTTTCCACACTGCATCGGCGAGCCATACAATCACCTCCGTATTTCACTTTCTTTCTATTGTACTTTATTTTTTTGTAATATATGATTTACAGCAAACCCAAGTCCCATCAAAACCCAGAACAAAGGTGCCACACATACACTCGAGTCATTAGCGAGACCAACTACCATGTACCCACTGGCACTACACAAAATTGCAACTGCCACTTTATGCAGCCACATTTTTTCTCCCGCATTCATACAGTTTTTCCATGTAACTATAACAAGCATCACATAAAGGATTACAAACGCCAGACAAGCCAGCATTCCATCCTGCGTCCAAATCTGAAGATATATATTATGTGGTTTCGTAATAATCTGAGCATCAAATGATGAATTTACCTTTCCTACATAATCATCATTCGGAAAATTATATACAAAATTATCCGCACCAACACCAATCAAGGCCGTTGATTTAAGCATTGGAAATGTACGTGACCAAATATAACCACGGCGGGTCGCAAAATCGTAATTATTTTCAAAACCGACTGCGTCCACTTTTCTGAGTTTATCCAACCGTCCCTGCGGATTATAATAGAAAAGTTCCCGATTCTTTTTCACCAGATTCCATGACTTCCCATCTGCAGTAATTTTGAAACTCGGAGTTTCTTTTTCACCGGTTTCTACGACATCGTTAGAAAACTTCACATTTTCGTAACCCTTATCTGTAATTGTCACAACGCCATCCTCATTTGTTTTCGTTGTAAGTACTTTTCCACTCTTATCCTTTAACGTAAAAGAATCCACTTTATCCTGCGAAGCAAATTCACCAATAATGGTCTTACCGGAACTCATCACAATCTCAAATGAATTTGTTCCTGTCTCCATCGACACAATTCCGTTTGCCGTCTTTTCACCTTGATCACTAACAAACCGCTTAATAATATCCGGTTTTGCCACAAAAACAGCGCCTATCGCCACAGCACATACTACCACAACACCAACCGAAACCGGAATATTTTTTTTGACATATGGAATCATGAAAATAAGTGCAGCAATAACCGCTCCGATAACTCCAATCACTCCCGTCAAAGACTGAGAGCCATATAACATTACCAACTGACAAATCGTTGACACGAGTGCCAAAATCCGAATCCCCATTTTTTTCGAAGCAAAAAGGAAAAGAATTGTCAACGGTAATACAACTGCCACGTAAGAACCAACATAATTGGGATTGTAAAGAGTTGCATATGCCATACCCTTTCCAAACGTCAAGCGAATATCAAAATCATTTGCACCCATGAGTTCCGTTGTAATCAATGGCTTGACCCAGGTACTCTGAATCCAGTCTCTGCCAATCGTTTGAAATGCCCCAAGGATGCCGACAACACACGAGCCTGCGATTAGTCCATGCAAAAGGAACAAAATAACTTCTTCTTTACTCACATAACCATACACAAACACAAAACAAACCACATAAGTAAGTAAAACCAATACTCCCTCAAACTGTTCAAAACCACCAAAAAATGCTTCATCGGCATGCTCAGCTCCCAATGCTGAGAAAAGAGAAAACAGTGCAAAAAACACTGCAGGAATCAATGGAATCCAAGCCTTTTCTTCAAATAATCTGCCGCTTTCTCCTGTGCACAGCCAATAAGTCAAAAGAATTGCAACACACAACCCAAGTATCATGAGTACATGAGATTTGTAGTACAAAAAGAAATCTGCCACCTGCCCATTTGCTGATGCCCACAATTCTTTACTCAATCCATTATCATAAATATGCACATTTGTAATCAGCGGAATTACCGCTAATATAAGAAGAATTGGGATAAAAAAAATGTTCCCGCATTCCTTTAGCTGCTTCTTCTGATTCATCCATATGCTCCTTTATTCCTCAATAAACCTCTTGATTTTTTTCATTTTCTCTTTCGTCATGCGGTAACCATGCCAATAGGCCATCTCCAGTTTGCGCACATCACTTTCAAAGCTGTTCAGCAAATGGTTCGGTCGTAGAATCATCACTTTTCCTTCCTTCGCTAACGCCTCACACTCTTTCACCATAGCATTGTAGAGGTCCGGTCTCTCCATAATCACTCGTTTAATCTCCGGATATTTATGACCTAACATTCTGGCACCCATTTTATCATACTTGCCATAACGTTTCACAAAACCGCGTGGCTGTGTAAGTACCACAATCAGTTTGTCGCATCCGTCATCTAATGCTTTACGGAATGGAATGGGATCAACCAGCCCGCCATCGTAATACTTCTGCCCATCCAAATCAATCGCCGGAAAAAACATCGGCAGTGCACAGGTTGCACGAAGCATTGTAAATTTCTCATCCATATCCATTGCGTTTTTATACTCAATCTGTCCGGTTTTTGCATTTGTCACACCAACCAGACAAGTTCCCTCATATGAACGAAAGGTGTCCCAATCAAATGGAATTAAGTGGTCCGGAATTTCTCCAAAAACAAAATCCAGTCCGAAAATACTTTTATTTTTTTTCCAGTTGCTCCGACTCATATATCGCTTATCATTACGGTATTTCTGCATAATTTCCAAATTTCTCTGTGGTTGTTTAGAAATATACGAGACGCCATCCGCAATTCCAGCGGAAACACCAATACAGTAAGGCAGTAATATATTCTCCGACAACAGTGCATCCATCACACCGCAGCTAAAAATCGGTCGAAATGTCCCACCTTCAAAAACAATCCCTGTCATATGCATGCTCCTTTCACGCCATTTATTCTATTTTATCACAGATAAAGAGACGCCGCAACCAAAGAGCGGCATATGTCTGCGTATAAAATAAAAATAGCTAAAGAAGTTCCATTCGTTAATAACGAACTAACTTCTTTTGCCATCTTTAGACTATTTTATTATAACAGCCCTGCTTTTCAACAATCCATTTTCAAATCTTACTCAGCGTTATTGTATTTCACACCTGTCATAAGCTTTTTGCCTTTAATAGCAAACAATTCAGAAACACTAACAACCTGATATCCTTTGTCTTTGCACTGCTCTAGAATTTCCGGAACTGCCTGTGCTGTTTTTTCATGAACGGAATGCATGTTAATGATACCGCCATCTTTTAAGTTATTGATTACATTGTTTACCAAATTATCCTTCGTTGTCGAATTCTGATAATCCTGACTCCAAATCGATACATCGATAAACGGTTTCTCGATTACTGCATACATCGCCTGACTATAAGCAACGTTTGGCGCACGGAACAAGAAGTGTTTGTATCCGGTGATTTCCGAAAGAAGCTCATCTGTCTTAGCAATTTTCTCTTTAATCACTTCTGGTCCTACGCTATTCAACCCATTGGAATCATAAGAATGGTTTGCCACCTCAAATCCAGCCTCTTTCGCTGCAAGAACTTCATTTCTGGACTCCTCATCATGCTTAATATGAGCACCGATGTAGAAGAATGTTGCATGAGCGCCTGCTGCTGTCAAAGCCTTCTGAATCTGCATACCATAATCAACAAATTTCGAATAACCTCCCGGACCATCATCAAATGACAATGCAACAACCGGTTTTTCTGGGTCAATGTTTTTGTCAATCCAACTCTGGTCAAGACCATCATATTTGAACTCAGAAGATACAAATTCCGGTGCTACTGTTGGTTTTGGTGTTGGTTTGCTTGCTCCTGCTGCCGGATTAGCAGTTGGTGTCGGTACTACAGCTGTTGGTGTTGCTGTCGGTGCCGTACTTGGTTTATTCGTGTTTGGTGCAGTGGTAACTGCCGGTGCTTTTGTAACTGCCGGCTTCTTTGCCTTAACAGTAACTTTGCAGGTCAGTTTTTTCTTTCCGACTTTCGCTAATACAACTGCACTTCCAGCTTTCTTACCTTTTACTACCACACTTGTTTTCTTTTTCTTCGAAAGACTAACAACCTTTTTGCCTGACTTAATGGACCAAACTGCTTTCTTTCCATTCTTCAGCTTAATCGTCTTTTTCTGTCCAACCGAAATGCTTACTTTCTTTGTGCTAAGTTTCGGTGCCTTTTTCTTTGCTGCTGCCGGTGAAGATGGCATTGACACGCCAAGAAGCAATGCTGCCGTCATCACATAACTCATTGTTTTACAAAACTGTTTTTTCAACCTTGTGTCCTCCAATCATTTTTTGTTTTTGAAACCGCCCCGTAAACAACCCCTGTTTCGTATACGATCCCTCTCTTTGAGATTATTGTAACACCAAGGTATAACTTTGTAAATATATTCCATTCGATATTATAATATTTTACTTATAACGATTTTCAATAAAAGCATAAGGTTACGCTTATGCTTTTATTCATCTTCATACATTCGGAATAATGTTTTTAAGATATTCTGGTACTCTTTCTGCTTTTCTTCGTCCTCCAACTGCTTTAATTCCTGAATCGGCTCACGAATCAAGCGCTGCAAAGAAGCATGAAGCACCTTTTTCAATAATTTCTGCTCTCTGTGATTGAGAGGAATTTTTCGATTTAAATATTCATAACTGTCCGTCTCAATCTGTGAACACCGTTTCTGCAGCGTCTCAATCGTGCCATCCACACGGCTCAATAAAAGCCATTCCATCGTCTCCTGCACCTTTTCCTCAATAACCTGTTCACAATCTGCCGCCAGTTTTTCCCGCTCATTCTGATTTTTTTCGGTAATTTTCTGCAGCGTATCCATATCAATCAACTGCACCCCCGGAACTTCTTGTAACCGGCTGTCAATATCCCTCGGTGATGCCAAATCCAAAAACTGCATTTGTGTGGCACCCGTCTCTTTCCATTTATCGTACAAAACAACCAGATGCGGCGATGACGTTGCTGATACAACCGTTTCACACCGTTTCATCGCATCATAACGCTCATGATAATCCACCACTGTCAAATTTTCATGTACCGCTAACAATTCTTTTGCGTGCGCAAACGTCCGGCTGCACAGATAAATCTTTTTTGCTCCGTATTCAAACAAATATGTCAAAGCAAGTGCCGCCGTTTTCCCGCTTCCAATCACAAGAATATTTTTCCCGCTAACACCACCGGCACGGTGCAGTTCTTTCACGCCAATATAACTGACTGACAGCGGCTTTTCGCTGATGCGGTAATTCGTCTTAATCCACTTGGCACACGTCACTGCATCCCTTACAATGCGCTCCAATTCTTTGCCGCTGTGCCCCATGGTCCTGGCAAAATCCATCGCCTCAACAACCTGCCCTAAAATCTGGTCTTCACCTACGACTAACGATTCCAAGCCTGCCGCCACGCGGAACAAATAAGAAACCGCCTCACTGCCCTCTTTTTTCTTACAGTAATCCCCAAACGAAACATTCGGGAAAATGTCCTGGTAGCAGGACTGCACCTGCTCCCCCGTCACCGCATCCGAATGAGAAAAATAGAAAATCTCGCTGCGGTTGCAGGTCGAGACAATCACACACTGTTTTAAGCCAATGACAGAAAGCCGCTCCCATAATTCAATTTTTTTTGAGTCGGGTAACGCCACCTGCCCGCGCAGGGCAAGTGGTGCTTCTTTATAGCAAATTCCAACATAGCCAAAAATCATGGTTACTGCTCCTTTTGTTCTTCCTTAAGCCACCGAGCTACATCAAGCGCATGATAAGTAATAATCATTTTTGCACCAGCACGCTTAAATCCAATCATGTGCTCCATCACAATTCGTTTTTCATCAATCCAGCCTTTTTGCGCAGCTGCCTTCACCATCGCATATTCTCCGCTGACATTATACGCCACAATCGGAATATTATAATGAATGGAAATATCTTTTAGCACATCCAGATATGCCATCGCCGGTTTTGCAATAATTAAATCCGCACCTTCTTTGATGTCCTGCTCCACTTCCCGCAGAGCTTCTTCTCCATTTGCCGGGTCCATCTGATAACTTTTACGGTCACCAAATCCAGGTGCCGAATGTGCGGCATCACGGAATGGTCCATAATATGCCGACGCAAATTTTGCACTGTAGGACATAATCGGCGTATTAGATAGACCTTCTTCATCAAGAGCCAGGCGAATTGCCTCAACACGTTTATCCATCATATCACTCGGTGCAATGATATCTGCTCCTGCTTTGGCATACACAACAGATGCTTTTGCCAATAGCGGAAGCGTTTCATCATTTAAAACTTCCCCATCGCAAATCAGACCACAGTGTCCATGTGATGTATACTCACACAGACAGACATCTGCAACAACAACAAGTTCTTTGTAATTTTTCTTAATATAGCGAATCGCCTGTGGCACGATTCCGTCTTCGGCATACGCACCACTTCCCTGCTCATCTTTGTGTGCCGGAATACCAAACAATAAAACTGCCGGAATTCCTGCCTCACGCACTCGGTCAAGTTCTTCATGAAGTCTGTCAATCGAATACTGGCAGATGCCCGGCATCGACTCTACCGGTTCACAAATATTTTCTCCTTCTATTACAAAAATCGGATAAATCAATTCGTCCACCCGGACATGATTTTCCCGCACCATATCTCTCACTCGTTCGTTCATCCGCAGTCTTCTCGTTCGTTCCATTTTAATGCACCTTCCTTTTCGTATCCAATTACCTGTTTAATAAGATAGCATAAACCAGCGAAACATCTTTTTGTTTCGTTTATAAATCTTTTTATACTGAGAGTGCGGCAAAGGGCATGGCACTGTCCCTGTTTCTACCGTAACACTCACAATTTTCTTCTCGTACACAAGCCAATCCGCAAAGCCTCCGTGTTCTTCTGTACTCGAACTCTTTGGCATCATTCGGTAATGATTTCTCTTTTTTATTTCACTTGCTAACCTGTACTGCTTTTCATGCAGTGGCGACGATACATCAAAATCCCAGTATAAAATACTGCCGGTCGAATGGAGATTCAACACCGTCTTTGGCGATATCCGCTTAATAAAAGAAATTAATGCCTTCGTTTCCTTTTCGCTCGCTGCCTTTTTTCCTGTATATGTTGTGGCATCCGGTTTCCTTTTCTTCCCCTTCTTTTTATCCTTTTTCTTATCTGCTGAAAAACCGGCAGGGAAATTATTGTTAATATTAACCCCTCTGGCATTATTTTTCCACGTATTGAAATGCCCTATCTTCTGTATTTTCTTGCGAAGTTTTGCATTGCGGATTCCACTTGCCCCATACTGCGAAATTGTCACACCGTCCGGGTTATCCATCGGCAGAATATAAAGGCAGGTCGAACGGAATCTTGCGCGGTGCTCACCATATTCCCGAAGAATTTCCTCGGTCTGTCGCATAATGACCTGTGTATTTTTCCACTCTCTGGCATGAATTGCCGCATCAATCACAAGTTTCTTTGCCGCAGAAGGATTTCCCACACGCAGGCACCAGATTTCCCTGTTGTCATATGTCCTGCCAAGGCTCGACAGCCCTGTTTTTCCGGGGTATTTGCGGGCAATCTTACGCAAATCTCTTGTCATCTCTGCGTAGTCGTATTTCTGATCCTTTTCACTGACAATCCACGGTTCTTCTTTTACAACAATTTTAATCCTGCACTGGTTTTTATCCGAATCTTTCACCTTTACGAAAAGGTAAGTCGTACCCTTCTTTTTCGCCGTAATACGCCCGTTTTTATTGATACTTGCAATCTTTTTATTCTTTATTTCAAAAGACAATTTCTTTTTGGCATAGTTAAAAGAAACTGTCGCTTTTTTCTTTTCCCATAACTTTATTTTGCTGCCGCTTTTGCTCTTAATTTTTTCATTAAAATAAATGTAAATATAGCAGCTTTCGCCTGTCACTTTGGACGTTGCCTTTAAGAGCGTGTAAATTTTTTTGTTTTTTGTCTTACATTTTACCACACCGGAGGAAGAAACGGTAACTAACTTCTTTTTTACTTCTTTTTTCGAAGCACCTCCGTAAACCTCAAAAGTAGATGCCTGTGACATAACAAGTTTTACCGAATCGGTCGTATACGAGTAAAGGTGATATACCTTTTCCCCCTTCACTTTCCGATAATGAATCCCCTTCATGCCGCCTTTATAATACTTAGCGTGAGGCGATACCAGTTCATATTTTTTCACCGGCTTTGGAGTTTCGGCTAGCTGTGGCGTAACTGTTGGCTCCGGCTCCTCTGTTGGCTCCGCGGTCGATTCTTCTGTCGGTTCAGGCGTTGGCTCTTCACTCCACTCCGTCTGATTGTTCCTCTGTCTTGCCTGCAAATGGGCAGGACTCCCGCTCATGAAGTCACACAAAATTAAGGTTACGGCAAGCAATGCCGCTATTTTTTGCTTATGCGTCTGACTCATTTCCCTCATTTCCTTTCCATTAATCGTGATGTTTCACTTTTACTGCAAGATAAAAGGTACCTCACAATGAGATACCTTTTTGTACTTGTTTGTTATAACAGATAAAACTTAAGCTAATTTGCTTTTTGCTACTTCTACCAAAGAAGCGAAACCTTCCGGATCGCTGATTGCCATCTCAGAAAGCATTTTACGGTTTACGTTTACCTCAGCAAGTTTCAAACCATACATAAATTTGCTGTAGGAAAGACCATTCATTCTAGCTGCTGCGTTAATACGAGCAATCCAAAGCTGTCTGAACTGTCTCTTTTTCTGTTTTCTACCTGTATAGGACTCTTCCAACGCACGCATAACAGACTGTTTTGCAACACGATACTGTTTACTTCTTGCGCCTCTGTAACCCTTTGCCAGTTTCAATACTCTTTTATGTTTTTTCTTTGCGTTCATTCCGCCTTTAATTCTAGCCATTTGTCAGTTCCCTCCTTCGCCATTAGCTGTATGGCATAATCTTTTTCATTGTTTTTACATTAGTTTCATCTACAAGAGCAGACTTTCTGAGATTTCTTTTTCTCTTTGTTGTCTTCTTAGTCAAAATATGACTCTTGTATGCTTTGTTTCTTTTCAATTTACCGGTACCGGTAACTTTAAAGCGCTTTGCAGCAGCTCTTTTTGTTTTCATTTTCTGATTTGCCATGATATTATTCCTCCGTTATTATTTTGTGGCTGATAAAAACATTACCATACTTCTTCCTTCCATCTTCGCAGGTTTGTCGACGGAAGCAACGTCCTTTAATTCTTCAAAAAACGCATTCAGGATTTCCCTCCCTACATCTTTATGAGCCATTTCTCTACCACGGAATCGGAGTGAGACTTTTACTTTAGCTCCCTTTTGCAGGAATTTCTTTGCCTGGTTTACTTTCGTGTTCAAATCATTGGTATCAATGTTTGGCGAAAGTCTGATTTCTTTTGTCTCGATGGTTTTCTGTTTCTTCTTTGCTTCTTTTGCTTTACGAGCCTGCTCATAGCGGTACTTGCCGTAGTCAATAATTTTACATACCGGCGGTTTTGCAGTCGGTGCAATCTTTACCAAATCAAGTCCTGCATCTTTTGCTTTGAAATATGCTTCTTTTGCCGACATAATGCCAAGCTGTTCTCCATTTGGTCCAATTACACGAACTTCTCTGTCGCGAATCTGCTCGTTAATCATTAAATCGCTTATTGTTCTTACCTCCTAAATGAAAAAAAGATAGCTGTTTCTAAAAGCCAGCTATCCACGTAAAACATTTCCTATCATTATAATAGATGTGAACCAATACCGTGTGATAACAAATGTTATACGGCAAGGTGAGAGTGGATAACTCTGCTTTTTACACCTTTGGTAGTGTACCATAGAAAGGTGGTGTGTGTCAAGTAATTGCTGGTAATTTTTTTCAGTTTCCGTAAATGGCCTTAATTCAATTTATATTTCTTGCGCCGCTCCCGCTTAGCAAACGCACAGGGGTATCGACACGCAAACTACGCGTGTCTGATACCCGATGTGTTTGCAGCGCAATCATTATAAATTGAATTAAGGTCATTTATTGGATTCCTGAAAAACCAGCAGCAATCACTTGACCACACACGCTTACATACAAAGTATCAGCCATGGTATTAAGGCAGGGCAACAAATGATTGGGGGGATGCCATTTATTGAATTCCAGTAATTTGGCAGAAAAACTTTGAAACTCGTGGGTTTTGAGTACGTCGGTATGTAGCGCTGGTAGTTTCAGCGCCCATACCGCTACGTACTCAACGAGCGAAAGCGGCGCAAGAGGTTCGGGGAACCTCTGTTCTGCGCGGACCGAAGTGGAACGTAGACCCACGAGATACAAAGCTTTTCTGCCTAATTACGGAAACAATAACACGCCCCCCACTTAATTTACCATCCCCGATATATCAACCTTAATAAACTGCTGAAGCCATTCGATGATGTCTTTTTCGTTTGCAGGATTTAAGTTCTGAATTGAGGATAGATTTTCAATTGTCATGTGGTCCCAGCGAATCATCCAGATTCCGTATGCCAAAATCACGGCATTTAAAACCAGACCGATGGCACTCAAAATCAATCCGATGATTCCTAATTTTTTCGCATTTTTACCACCTTTTGCCACAGCGATAATACTAAAAACAAGGGCGATTGCGGCAGGGATTACGCCGATACCTGTTCCAAAACAGCAAAAACAGGAAATTCCACCTAATATAAGAGAGGCAATCGCAAGCCCTCTGTGCCGATTTATATCTGTCATAGATACCTCCATTTCTATATCATGCCGTATGGGGCGAAAAAGGATGCTGTCTGTTCCAGATGCTGCATCGACGAATTATTTGTAATTTTAATTAACAGCACCGCCACGACAATGGCAAGGATGACCCCTGCCACTCCCACAACGATACCGGCAATTGCTGCATCTTCCTGATTCGGATTGTCATCCCGAAGTCCCAAAATTCCAAATACGATGCCAAGCACTGCCATTACCAAAGAAATGGACCATTGCATACAACAAATCATCGAAGCACATGAAAGCACTAACGACGCAATCGCTTTTGCATTTGTCTGTCTATTCTGCTGCATACAAACCTCCTGCTTATTTGCTCTCCGGTGTCACTTCTACCTTACGAATTTCTTTCGTACGGATTTCCTTGCAAATGTCATCAATGAACGCATCCAAAGACTGTGCACCCTCGTCTCCTTTGAAACGGCTGCGAACGGATACAACGCCTTCTTCCTCTTCTTTCTGCCCAACAACGAGCATATACGGTGTTTTCTGAAGTCTTGCCTCGCGAATCTTGTAACCGATTTTTTCGGAACGGCTGTCCACGCTGCAGCGGATGCCATTCGCTTTTAATTTCTCTTCCACGCTGTTTGCGTAATCGAGATATTTCTCGGAAATTGGCAGAACACGTACCTGCTCCGGTGAAAGCCATGTCGGGAATGCACCGGCGTATTTCTCAATCAGCCATGCTAACGTTCTCTCATAACATCCAATGGATGTTCTGTGGATGATGTATGGGCGTACTTTCTCACCATTTTCATCAATATAATACATATCAAACTGTTCAGCCAAAAGGGCATCCCACTGAATGGTAATCATGGTATCTTCTTTACCGTATACATTTTTCGCATTGATATCTACTTTTGGTCCGTAGAAAGCGGCCTCTCCGACATCCTCAGTAAATGGAATATTCAGTTCTGTCAAAATCTGGCGGATATCTTCTTCTGTCTCATTCCAAACTTCCGGCTCGCCGATATATTTTTCACGGTTTTCAGGATCCCATTTACTCAGATGATACGTTACATCTTCCTCAACACCAAGTGTCTGCAAACAGTACTGAGCGAGAGCGATACAATCCTTAAACTCTTTTACCATCTGGTCCGGACGCACAATCAAATGTCCTTCAGAAATTGTAAACTGGCGCACACGAGTCAAGCCGTGCATTTCACCGGAATCCTCATTACGGAACAATGTTGATGTCTCACCATAACGGCATGGCAGGTCACGATAGGATTTCTGGCTTGCCTTGTAAACATAGTACTGGAATGGACAGGTCATCGGACGAAGGGCAAATACTTCCTTATCCTTTTCCTCATCGCCAAGAACAAACATACCTTCTTTGTAGTGATCCCAGTGACCGGAAATCTTGTACAAATCAGATTTTGCCATCAAAGGTGTCTTCGTTCTCATGTAACCGCGTTTTTCTTCCTCATCTTCAATCCAGCGCTGCAAAGTCTGAATAACCTGTACACCTTTTGGCATCAGAAGCGGAAGTCCCTGACCGATTACATCGACGGTGGTAAACAGTTCCAGCTCACGTCCCAATTTATTGTGGTCGCGTTTTTTAATATCTTCCAAATGCTCTAGATAAGCATCCAAATCCGCTTTCTTTGTATAAGCAGTTCCGTATACACGGGTAAGCATTTTATTTTTCTCATTTCCTCTCCAGTAAGCACCGGAAGAAGAAATCAGCTTCATTGCCTTTAACGGTTTTGTATTCATCAAATGAGGACCGGCACACAAATCAATGTATTCGCCCTGCTGATAGAAAGAAATCTCGGCATCTTCCGGTAAATCTTCAATCAACTCAACCTTATACGGCTCCTCACGTTTTTTCATCAAATCAATTGCCTCTTGTCTTGGCAGGGTAAAACGCTCTAATGTCGCACCTTCCTTAACAATCTTTTTCATTTCTTTTTCAATCTTGTCCAGTGCCTCACGATCCAATGGTGCTATATCAAAATCATAGTAGAAACCTTCCTCAATCGAAGGTCCAATGGCACATTTGGCATCCGGATACAATCTCTTAATCGCCTGTGCCAGCACATGGGATGCAGTATGACGGAATGCTGCTTTTCCTTCGTCGCTGTCAAATGTCAAAATATTCAGTGTGTGTTCGCCATCTACTATTGTGCGCAAATCCACAACTTCGCCGTCTAACTCGGCAACGCATGCCACTCTGGCAAGTCCTTCACTGATGTCTTTGGCAATATCAATAATGCTCATTGCCTGTGAATACTCTTTGCTTGAACCATCTTTAAGTGTTACTTTCATGTCAATTCCTCCTGTCTTCATTCAATATACAAGAAGGCCTCATCCCTTCTTGCTGTTATAGTTCGAAGGGACGAGGCCATTAATTCAATGTTCTCGCGGTTCCACCCTTGTTGGACGAAATAGTAATAAATCATCCCGGCTTCATTCTGACGATAACGGGGTCACCGGACCGGATTGGGGTCACTCCGAGGTAGTTTTCAAACGGTTTCCATGAAAATGCTTCCAGCACAAGGCATTTCTCTCTGACATGTTCTGCGTTTTACTCGTCTCATCTACGTGTTACCGCTATTATAATCTTGAAAATTTAAAATGTCAACACCCTTAAATTCTTTTATTTGCAAGAACCTCATACACATTCTTAAACGAATCTTTCACCGCATACAACTCGGTAAACAAACCACAGTATGGTCCATTCATAGAATAACTGTAATTATTATCTTCAAGCGACGGGTCATCCTGCCAGCCCCAGATTGAAACCGCTTTCAACGGACGGCTCTCCTCCAGTTTTTTGATTTCTTCCGCCGATTTACCGGAGCAGTCTGCCGGAATGGCGTTCACATCCACAAACATCTGGAATAATTTCTTATAAAATTCCGCATGTTTTTTCTGTATTGCCTTTGTATTCATATAGTTTCTTACTGCCATTTCGGTCACCTGAACTTCACATCCAAGTGCTGCATAGGTCTCAATTGATTTCTTGATATCCGAAATATTCTGCTCATTCATGCAGCCATTCTGAGTTCCGTAACCGCCAATATATCCCTGCATGCCAACGCCGTCACACAGTTTGCGGACATTTCCTTTGGCGTCTTTGGCATAACTGTTAATACTCTTAACCAGATTTACAATTTCTTCACGTTTTGATTTGTAAAATGAATTGTAATCATTATAGTACAGCTTAATGTCGGCACCCAGCTCATCTACCGTATTTTTCGCATAGAGGAACGACTGCTCCACATAATCGCTGCCAAGGATTTTGTAAAACTGATTATCTTTACGCAGGTTTCTGTTATCATCCCCTACATTCTGATCTGCCACTGCCTCATTTACAACATCCCAGCAGTAAATTACACCCGGATATTTCTTTTCAAAATGAGTGATTACTTCTTTAATATAATACTGAAGACGTTTCTGCATAACCGCCTTGCTTACATATTTCTTACTTGTGTCATAGCCCTCGCGGAAGAACCAGTCACACATATACGCATGCCACACAAGAACATGTCCCCGCATCTGGATTCCGTTTTCCTTGGCAAATGAAATAATCGTATCTGCCTTGTCATAATTCATCACCGGCATACCATCTTTGCTCTTTGCGGATTTTGCCTGGTCTAAAAGCGAATATGCCTTAAACTCATTTCCTGCTGTCAAACTGTTAAAATGGTATTTCACAAGATTTTTGTAGTTGTCATTCGTTGTAACATTTGTGTAGTTTACAACGGTTCCCAACTTGAATCCATGCTGCGCTGCCAACTTAGCAAGCGGCTTATACTTCGTCGTCGCATTTAACACGTTCGCCTTTTTCTTCGCCTCAGGAGAAACGTATTTTGTTACGCTCACCTTACATTTTAAAGTGACTTTTTTCTTCTTTTTGGCACCTTTCTTCTGATACCAAACCTTGGCTTTTACTGTCGCACTGCCTTTTTTTAATCCCTTAATAGTGACCGATGTCTTTTTCTTTTTCGACAGTTTTGCCACTTTTTTTCCGGACAAAGTCCATTTGGTTTTCACGATTTTTTTCGTTCCGTTTTTCTTAACCTTCAATGTCTTTGTCTTGCCAATATAGGCAGTCATTTTTGTTTTTGACAATACCGGCTTTTTCGCTTTTGCTTTTGCCTGCACCCCGCCTGCTCCGGCAAGAGAACCAATCATCAGGCATGCGGCAAGGGAAAGCGAGAGAATCTGTTTGCTTTTCATGCTGCTTCACTCCAATCTTTTATGATAAGAATAAGTATAGCACATTTTGTCAACACGAGCAGTTAAAATCAGCCGATTACCCCACAGGCAATTTTTTCACCGGACGCCCCGGATGGCTGTGTCATGAAGTAATCCCCTGACACTATTGCTTTCAATGTATGCCGGGGAATGATTTTTTTGTTCTCAGTTCATTAAGCGAGAAAAAGTTTGTGCTAAATGCCGGAGAGAAGCTTATGCAACCTAAAACCTCACAAAAGTTCAAAAACGTTGCATGCTTTCGCCTGCTTTTCAAAATAAAACAACCAAAAAGGTTACAATCGACGAAAAGCGTTGCAATTAACACGTGATTTTTGCTGATAAAGCCTAATTTCAACGTAAAAATGCAACGCTATGAGACAAATCATAGAAAAAGAGTTGTCGAAGAAACCGTACAGCCCGTCTTTTTGGGTTTGCCGTAAATTATCAAGAAATGATTTGCAGCGAGTGGGTACAAACACGTGGGTATCAAGCTTGCGTATTTTGCAAGCTGATACCCCTACGCGTTTGTCTTAGCGAGAGCGCCCACTTGATGCAAATCATTTCTTGATAATTTACGGCAACCCCCAAAACACGGCTACCTCCAAATCCCCTTCTCTTTCCGTATCACATAATACAAATCATTTTCCATTGCCATAACTTCTTCCATCGGCACGCTCTTAAAGACCGGCATCCGCATTTTGTATTTAATCCAAAAGAACGAGTAGATACCAAGAATCAAAAAGGCAATTCCGGTTACGCCCCAGATAGCTAACCGCTCTGCCGGGTCGGTTGAAATATTTAATATCATGTATGTTGTTCCTAAAATCCCGATAAGCGGCAGAATTTTACCGAGTGGAACTTTAAAGGAACGCGGTGCATTTGGCACTCTTTTTCGCAGAATCAGCACGTCAATATGCGCTAAGATATACGAAATCATCCAAAATACAGAGCCCACCAGAATCAAAAATGAGATTGCCGAGGAGGAACTGTCACTAATAAAAGCAAAAATCAAAATGGTAACACTGACAAATATTATACCGAAAAATGGTACTTTCCTTTTATTTGTCTTGGCAAAAAACTGTGGCATCATATTCATTTTTGCCATGCCCTGACAAATATTAGAAAGACCACTTACCGTTGAATTTTGTGTGCTGATAACCGCCAGAGCAGCCACCATTGTCATCCAGTATTTTCCGGCTCCGCCAAGAAGATTTTCACCATATAACAAATGCGGTGCAGCAGATTCTGTCAATTCGGCCCACGGTGTATAATTATGAAAACCTAATACCATGATTGCCTGCACCAGACAAATAAGCACCAGTCCAATCATCATACCAAGCGGCACGTTTCGTTTGGCATTTTTAACATCTTTGGATATTGGAATGACATATTCGGCACCAATAAACAGCCAGAATGCCACTGCAGTTGTCGACACAATATCAAAGAAATTCGTTGACATGCTTGCCGGCTGGGAAACAACCTGTCCGGTTCCAAGCCCCAAAGCACCGATAAATCCCATAACAACCATCGAACCAACCAAAAGAAATGCAACCAGATTCTGAATTTTAGCAAACATATCGACACCAAACAGATTTGCCACCATAACAATTACCGTCATGATAATGGTGTAGCCGATGCTTGGAATCGGCAAATGAAGTGTCTGCGACATGGCATAGGCAAAAATCGATGCTTCAACACCACACGATAAAATGTTACAAATCAGATACCCTCCCACCATAGAAATCATGGTTGGAAACGGTCCCATACAAGCAAGCGTATACTGCGCCAGTCCTCCGGTCGTGTTTGGCATCAGACCATTTAACTCAGAAAGCGAAGCAACCGTTGTCATATTCAGCAGACAGGCGATAATCATCGCACCAATAAATGGGATTCCCACCGTTCCTGCCCCCTGTCCCAATGACACCAGACAGCTTGTCGCAATGACAAGTCCGACAGAAACAGAAACCACACTTCCTAATCCTAATTTCTTGTTTTTCTCCATGTCGATTCCCCCTTGTTCTCTTAAGCCATTTCCGGTTTATCCCACAATGGCAGTTCCACACCAATGCCTTCTTTTAAAGCGCGGCGGTAAACAGTAGCTCCCCACGCGATGTCCTCAACCGGCATGCCTCCGACAGAATATACGATAATCTCATCTTCGCTTTCCCGTCCTTTTCTCTCACCGGTAATCACATCTGCCACATCAATAATGTCCTCTCTTGTAATTTTTCCCATCTGTTTTAAATCTGTAAATTTGCTCCCTACAATCTGCACCTGGTCGTAAGTCGGATATGGATATTCCTCCTCCCACGCCTCATACAATTTGTAGTTGTCCACAACCTTTTTACAGCCATTTACAAGGAAATCCTCATCAAAACGAGCGGCTGAAGGCATACTGATTAGTGCACCTTTTTTAATCCATTTCGTATCAATATAAGGAAATTCTGCCTCACTGTCCTTTACCGTCGTTGTCATACTGATAATGTCACTGTCTTTTACAGCTTCCTCGATAGAATCACAAATCACAATATTTTTAATTTCCGGACATTCCTCTTTGACAAATGCAACAAAGGAATCAATGGACTTTTGTCCACGCCCCTTAATTTTTACGGTATCAATGCCCGGTCTCACGCTGACAAAGGCACGAAGGGAAGTTTTCCCCATAACACCCGGTCCGATAATAGCGACTGTTTTTGCAGCCTCTCTTGCCAAATATTTGCAGCCAACACCGGGAATTCCCCCTGTTCGGTAAGAACTCAAAAGGTTTGCCGACATCATCGCAAGTGGCGCCCCCGTATCTTTATCATTTAACATCATCATCAAAATGGAGCGTGGCAGCCCTTTTTTCTTATTCTCCATGTTCGATCCGTACCACTTCATCCCCGCCATCTGATAGCGTCCGCCAAGATATGCCGGCATCGCCATGAATCGTCTGTCCTCTGCATTTTTCGGCATTCCTTCAAATTCCGGGTCATCCGGAAAAGTCACCATGCAGCCATGGGAATTGTGATTTTTTCCGCCCATCACATAGTCCCCTTTATGTAAAGTCAACAATAAATCTTCCATTGCCTCCACACAGGCATCCATATCCGTCACACCTGCCCGAATCATATCCGGTTCACTTAAATATAAAAATTTGATTGCTGTATCCATTTTGATAACCTCCTTTGCCACTTATGCCTTTGGCTCATCGTATAATCATGACCACCAGCTCAGCTGGTGGTTTCCTCTGCGGCTATAAGCCTGTGGT
>ENA-UOJR01001220-UOJR01001220.1-human-gut-metagenome-genome-assembly--contig:-C115P-NODE-1220-length-24385-cov-6.152322_pt1 | contig 24385 bp, 17 predicted proteins | sample MGYA00242354_ERZ723901 | MGnify/ENA metagenome assembly ERZ723901
CGCCGGCGTGCACTCGCTCACAAAGGAGCTGACCATGCCCGTTGTCTTGCCGAGCTGCCTGCCCAGGGCCTTCGACCCCTTGTCGAGCGCCTCGGAGCCCTTCTCGTCGATGACGGCAGCGCCCTTCTTGACCTGGACCTTAGCCTTGGCCCCCACCTCGGACGCCTTGGCGGCGGCCTTCACGCTCGCCTCCGCGGCCTTGGCGGCGGCGCCACCGGAGAACTCCAGGTCCAGGGCATCATCGCTCACGATCATGGCGCCATCGCGATAACCCTTGAGCATGCTCGGCGGCATCTCCCGGTGACCGACCAGGGCGTTCGAGGCGCCCCCCTCGGTGAGGATGAAGGAGAGAACCTCGCCCGTGCGGCCGTTGAAGTCGACATCGGCGCAATACCCAACCGACTTCCCCGTCTGCGTGCGCACGTCCATGCCCGTCCAGATCAGGCAGGAATCGAGGTCGATGCCCAGGCGCTTGGCCGCGGGGGCATCGAACGCCGCGCGATCCTCCTTGGCCACCATCACGTCGCCGTCCACGCCGATGGCGTCGTAGGCGATGAAGCGATCGGGCTGCTTGACCATGCCGGCGATATCCGGTAGCCGCAGCATGAAACCCACTACCCGCGTTCCCTCGGGGGTGAACACCGGGTAGTGGATCTTTCCGATCTTCTTGGGGTCACGGGGCGTCCCGTCTTTCTTGACCCGCTTGTCGGGTGCGGGAAGCTTGTACAGCTTGATGCCCGCGAAGTCACCTGCAAGCATTTCGTTACGCAGCGGAGTCGTTAGGCCTGGACGGGGTCCGCGGGGGCGACCGTCTCCACGACCACATCTGCAGCGGGGGTGACGGTGCCGGCGTTCACGGCGTCATTCAGCTGCTCGCGGAGCTGATCCATGCGCTCGCGGGCGAGGTCGACCTTGGCGCGCAGCTCATCCGTGGCGGCGTCGACCGTGGGGCCGAAGTCGTCCATCGCGGCGCGAGCCTGGTCAACGCCCTGCTCGTACATATCGCGCGCGGAATCCCAGGCATCGTTGGCCATGTCCGCCGCCATCGCGCGGGTCTCGGCACCGGAACGGGGGGCGTACAGCACGCCCAGGACCACGCCGGCCGCGGCGCCCACAGCGGCGCCCGCAACAAAACTCATACCCTTGCCCATGTCTCTACTCCTTTAAAGAACGGAACGTCCGTGCTGGACCATTCGTTGGTGACTCATTATACCCACCCGGGCCCGATTACACTTCCTCGGAGGTGCCGCGCAGGCTGCTCACAAGGCTCGTGAGGGCGGCGACGGTTCCCGGGAAGTCCGGCGGCGTCTGGTCGTTGTGCAGAAACGCCCAGTTCATCATGAACGATGCGGACGAGAGGGCGCCGATCGCGAGCGCGTCGTCGGGGCATGAGATCTCTACATCGAACAGGCGCTCGTCACCCATGACGTTGCGCGTGCGGCCCGTGGAGATGGCGCCCGCGAGCCCCGTCTCGTTCATGATCTCAACCGTGAGGTGCTCGAGCAGGTGCGCGAGCTCGGTGTGACCCATGCAATCCTGGAACTTGGAGCCGCTGTCTCCCAGGCACATGTGGTCGGCGATGGCGGGCGCCAGGTAGTAGACGCGAGCCGTGGCCTCGACGTCCTCGGACGTCATGAGCGGCATGCCCGGATTCACGAGCACGCGCGCCGTGAGCTTCTTGGGTCCAACCGTGACCTTGAGAATGTTGAACAGATCGGCCATGGCCGCTCCTTTCCTGCCGGCTCGTCGCCCGGCTACTCGGCTTCGCTTTCGGCGCGGCGCTCCTTGGCCGCATCGCCGTCAACCAGCCTGGGCTCCTCGAGCGGGGCGATCACGCGAATCAGCGAGATGCGCTGGCCGCGCATGGACTGCACTTTGAACTTGTACCCGTCCGCCTCGAAAACCTCACCGATATCCGGCAAGGAGTCGCAAAGGTCCAAGATCCAACCGGCGATTGTCTCATACTCGTCGCTCTCCTCGATGGGCCAGCCCATCTCGATGGCGTCGTCGCAGGGAAAACGCCCGTCGACCAGCCACTCGCGCTTGGAGAGGCGCGTGAGGTACTTGTTGTCGGGGTCGAACTCGTCCTCGATCTCGCCCACAATCTCCTCGACGATGTCCTCGATGGTGATGATGCCGGCGGTTCCGCCGTACTCGTCGACCACCACGACGATCTGGTCGTGAGCGGTCTGCATCTCGGAGAGCAGGGGCAGGATGTCCTTGGTGTCGGGGATGAACGTCGCGTCACGCATGTACTCGGACACCGGGCGGTCGGCCTCGTCCCCCATGGCGGGACCGATCAGGTCCTTGATGTGGGCGATGCCCACCACGCCGTCCTGGTCCTCGTGGAACACTGGCATGCGGGAGAAGCCGGTCTGGCGCATGAGGTTCATGACCTCGGTCACCGTCTGCACGTCCTCGGCCATGGTCACGTCCACGCGGGGCACCATGACCTCGCGCGCAGAGGCGTCGCCCAGGTCGAAGACCTCGTGGATGATGCGCTTCTCCTCGTCGAGCAGCGTGTCCTGCTCGTTGATCATGTACTTGATCTCCTCCTCGGAGACGTTCTGGCGATCGTCGGCGTTCTTGATGCGCAACAGCCTGGCGAGGCCGTCCGCCGAGGCCTGCGTGAGCCACACGAGCGGGCGCGCGATCTTCTGGAACACGGTGAGCGGCTTTGCCACGCGCTTCGCCATGCCCTCGGCGTCGGCGAGCGCGATGCGCTTGGGGACCAGCTCGCCCACCACGATGGAGAGATAGGACACGGCCAACGTGATGATCACGGGCGCCAAGCCGGGGGCGACCATGGCGAGCGCGTCGATGCCGAAGCTCGACAGCCACTGGGCCAGCGGGTCGGACAGGTTGGTGGAGGCAACCGCCGAGGAGGCGAAGCCCACGAGCGTGATGGCCACCTGGATGGTGGCAAGGAAGTTGCCGGAGTCCGCGGCGAGCTCGGCTGCGCGGGCGGCGCGGCTGTCGCCCTCCTCCGCCTCATGGTCGAGAACGGCGCGCTTGGCCGTGGTGAGGGCCATCTCGGACATGGAGAAGTAGCCGTTGACGATGGTGAGGACGAGCGTGGTGATGATACTGATGGTGATGTCCATGGGGACGGTCTCAAACCTCCTGGGTAGACCTGCGGTGGATGCGATGCGCGATTGGAGCCGGGCGCTGATGTGTAATTGGGGTCGGGCGCAAATTACACATCGGCCTGGACGCTCCGTGCGATGTGTAATTTGCACCCGACCCCAATTACACATCCGGCCCGTCACGCGACGGCGTTAGATCACGAAGAGGACCACCGCCAAGAACTGCAGGATGCTGCCGGCGAGCACCCACACGTGGAAGACCGTGTGCATGTACCGGATCTTTTTGAGAACGTAGAAGACCGCGCCGATGGTGTAGCAGACGCCCCCGGCGGCGAGCAGGATGAGAGCCGTGGGATGGAGCGCCGCGATGAGCTGGGGCAGGCGGAACACCACGAGCCATCCCATCGCCACGTACATGACGGCAGTCAGCCAATGGGGCTGGCGCTCGCGCATGAAAGCCTCGAACAGAACGCCCGAGATGGCGAGGACCCAAACGGCTATGCACAGCGGTATGCCGCCCGCGTCCGCCAAGGTAATGAGGCAGAACGGGGTGTAGGTGCCCGCGATGAGCACGTAGATGCAGCTGTGGTCGATGATGCGGAACACGCGCTTGGCAGCCACGGGCGCGATGGCGTGATACAGCGTGGAGGCGAGGTACTCGAGGATGAGGGCGACGCCGAAGATGATGGCGCTGGCGAGCGACGCGGGGTGCGCCCCGGCGATCGCCGCCTTGACGATCATCACCACGAGGGCCGCGACGGCGAGCGTCGCGCCAATGCCGTGCGTGATGGAGTTCGCGATCTCCTCGCCGATCGTGTACTGAGGCGGGATATGGCGCTTGACCGCTCGCGCCGCCGCCTTGACGGGGGCTCCGACCGTCGCCATGGCGCCCTTGGCGCCTGATCCGGCAGCTTGAAGCAAGCGCTGCGCCCGCGTTGCCGCGTCGGCGCGCGCTATGGGAACAGGGGCGGCCGCGACATCGGGTCGCGGCATGGGACTGTCACTGGCGTCTGGCATGAGATCCGTTCGTCCTCCAAAAATCGGTGTACGGGTCAGAACTATAGCAGATGGGACAAGGCGCTGCAGGCTATAGGTCTACGCCCGCGCATACCTCGTCGACCGCCCGCTGCCGAGCTTAACGACCAACCGCTTATCCAAAAGCGACTCGAGCGCGGCAAGCGTCTGGGCGCGGCTCAGCTCCGTCTCGCCCTCCAAGGCGGCGCGACTCAACACGCGCCCGCCCTGCAGCGCTTTCGCAACACGGCGCTCAGCCTCGGTGCCCTCAAAGGTGTCCATCAACGGCAATGTGACCGTCACAACCTCACCACGAAGGTCGAAACTCGGCTGGCTGAGCGACCCTCGATATGCCCGCAATATACGCGCGATTCCCGTCCCAAAGCGCTCGATGTAATCGAGCTTCAAGAACACCTCTGCCAACACCGGATTTCTCAAAACCGAGATCTGCCCGTAGAGATACTGCTCTGCATCGAGCCCCGGAGGCAGACTGCCCGGAGATGTGATGACCGCACGGTCGTCATACATCGCAACCTGTACATGCGCCCGCACGTCCCACGTCCTGTGCACCAGGGCATTTGCCATCGCCTCTCGGAATGCCTCCGTCGGGATGCGCTCCGCGCGCTTGCGTCGCGCACCCTCGATTCGCTCGTATACAAAGTATCGCTCGAACATCGCGAGAGCACGGTCCATCTGCTCCAGTGCAGACACGCCGGCCACGGTTTCCCTGTCCTGCATGACGTCCTCGACATGGCCGAACCTCACCATATCGATACCGGGAAAGTCGTTGTGGTCTGCCAGGATCGCGGCGGCGTTGGTGTAGCCATCGCGCCCCAACAACCCAAGCGTTCGAAGAATGTCGGGGCTCAAGGCATCGATGCCGATGCCCTCCACCAACTTCTGCTGAAGAAGGCTGAACGTTAGGTCCTGACGCGCCGACGTGAGCCCGTCATAGGAAAGATTGCTGCCTTCCAGCACCAGCCTTCCATACTCCAAGCGGTCAACTTCGATAGTCGCGGAGTCATTGCGCCGATAGGCCTTGCCCTTGCTGCGGTACGGCTTGTCTTGCCCCTCATATACGGTCAACGTGACGACGCCTGTTGATGGATCGGGGTCGATCGCATAACGCGGAACAGGTTCGAGGCTATCGTTGATCATGTTCTCGATGCGCAGCGAGGCCGCAATGGGATCATCGACACCGACCTGGGCGCCTTCGTCGTTCACGCCGAACACGATGCGTCCCGTCCCATAATTCGCATACGCGCTCACCGTCTTGAGAAACGAAGGCGAAATGAGCTCCTTATATTCGATTGGCGGCGTTTCTCTGATAACCATAGCACCCCTTTCGTACATATTGCGTACGATTATAGGACGAAAGAGCGAATCGTACTGTTTGCATCCGTACGAAAGAATGATTCGTACTGTCTCGAATCGTACGAAAGCACGAATTACACTGAAGTCGAGACGATAATTCAGGACGAAGAAGGGAATCGTACGATTCTGTATATCAAAATGGACGAACCGCAAAGAAAGTCGAAGGTGCCAGTACGAGAAGGCTGCCCCTTCGCGGATCCTGGCGCGAAGGGGCAGCTCACACATTGCCATACGATGTCTCATAAACCAAATGAGCGCCTATGGCCCACAAAGCTCATAAATGAAACCAAGCCAGAGCCAAACTTGCCACCACTCAACCGGCAGCCGCTTAATAGCTACTCGCCCAATGCAGCCCTATCCACAATGAGAGTAAAATTAGGATGAAGCGTAAGAACGGTCGCAGGCCAAGCCTGATCGACCTCACCGCTCAGCAGCTTGGCAACTGCATCCCTCTTCTTTTCTCCCGAGGCGATCATGAGCAGTTCACGAGCAGCCATGATACTGCGCGGGCCCATGGTGATGTAAAAATCGGGCACGTCGACGATCCCGTTCTCGAACTCGTCAACAAGGCGTTCACGCATGGCCTCGTCACATTCAACGCGCGTGGTGATATCACCAAAGGATGTAGTGCCGGGGAGATTGCCACAGAAGTGACCGTCCCAACCTAGGCCCAAGACGATCATATCTAGCCCGCCGTCTGCCGCGATGCGCTCGTCCTGCATTCGGTAATTCGATGGGTCAAGCCTATGGATGCGCTCCTCGGCAATACCGGCAGGGGTGAGAAACAGGCTTCGCAGGCCAGAAATGGTAACGCCCTCGCGGTCTCCCTCACGATACGGGATCTCGTCGAAGTTATAGAAGTGGACTTCCTTGAACTGATCTTTGCCGACAACGCGCGGAATCATAATCTCATACATGCGCTTAGGAGTAGTGCCTCCGGTAATGGCCAAGTTCACACGGCCGGGACGATACATAACGCCCAGTACATACTCGGCGGCAGCTTGACTCATTTCCTCATAGTCTTCGACAACAATAACGCGCATTTGAGCTCCTTCCACTATGGAACATTTCGAAATGCGCAAGGGGGTGTGAAACTCCTCGCGCCTAGCATCTATCCGACGATAACCTGCACAACGGTGTCACCAGTCACCACGTTAGTGAGACTTGTGCTTGGGAATGCATCGAGATAGTCAGAGGCATTCTCGACGCACAGTGCAATCAAGACAGTTCCCGATAGAGCGGCAAGCTGCTCGCCGGCGGCAACCCTCATGCCTACAAGACCCTCGCGCACCGACATAGACGCGCCTTCGCCTACCACAGAAAACGTCACGCGCAGACCTTCTTCACCTTCGATAGTTACCGACTGCGCGCAGGCATACGCAACGATTCCCGAAACCGGGGCCGCAACCGCACCAGTGACGCCATGGAGGGCCACTCCCACTTTACCGGCATATTTCTCGCCTGCAGACTCAAGCGGTTTAATAGAAGCGGCGCAGGGGCTGGAAACAGTCAAAACGCGCTCTTCAACAACCGCGCTTGTAGAAATGCCGGCTGTTTCGGTCATATCGAGACCTTTCGCATCGGCAGATGGACCACCAACAACCATCACGCCACCATCCTCCTTAATGAGCTGACTGCGGAGGGCAAGAATAATTGCCATGGTGACAAGGATAGATGCAGGGAGACCGATCACAATGCCCATAAAGCCGTCGCCCATGGTGGCGGGGATCGTAACGATCGAGGACATGACCATGCCGTACTCGGCGGCACCGAACGTAGCGGCAATGGCGGCACCAACACCTCCGCCAATGCACGTTGCGGCAATGGCGACCTTGTACTTCATGATTACGCCGTACAGGCCGGGCTCAGTAACGCCCAGAAAACCGGACACTGCGGAGGACAGTGAAATGTTGGCCATCTTCGTGTTGGAGCTACGCAGCACGAGGTACACGGCAAGCGGCGCGGCTGCCTGAGCCATAGTGCTCATATAATTCATGGCTCCAATGGTGGTATAACCGTAAGTTGCAAGCTGCTGAGCCACAATGGCGCGAACGGCATGATGGGTGCCGGTGAACACGGTGAGCGGGCGAAGGGCGCCGATCACGAAGCCGGCAACGACGGGTGAGAAATCAATGAGACTCTGGATACCCACCGCAAGCCACTCACCCACGGAGTAACCGAGCGGGGCCACGGCAGCCAGCGCTACGGGAACCATGACCATAAGCGTAAACATAGGGGTGAAGATGACGCTCACGATCTCGGGAATATGCTTCTCAAAGAAACGGTAAACGTAGCTCATAAGCCACACATTGAGGATGATGGGGATGACCGAGGAGCTGTAGTCCAAATACGGGATAGAAATAAAGCCCACGGAGAATGCCGCGGCGTCACCGCCAACACCGCCCAAGATGGTTTTGGACATCAGCGCTCCGGCAAGCGCAAGAGCCATGTATTTATTGGTACGGAAACGCTCTGCCGCACTCACCGCCAACAGGAAGGGATAGAAGTAAAACATGCAGTCCGACATGATGTCGAGCAGCATGAACACGGGGCTCTCCATGGCTATCCAGCCAAAGCCCCAAAACATGTAAAGGAAGCCCTTAAGCATGCCGCCACCGATAATAGGAGGAAGGCTGGGGATTAAAATAGCGCTCAGGGTCTCAAGGATATTGGTAACGACAGATTTCTTCTCGGAATCCGACTCGGGTGCGTTCGAGATTGCAACATCGCCTTCGAGCATCGGATCGATGCTCGTGATCTCATGGAAGAGGGTATTAACCTTTGCACCGACGATAACTTGGTACTGACCGGCCTGGAGTTGCACGCTCAAAACACCATCGAGAGCCTCTATGGCGGCGGTATCGGCGCGCGAGACGTCCTTCAACACAAAGCGCAGGCGAGTGACGCAGTGCGTGACGCTGGCAATGTTTGATGCCCCGCCCACACCTTCGAGGATGCGCTGAGCAAGTTCTTTGTTACTCATCTAATACCTCCCGTTAATCTTCTTTACTCACTATGGGTTCGCTTACGAGCAGCCGATTGATGTGCAGAGTGAGATAGAGCATCTCGCTTTTGAGGGCAGCGGGAGAAAAACCCGCGCCCGCTGTTTGTGACACCTGCGCAGCAACTTGGCGCGCACATTCAAACGCCTCGGGATACTTGTCCTGAACCATATCAAGCAGGTCGTCCCCCACCGAACCGTCCGCATCGCCGTTGAGGCAACGAAAGAGGCAGTATCGTAGGTGAGTGATAAAGCGGGAAAACGCCATGGATGACTGATCGAGCGGGACGCCACGGTTTTCTTCGATGAGGCTCACTGCCTGAAGCATAGTTTGCGCGAGATCACTCGCATCGTAGCGTGCGCCCAAGCCTCCAAGAGCATTGACGAAATGAATGGCCATGAGGGCGGCTTCCACATGCGGCAACTCAACCTGCATTTCAGTCTCGATGAGACGAGATGCGTGCTGCGCGACACGATACTCATCTGGATAGAATTGACCGATTTCCCATGCGAGTGGATGATCTATCGCAACACCATCACGCACGCGGTCCAACGCGAACGCAATATGATCGGCAAGCACCAGCACAAGCGTGGCGGGCAAATCCCGACCAAACTCCTCCTCCGCAAGCTGGACCACGCGCTTCGTGAGGCTCAGCAGTTCGAACGGAATGCCTTGAATGAGCTCGATATACCTGCCTTCATCCTCGCTGCGCTGCAACACGAAACGCTGCTGCACGAAAGCTTCGTTCACTTGATCGCCTGGATACGCCTTAAAGCCAAGACCCTTCCCAACCACAATCATCCTTGTACCACCATGGGAAACGAGCACGACATTGTTGTTGATTCGCTTAAGTACCTGCATGATATGCCCCTCCTCCCCTGCGCCGTAGATGGCTGCTCCCCCGAGACTCATAACGAAAAAACCCAAGCCTCGATTCCTAGCGAAACCGATGCTTGGGTTATGCCGGCAATTTCCGTAACAATTCCCGTGGGTATTCAATTGAACGCCTTCATCCTATAATCCGCTTGCCGAGTCATCAAGCAAATTGGGAGGAACGGCGAAAATTAATCCGCGAACGGCACTTGATGGCGCGGGATGATGCCAACGATGTGAAAGCCCGGCGAACGCCCCTGGACCCTAGGTTGCAATGAGGGGGGGCTGGGTGAACCTCACTACCGCTGCTTATGACCAAACGTCAAAACAAAACACCAGCAAAGAGACGCTACTTCACCTCGATGAGCTCGTAATCGCTCGTGCCGAGCCCTATCTTGACCCCGTGCTCGATCATGGAGCGCCAGTTGGTGTCGGGGTGGGTCATGTTGAAGTGGTCGTGCGCGCAGTGCTCGGGCACGCCGCCCGCCGCCTCCAGCTTGTCGCGCATCTCGGTGAGCTCGGTGTTGGGCATGGCGGGCATCTTGAGCGCCGCGTCGATGCAGGCTTGGTCGATCGCCACCGGGTCGAAGCTCGCGAACATGCCGATATCCGGCACGATGGGCGTATCGTTCTCGGCATGGCAGTCGCAGTTCGGACTCACGTCGATGGCAAGCGAGATGTGGAAGTGCGGGCGGTCCTGCACGATGGCCTGGGTGTACTCGGCAATCTTGTAATTGAGCACATCGGCCGCGGCGTCGTAGTCGGGCTCGATGGCATCCTGGTTGCACGCGCCTATGCAGCGACCGCAACCCACGCAGCGGTCGTGGTCGATGCGCGCCACAGGGGTCTCGACCGTCTTGCCGTTCTTGAGGGTGCGCTCGCGGACGGAGGGGAAGCCCACGGCGCCATGCGCGCAGATGCGCTCGCAGGCATGGCAGCCTATGCACAGGTCGGACGTCACGCTCGGCTTGCCCGCCGCGTGCTGCTCCATCTTGCCGGCGCGACTGCCGCCGCCCATGCCGAGGTTCTTCATGCAGCCGCCGAAACCGGCCTGCTCATGCCCCTTGAAATGCGTGAGAGAGATCACGATGTCGGCATCCATGAGGGCGTGGCCGATCTTTGCCTCGCGCACGTACTCGCCGTTCTTGACCGGGACGAGAGTCTCGTCGGTGCCCTTGAGGCCGTCGGCGATGATCACCTGGCAGCCGGTGGCATACGGCGTGAACCCGTTCTGGTAGGCGCAGTCGATGTGCTCGAGCGCGTTTTTGCGGCTCCCCACGTACAGGGTGTTGCAGTCGGTGAGGAAGGGCTTGCCTCCCAGCTCCTTGACCACGTCCGCGACGGCGCGGGCGTAATTGGGGCGCAAGAAGGACAGATTGCCCAGCTCGCCGAAATGGATCTTGATGGCGACGAACTTGTTGTCGAAGTCGATCTGATCGATGCCGGCGCGGCGGATAAGGCGCTTGAGCTTGTCGAGCTGGCTCTCGCGGCCGTGCGTGCGCAGATTGGTGTAGTACACCTTCGCGGGTGCGGCGGAAGACTGAACGGGGGTGCTCTCGGTCATCATGGGACCCTCTCTCACGGTGTTGCAGACGCTGATGTGATTGTACGACCCTATCCGGCCACGCGGCGCGCGTTTGCGCCGCGGGCTCCCTACTTTCCTTGCAGGACCTCGCGCGCGATGGCGAGGTCGCTCTTGACCTCGGGGTATTCGTCCCCGCGGTGCTGGCGGGTCTCATCGCCCTTGGCGAGCAGGAGCACCACGGAGCGCTCGCGATCGGCCAGCGCCCGGTTGAGGACCTCCGCGACCGCCATCTCGCGGTCGACGATCACCTCGTGCGACACGCCCTCCGGCGTGTTCGCGACGAGCTCGGCGCAGATGTCCTCCACGGAATCGTGCGCCGGGTCCTCCTCGGTGTACACGATATGGTCGGCGTAGGCGCCGGCGACGCGCGGCAACGCCTCGCGGCGCTCATGCGCCTTGCCGCCGGGCGCGCCGAACAGGGCGATCACGCGACGGTCGGGGTACTCGGCCTTGACCGATTTGAAGAGCGTCTCGAAGGAGAGCTCGTTGTGGGCGTAGTCCACGATGGCCAGCACGTGCCCGTCGGACGACGACACGAGCTCCATGCGGCCGGGCACGCGAATCTTGGCGAGGCCGGACCGAATCGCATCGTACCCCACGCCCAACAGGCGCGCCATGGCCACGGCGGCCAACGCGTTGTCCACGTTGAAGAGGCCCGGCATGCCCAACTCGACGCGCTCCTCGCACGCGATGTCACCCGCGGCGGTGCGCTCGCGCACGGTGAACGACAACCCGCCCGTGGCGAGCTGGGCAACGTCGGAGGCGGTGAACAGCGGATCGACCGGCAACGCGTCCTCGCCGGCCCTGTGGGACTCGACCGCGAACGTCGCAACGCACGGGGCGGCCTTGGCGGCATCCAGCACGCGTTCCACATGGTCGGTCCGCAGGTTCACCACGGCAACCTCGCACTGGTTGAAGATGCGCAGCTTGGAGGCGAAGTAGTCCTCGAAATCCGGGTGCTCGACGCCCGAGATGTGGTCGCGCCCGATGTTCAGGAAGCAGCCGAGCTCGAACGGCAGGCCCAGCACGCGGTCGTACTTGAGGCCCTGGCTCGACACCTCCATCACCATGGCGTCGCGCCCCGCGTCGACGGTGTTGCGGAGATGGCGCCACACGTCGGGCGCCTCGGGCGTGGTGTTATGGCTCTCGTAGCGCACCACGCCGTCGTCAGTGTCGATCGACCCCAAGATGGAGGGCTCTCGGCCCGCGGCAGTCAGGATCGACCGCAACATGTACGCGACGGTGGATTTGCCCTTGGTGCCCGTGATTCCCACCACGTGCAGGCCGTCCTCCGGATGGCCGTAGACCACCGGGGCCACAACCGCCATGGCGCGGCGCACATCGGATACCACGAGCGCCGGGGTGACGGCGGCGACCGCCACCAGGCCCGAGGGGACGCTCAGCTGCTCCCCCACGCCCTCGCACATATAGGCGGCGGCCCCGGCGCGCACGGCGCCGGCAAGAAACGCCGGCGTGAAGCCGGCGCCCTTGCACACGAACAGGTTGCCCACAGACACCTCGCGCGAGTCGATCGCCATGCCCTCGATGCGGCACCCGGCATCGCCCAGCACGCGCGCGGAGACACCGGCCGCCGCCAGCACGTCGATCAGCTCGGAAAGCGTGCAGGTCTTCTTGTCATCGGGCATATGGCCCTCCCATGGAAAAGGCGGGCAGGGCGCAAGCACCCCGCCCGCAGTGGATTTCGAACCTCGCGCGAGCGCCCTACGCCGCGGCCGGCGCCTTCTCGTCGATGAAGTAGCGCTTGTACCAAATGAGGAACGTGAGCACCGCGTAGATCTTGGTCTGGTTGGAGGCGCGGCCCTCGAAATGGTCGTCGAGCAGCTGCATGATCTTGTCCGTCTCGAAGAACTCGGCCGCCCACGGAGCGGTGAAGTATTCCTTGACGTAGTCGTAATACTTCTGCTCGCGCAGCCAGAATTTGAGCGGGACCGGGAAGCCCACCTTGGGGCGCGTGGCCCACTCGTCCGGCAGGATGCGGTTGGCGGCATGGCGGAGCACCTGCTTGTTGCCGTTCTCGTTCACACGGTACTTGACCGGGATGTGCTGGGCGAACTCCATGACCTTCTTGTCCAGGAAGGGAACGCGAAGCTCGAGAGAGTGCGCCATCGACATCTTGTCGGCTTTGAGCAGGATGTCGCTCGGCAGCCACATGTTCATGTCGAGGAACTGACGGCGGGAGACGTCGCAAAAATCCTTGCCGCGCTCGTAGATGGGCGCGCACAGCTCGAAGGCATCGGGGCCGCCCGCGTACTCGGGCTTGACGATCTGGTCGATCTCGTCGCTGCGATAGATGAACGCCTGGCCGGTGAACCATTTCTCGGGCATCTCGGCGCCCTTGAGCAGGAAGTTCCTGCCCTTGAAGTACGGCTTGCCGGCAACGAAGTTGCCGAGCGCGCGGCGAATCGGCCGGGGGACCAGGCGCTTGTAGCGCGCCACGGACGGAACGTCCTCGTAATACGGGTAGCCCGCGAACAGCTCGTCAGCGCCCTCGCCGGACAGCACCACCGTGACGTGCTCGGAGGCGAGCTGCGCCAGGAAGTAGATGGGCACTGTGGAGAGATTGCTCTCGGGCTCATCGGTGTGGTACTGGATGGTGGGCAGGATGTCGAAGAACTCGTCCGCGTTGATCATCTTGCGGTAATTCTTCACGCCGATGCGCTCGGACAGGTCGGCGGCGTAATTGGTCTCGTTGTAGTTCTCGTAGTCAAAGCCCACGGAGAAGGTCTCATCGGGCATGAGGCACGCGGCGATGTAACTGGAATCCACACCGCCGGAGAGGTAGGAGCCCACCTTGACGTCGGCGATGCGATGGGCCGCCACGCTCTCGTGGACCACGCGGTCGCACTCCTCGACATACTGGTCGAAGGTCTTGGAGTCGTCATCGGAGAAGTCGGCATCCCAGTAGCGGCGCACCGACATCTCGCCGCTCGCGAGGTCGTAGGTGAAGCAATGCGCGGCGGGCAGCTTGTACACGCCCGCGAAGAAGGTCTCCTCGGTGGCGGGGAACTGCATGGTGAGGTACGGGCGGAGGGCCTTCTTGTTCACGGCTTTCTCAAAGCCCGGGTGCTCCAGGAAGCTCTTGATCTCGCTGCCGAACATCAGGTCGCCCACGGCAGTCTGGCAATAATAGAACGGCTTGATGCCGAAGATGTCGCGCGCGCCGAACAGCTTGCCGGCCCTTGCGTCGTGGATCACGAAGGCGTACATGCCGCGCAGCCGGTCGACGAGCCCCTCGCCCCACTCCTCGTAGCCATGCACCAGCACCTCGGTGTCGGCATGGCAGTGGAACGTGTGCCCCGCAGCCTCGAGCTGGGCGCGAAGCTCCTGGAAGTTGTAGATCTCGCCGTTGAACACGATGAAGACGGAGCCGTCCTCGTTGCCCATGGGCTGGGCGCCGGCCTCGGTGAGGTCGAGGATGGACAGGCGGCGGAAGCCCAGGGCCACCCCGCCGTCGATATGCACGCCGCCCATGTCGGGGCCGCGGTGGATGATGCGGTTCATCATCGCGGTGAGGACGGCCTCATCGTTCCCGACATGCCCGGTAAAACCTACGAATCCGCACATGGGCAAACCTTTCCTGCAAAGTCACGTATGCGGGAATTGTATACCGAAGGTCCCCTCGCCGCCCGCCCTTCAATAAAACAGCGCGGCGAGACCGGTTGCGCGGGGGCGACGCGGCGCGCTCGCGCAAGACCCGATGCCACGTCGCGCCCTGGGACCCATCTGCAGTAAAAACTCGCCCGGACCACGCATGAGGGCGGGATCCGGGCGATAGGCGAATCTGGGTGGAACGCAATCCCATGCGCGAGGGCCTACGTATAAGCCCATGCACACAAGCTCTTATGCGCCTGGGCTTAGGCGCAACCGCTTACGCGCGGGCGGCCTCGATCATCGTGCGGACCGTGCCCTGCAGCTCGGCGAGGTTCTCCTCGCTGGGGATCCACTGCTGGGCCACCACCGGCACGGGGAGCTGGAACTTGGCGTTCTCGAGCTCGGCGTACACCTGCTTGGGGCCGAGCGGCGCCCAGCCGTAGGAACCGAACGCCAGGCCGATGCGCTGCTCGTTCTTGGGGGAAAGGCCGCGCATGTAGGTGAGGAAGCTCGCCACGGTGGGCAGCATGTTGGAGTTGAGCGTGGGGGAACCCACGGCGACGTAGCGCGCATCGCACATATAGAGCATGATGTCGGAGATGTGCGTGTTCTTGACGTCGATGAGCTGGGCGGAAACGCCCTCGGCGATGAACGCGTCGCAGATCTCGCGCGCCATGGCCTCGGTGGAGTGCCACATGGAGTCGAACACCACCACGGCCTTCTCCTGCGTCTGATACGTGGTCCAGGACTCGTACTTCTCCAGGATCTCGTCGATGTGGGAGCGCCAGACGCAGCCGTGGCTCGGGGCGATCATCTTGAGCTCCAGGCCCTTGACCGCCTCGAGGGCCTTGTGGGCCTGCATGCCATAGGGCCACACGATGTTCGCGTAGTACTTCTTGGCCTGCTTGAACAGCTCGCACAGGTCGTTCTCGTCGTCAAAGCGCTTGGTAGTCGCGAAGTGCTGACCAAAGGCGTCGTTGGAGAACAGGATCTGGTCCACGTCGGAGTAGGTGACCATGTTGTCGGGCCAATGCACCATGGGCGTGGTCACGAACGTGAGCGTGCGCTCGCCGATGCACAGGGTGTCGCCGCTCTTGACGGGCGTGGCCTCGATGCCGAAGTGGGCGCGGACCTCGTTCACGCCGGCGCCGGCGGAGGCGTAAATCTGCGCATTGGGGGCGATCTTGTGGATCACGGGCAGGGAGCCGGAGTGGTCCATCTCCACATGGTTGGTGATGACCACGTCGATCTTGGCGGGATCGACCACCTGCGAGATGCGCTGCACGAGCTCATCGGAAAACGTGGCCTTGCACGTGTCGATGAGGGTGACCTTCTCATCCATGATGAGGTAGGCGTTATACGTGATACCGCGTTCGGTGGTGTAGCCGTGGAACAGGCGCTCGTTCCAGTCGATGCCGCCGACCCACCAAACCTTGGGGGAAATCTCAATCGCGTTCAGCATGTCAGGTCCCTTTCTCCCATGCCTGAAGCCGATTACTCGCACAGCATGATAGCACGCTGAAATGACAAAAAGCCCGCTCCAAACCGCCGTGGGGGCGAGCTTGCCCACCATTGCGATGTGGAGCGGGCGAGGTGCGCACGGCGCGGGATCCGCTACCGAGCGTCCTGGCGGCCCTTCTTGGGTTTGACCCCCCGCGGCTTGTTGATGAGCGCCTCGGGGCCGTGCTCGCGGTACTGGCGGCACCACGTCTTCACCGAGGACTCGCTGGGGATGCCGTGCTTGATCATGACCTCGCGGACGGTCATCCCGTTCTCCAGGCGGTCCTTCACGGCCGAGAGCTTGAGCTCATAGGGGTACACGCGATGGCGCGAGCCGGCGTTCAGCACCGCCGAGCGGCCGCCGACCGCATACGCGCGCGCCCACTGGCGGGCGGTCGCGTCGGGGATCCCGAGCTTGGATGCGAGGGCGCGATGACCGGCGCCCTCTGACAGCGCGGTCACGGCCTGACGACGCACCTTGGCGCTATAGACCCGTCCTGTTTTCTGATCAGCCACGACATTCACCTCTCGACTCGCTCGTTCCCACATTGCGGGTATGCCTCGCTGGATTGTGAGCAAGTATAGCCGCTCGCTCAATTTTTCCCACCTGAAACACAGGTATATTGAAAAGCGCACATAGGTAGCACAGATGTGAGTTTATGGACAAATGTTACTCCCAGGTGGACAATCACCCGCCACCGCGCCGATCGGGCCTCGATCTAACGCCGCCCTACGCCGAGCAGGATTCGCATTCCTCGACTTCGAGTGATTTGCTCCTCACGTAGTAAATTGTTTTGACCCCCTGACGCCACGCCTCGACATACAAGTCGAGGACCTGACGCAGCGTGTAGTCATTCGTTATGTACAGGTTCATGGACTGCGCCTGGTCTATATGGCGTTGGCGGACGCCGGCGGCGCGCACGCTCCAGCGCTGGTCCAGGTAGTGTGCCGGCTTGTAGTACCAAAACGTCCGCGGCGACAGGTCCGGGGCAACTCGGGGCAGCATGGAGCCCTTCTTCTCCTCGAGGAAGAACTTGCGCATGATGGGGTCGATGCCCGGCGTCGTGCCCGAGAGGATGGATGTCGAGCTGGTGGGCGCGATCGCGAGCAGGTAGGCGTTGCGCACGCCGTGCTTGCCCACGCGCTCGGCCAGACCCCGCCAGCGCTCGGCCCCCAGGGCCGTGCCGTCACCCAGATATCCGCGCTTCTCGAAGTACGCGCCGCTCTGCCAGTCGCTCCCCTCGAACGCCCCGTTAGCGCCGCGCTCCTCCGCCAGGCGTTCGCTCGCCACGATGGCGTGGTAGTTGATGCGTTCGAACACCTCGTCCACAAAGCGCAGGTGGTCCTCGCTCTCCCAGCTCAAGCCGCGGCGGGCGAGCATGTGATGATAGCCGGAGACGCCCAGGCCGATGGAGCGGTACCGATGATTGGTGATCCGCGCGTACGGCAGCGCGTAGAAATTGAGGTCGATCACGTTGTCGAGCGCGCGCACGGCCGTCTCGATCACGCGGCCCATGGCGGCGTCGTCCTCCACGGGCAGACGCCCCAGCGAGAGGCTCGCCAGGTTGCACACCACGAAATCGCCGGGGCGCGTGGTGGTGACCACCACCGTGTCGCCGTCCTCGGTCTTTACCTCGCGCGAGACCTCGCGGATCTCACTCGTGTTCTGCGCGATCTCGGTGCACAGGTTGGAGCAGTAGATGATTCCCTCGTGGCCGTTGGGGTTGGCGCGGTTCACCGTGTCGCGCATGAACGCGAACGGCGTGCCCGTCTCCACGGCGCTCTTGAGAATCAGGCGCACCAGGTCCTTGATGAGGATCGAGCGCTTGGGGATGCGCGGGTCAGCCACGCAATCGCGGTAGCGGCGCTCCCACTCCTCACCATAGGAGTCCTCCAGCGCATAGCCCTTCACGGTGAGGATGTCGTGCGGGCACATGAGGTGCCACTGCTGGTCCAGGCTCTCCTCGGCCATGCGCCAGAACAGATCGGGGTAGCACACGGCAGGAAAGACGTCATGGGCCTTCATGCGGTCGTCGCCGTTGTTGGTGCGCAAGTTGAGGAACTCGGGCAGGTCGCGGTGCCATGCGTCCAGGTAGACGGCCACGGCGCCCTGACGCATGCCCAGCTGGTCCACGGCCACGGCCGTGTCGTTGATCACGCGGATCCAGCGGATCACACCGCCGGCCACGCCCTCAAAGCCGCGGATGCTGCCGCCGGTGGCGCGCACCTTGCCCAGGTACATGCCCATGCCGCCGCCGTACTTGCTCACTTGGGCAAAGTTGTCGATGCTGCGATAGATTCCCACCAGGCTGTCGGGCACCGTGTCTATGAAGCAGCTGGAGAGCTGATGGTCGGGCTTGCGGGCGTTGCTCATGGTGGGCGTGGCCATGGTGACCTCGAGCTTGCTCAGCATGTCATAGAAGCGCCCGACCCAGGTGAGGCGCTGCGAGGGCTCTTCGTTCATGGCCAGGTGCAGGGCTATGCCCAGGAACATCTCCTGCGGGCTCTCGAGCGGCGTGTGGTCGTGGCCGCGGATCACGTAGCGCCGGATGAGCAGGTCCAGGCCGGCGTAGGCGAACAGTTCGTCGCGCGAGGGGTCCATGAGCTCGGCCGCCCGCGCCAGCTCGTCCGTGGAGTAGGCCGCCAAGATGTAGGGCCCGTAGAGCCCCTCGTTGGTGAGGTGGTGCACCAGCTCGGGGAACGTGGTTATGCCCAGGGCCGCGCGGGTGGCCGCAAGGTCCCGCGAGAACGCGAAACCGCGCAGACGCGCGGCGATGAACTCCCAGCGCGGGGCCTCTTGGCTGGTGAGCTCGATCGCGGCGCGCACGAGGGCCTCCAGGCGGGCGCGCTCGTCCTGTCCCGCACCCGTGAAGGCGTGGAATCGCGCGGCGAGCACGCCCAGATCGTACGCGTCGTCGGTGAAGTCGCGTTGAATGCGGGCCAAGACGGGCTCGATCCCCTCCACCGCCACGGCGCGCGCGAGGCCCAGGCGCGCCTCGCGCCTCTCGGCGCGGTGATGACGGTACAGGATGTAGCTCTTGGCCACCTCGAAGTGCCCGCGCTCCATGAGGGCGCGCTCCACCAGGTCCTGGATGTCCTCCACGCTTTGGATGGATGACGCCGCCATGGACCTCTCGACCGTCTGCAGCAGGGCGGCGAGCTCGTCCTCCCCCACATGCCCGTCCCCGGCCTCGCGCCCGGCCACCGGCGCGGCGGCGTCGCCCCGCACGTCGGTGAACGCGCGACGCATGGCCTCGACGATCTTGCGGGCCTCGTACGGCTCCGTCCTGCCGTCGCGCTTCCGTATGACGCGCGCGGCGCCCTGCTCGCAAACGGAGGGCGTGTCCTCTGCGTGCTCCATTGCATCCCCTTGCCATCGATCCACAGACCACCACATATAGATAGGTTGCCTGAGGTGTAGTCAATATATCGTGTTTGTAAGCATAGCCTAACTGTATCTGTTTTTGTATCGTATACTAAAAGCCCAAAGGGCGGCGCCCGGTCGCCGCGCCATCGCCTTGGCCCGGCGCGCGGGGCAGGCGGTGCCCCGTCCACCAGAAAGGAGCGCCCATGACCATCACGGAGCGCCAGGTCCTCACCAAGAAGCCGTTGTTCAACCCCGACGGCGATATCGACGTGCGCGACCGCCGCATGATCGGCGGCAACACCACCAACCTCAACGACTTCAACAACATGAAGTACCCCTGGGTGTCCAGCTGGTACCGCCAGGCCATGAACAACTTCTGGATCCCCGAGGAGATCAACCTCACCCAGGACGTCAAGGACTACCCGCGCCTCACCCCCGCCGAGCGCGGCGCGTACGACAAGATCCTCTCGTTCCTGGTGTTCCTCGACTCCCTGCAGTCCGCCAACCTGCCCAACATCGCCGAATACATCACCGCCAACGAGGTGAACCTCTGCCTATCCATCCAGGCGTTCCAGGAGAGCGTGCACTCACAGAGTTACTCCTACATGCTCGACACGATCTGCGACCCGGCCAAACGCAACGAGATCCTCTACCAGTGGAAGACCGACGAGCACCTGCTCGCGCGCAACACCTTTATCGGCGACCTGTACAACGAGTTCCAAAAGCATCGCGACGCCCGCACGTTCCTGCGCGTCCTCATGGCGAACTACATCCTGGAGGGCGTGTACTTCTACTCCGGCTTCATGTTCTTCTACAACCTGGCGCGCATGGGCAAGATGCCCGGCAGCGCGCAGGAGATCCGCTACATCAACCGCGACGAGAACACGCATCTGTGGCTGTTCCGCAGCATCATCCTCGAATTGCAAAAAGAGGAGCCGCAGCTGTTCGGAAACGAGAACGTGGCCATGCTGCGCGAGATGCTCGAGGAGGGCGTGCGACAGGAGATCGCCTGGGGCCGTTATGTACTGGGCGACGACATCCCCGGCCTGACAGGCGACATGATCGAGGGCTACATCAAGTACCTGGGCAACCTGCGTTGGAGCTCTTTGGGCTTTGGCGAGCTTTACGAGGGCTATCGTTCCGAGCCCGAGGATATGGCCTGGGTGAGCCAGTACTCCAACGCCAACATGGTGAAGACCGACTTCTTCGAGGCCAAGAGCACCGCGTACGCCAAGAGCACCGCGCTGGTGGACGACCTGTAGGGACGGAATCAGGACGCAGAGCAACCTCCGGGCCTTGGGCGCAAAACAGCCGCCGGGCGCAAAGCGGCCGCCGGGCCCTGGGCGCAAAGCGGGCCCTGGCGCAAAGCGGGCGCCGGAAGTGCCCTAGAGGCTATGAACGATTTCGATGGCAACATTTGAGCTTATGAACGAACCGTTCATAAGCTCATTATTAGCCGCGCATCTACCTGCGGAAATGATGCGGGTTTTTCTCACCCACAGACCGAATCGTTCATAAGTTCCAATCGTTCATAAGCTCCGATTTTGCACGGCGCTCTATCCCGGATACGGAGACCCCAACAACCACGGCAATCCGTCGCATGCGGCCCTTCCCGCGCGGCGACCCCGCCAACCTCAGCGGCCGCCACGCACGCGCCCCACCGCACGCAGACCCCGGCGGGATCGGATACGGCCACATGTGCGCAATGACGCCTTTTCCGGAGCGCCTGTCGCAATCGCGAAGGACCAAGACGTCGATGGACTCGATTTCCGACTCCGGAACTCCGCGCGCAATGAGAAGCCGCCGCTCCCAATCGACCTTTCTCATCCGAGATCAGCTATCGGTCGGGAAACGGGCAGATCCGGGAAAACCATGCCTCATGAACGGACGCTACGGCCTTGGACAAAATGGAGGATATGAACGAACCGTTCATATCCTCCAAAACTGCCAGCTCTATCGTTCATATGTTGCCACCCGCCAGCAAGGCGGTCAAAACGGTGCTAAAGCTCCTCGGTGTCCTGGGAATCAGTCGCCTCGTCACGCGAACCGATGTGGATCGCGGCGGCGAGAGCGCCGAGGCCCATCAGGGCAGCCGTAGCGAAATTGTTGGGATCGCCGGTCTGGGGGAGCTTGCCTGCGGAAGGCCTGCTGGAGCCAGTGCCCACACCAGAGCCGTTGCCGGAGCCAGTGCCCACACCAGAGCCGTTTCCGCTACCAGAGCCGTTTCCGCTACCGGAGCCGGTGCCGCCACCCGATCCGCTACCGTTGCCGGAGCCGCTGCCGCCGGCGCTACCACCGTTGCCGCCGTTTCCGCCGGCACCGCTCCCCGAACCGTTGCCGCCACCCGAGCCGGTGCCGGAGCCGTCGCCACCGGTGGAGCCGCCGGCAGGCTTCCAATCGGGGTCGACCACCGTGGCAGCCACCGTGGACACGCGGTCGCCGAGCTGGTTCTCGTCGTGCGTGAGCGAATACAGCGCGCCGTGGGCGAGCTCGGCAAGTGTCGGTATGTTGGGGATCATATTGCCCGGGGCATCGCCAACTTGGTCGAAAACCGCCCCCAGGTCCTTATATCGCTTCAGCATGCCCTCGACGATGAGGTTGGGGGTTTCTTTCTGCAACAACACCAGAAGGTCAATCTTGATTCGAGACAGCAGCGCCTTGATCTTGCCCAAAACGGCTTGGTCGTTGATGGTCGCGCGCAAGAAACTGGTAAGCGAGCCGTCTGCGACGGGATTGCCCTGGGGATCGTCACCGGTCAGCTTGATCTGAGCGGTCGCAGCCTCCACCCACTCCGGGCAGGTCTCATCGCCGTGCAGGTGGTCCCCGTATGCGAACTTGATCAAATCGAAGAGGCTGTGGGCGTCACCGGAAACCTTCTGAGTGACCAGCGTCTCAACCAAAGTGCGGAGCAAATCGAGCACCTGCTCCTTGCCATCGCCGGCAAGCATGCTGTCCAGCTCCGCGTAGACCGGCTTCAAGAACTCCGCCAGCGAGTTGGCATCGATGTAGTACGAGAAGTCAAGCAGGCCCCTGGGCTCCTTCTCAAGAGCGCTCTGAAGGGCGAGCATGGTCTCGGGCTCAATATCGAGAACCAAGGGCTCCTCGCCGGCCTTGGGCGCCATGCTCTGCATCACGATGCGCCGGGCCTGAGGGTTCGCCCAAATACCCACGGCAACGAGTTTGGGGATCTCGATCCTGATGGCCTCGTCGGCGCTCTGCGGCAGTATGGAGTGCAGCAGGGAGAACAATGCCGAATCGAGAGACTCGACGGTGCCGTCGCCAACCTCCACGCCCTTGAGCAAACTCGCCAGCAGGGGCTTCACACCGCCATTGACCGCAGCCTGATCGAGCATGGGCGACACCAGGGCGTCGGCGATCATGGTCTTGACCACGTCGACCGTGAGCAGGCGCTCATGACCGTACTCCTCGATGTTGGGAATGCGGGTCACGGAGCCGTTGTCGAAGTCGGTGTAATCGACGGAACCGAGCGGGTGGCTCTCGAGTGCGAGCGCGGCATGCACGTTGGCCGTGCCCTTCTCGCGCTCCCAACCGAGCGTCGCAAAGCGGATATCACTCGGATAGGTGACGGTCGCGCAAGTCTCGATATCGTAGAGCGTGTTGCCCGCCTCGGTGGTGACGCTCGCGATGTCGTTGGCGTGCATGTGACCGGTGAACACCGCGGAGACGCCGGCATCGGCGTAGCGGCGATGGCACTCCTCGTAATTGTCGACCAGATACTCGCCCATGAGCGTCGGCTCCATGGAGAAGTGCGGGACCACGCCGTGGTGCTGGGTCACGAACACGATGTCACCGGCGGCGCGGGCCTGTTTTGCCTGGCTCTCGACCCACTGCAAAAGCTTCTCGCCCACAACGCCGGACGTGACGTGCTCGTCCACATCCAGCCCGTTCTGGTCGGTGGAGTACTTGCAGGAGTCGACGGCGATGAGCGTCACGCCCTTGACGGGCCGGAGCACGTAGGAGAGGCTGCCGCCCTTGGAGCCGCCCTGGTCGAACATGGCGATGGCGTCGTCATAGCCGCAGTCGGCGTAGAGATCCTTGAATGCAAGGGGGTCGACCAGGTCGGTATGCTCGGCAAACCCGCCGGAAAAGTCGCGGCCGTTCAGATCGTTGTTGATGTCGTGGTTGCCGTTGATGACGGCGAATTGGGTCTCCTTGCCCGCGGCCTTGAGCCGCTTTTTGGCGTCGGAGAGCATCGCGTGAATGTCCTGATGGCAGGCGAGCTCACCGTCCTTGGTAAGGTCGCCGGAAAGGATCACCAGGTCGGGCTGGTAGGCTACGATCTCATCCATGGCCTTTTTGATGATGTCGCCGGACTCACGGAACATCTTGCGATCGGAATGCTCGGCGATTGTGAAGTCCGGGCAGTCCGAGTACAGGCGCCTGGAGAAGAAGTGCGTGTCGGAGAGGTGAGCGATCTTGATCTGGTTCGGGTAATCCGCGACCACGGGCGCCAAGGCGGGCTCGTCGGCGTAGGCGGCCTCGGGCGCGGCCATAGCGGCGGCGGTTACACCCGCGCCGGCGATCGAGAGGGTCACGAACCCGCGGCGCGAGATTCCGGTGCGGTCGGTGCTGTGGGAATGCGGCATGCTGCTCCATCCATTCGTGTACATATGCCCCATTAATCCTCGGGCCCACGCATCAGAGGGCCGCAACGACCGCGTCAGACTCATGCGAAACCGTGTAAGGAACTGAATAGGCGGACAATAAACAACCGCCCCGCATGTAAAGGCCCGGTATGCCTTTCGACATACCGGGCCTTACAAATCAAAACGTGTGTGCACCAGCCGCTACAAAGCGGGCGTCACAAGGGTTACATCCCTTGAGCGCGCTTTCGCCGCACGATCTCCACCGCGCTCAGCAGAACCATGGCCATGCCCGCCAGGATGCCACCGGCTATACCAGGACCGCCCGTCTCGGGAATCTCCGGATCCGGCTTGCCGGGATCGGGCTG